>Ga0155197_120_pt3 | contig 145594 bp, 130 predicted proteins | sample RifCSPhighO2_02_FD_106165 | JGI IMG/M metagenome (GOLD analysis project Ga0155197, IMG submission 106165) | Candidatus Melainabacteria bacterium RIFCSPHIGHO2_02_FULL_34_12 | reverse complement strand
AAAGAAAAATGTACAGGATGCACATGAAGCCATAAGACCTACAAGTGTCTTCAGGGCACCATCGTCGATGAAAAAACATTTAACAGGTGAGCAATACAGAGTTTATAAGTTAATCTGGGAAAGATTTTTAGCCAGTCAGATGGCATCTGCAAAACTTTCAACCACTACAATAGAAATTAAAGCAGGAAAAGGAATCTTTCATAGCACTGCGACAAAAATACTATTTGACGGATTTCTTAAAGCTTTTGAACCTGGCGATGAGATCATGGAGGAAGAAGAAAAAGAGAACGAAAAAGAACAAATTATTGACGAAGTAATAAGTACGCTACCTGAATTAAAAATTAAAGACAAACTTAATTTAAAGGAATTAAACCCAAAACAACATTTCACTGAACCACCCAGCAGATATAATGAAGCAAGTTTGGTTAAAAAACTTGAGGAGCTGGGAATAGGAAGACCTAGTACTTATGCCAGCACAATAAGCACAATTCAGGACAGAAAGTATGTCCAGAAACTGGATAAAAAAGCTTTGTCTCCCACTAAGCTAGGTGAAATAGTAACCGAGCTTCTTGTAAACCATTTCCCTAAATATCTTGATTATGATTTTACTGCACAAATGGAATCTAATCTCGATGAAATAGAAGATGCAAAACAAAAATGGGACAAAATGATTTCTAAATTCTATGTGGATTTCAGCCAAACTCTAAAAAAAGCACAAACTGATATGCAGAAAGTTGAAATAAAGTCAGATCATACCTGTCCAAAATGCAACAGTCCGATGCTGTTAAAAGGCGGAAGATTCGGTCCATTCCTTGGATGTTCTAACTATCCCGAATGCAAAACTGTTTTAAACCTTACAAAAGACGGTGTTCCATTCCCAAAAGATCGTGAGTCAGAAGAAAAATGTCCAAAATGCACGAGCAACATGACTATTAAACACGGTCCATATGGTGAATATCTCCAATGTTCCAGCGAAGAATGCAAACACAGAATGACACTGATGAAAACAATTGGAATTAAATGTTCAAGAGAAGGTTGTGAAGGGGAAATTATAGAAAAAAAATCGAGATACGGTAAATCATTTTATGGCTGCTCAAGCTGGTCAAAGACTAAATGCAATTCCGTTTTCTGGGCAAGACCAATTCCAGAGCATTGTAAAGAATGCAATTCATTATTAACCTTTAAAGAAACCACAAAACAAACTCAGATAGCCTGCCCAAAGAAAGAATGTGGCTTTAAGAGAAGTCCAACTGAAGAAGAACTTACAAAATATAGCAGCCACAAACCAGTTAAAGAAGCAAATCCTGTTTAGGGACATGCCGTAACAAGTAGAGGCATGCTGCCGCATGCCTCTACTATTAGTTAGCAGGTACATCAGCAGCTGGTTCAGCAGGCAGTGTTTCCTGAATGGTCTCATCAATACTAGGCTTATCTTCAGGCTGAGGTTCAGTTTCAGCTGGGTTTTCTATTTGAATCTCAGGCACTGCTTCTTTTTCATCAACTGCAGGCTCTTCTATATTTTCTGGTGTTTTTTCTTCAGGTTTAACTTCTTCCTGAATTTGCTCAGGAGCTTCAGGTTCTTCTTCCTTAATTATTTCCTGAGGTGCTTCTTCCTCTTCCTTAGGAGTAACTTTTTCCTGAGGCTCTATTGGAAATGGAGCAATAGGTTCACTGCGTTTTTTGCGTCTGCTTAAAATTAGCTCATCTACTACTTTTATAAGTTCTTCTTTTTCTAGTCCGCCTACGTTTACTTTGAATACAGATCCATCAGAACGGACAAATGTAGTAGTAGGAATTCCTCTTACCTGAAATCTATTTGAAAGTGTTGAGCCATTTGAATCATCCACATCAATATTTACAAAGGTAACTTTTTCTTGATACAAATCTTTTACCTCTATAAAAGTCGGTTTAAACTTTCTGCAATGTGGACACCACTCTGCTGTAAATGAAACCACCACTGGTTTTTGATTTTCAAGAGATGTTTTCATTTCTGTTAAGTAAGGAGACTCAGGCAAACCATCCAGTACTGTAATTTTGGTGCCTTTTTCCTTACAACCAGTTAAAATAACTGCAAAAATAATACAAGTAAAAACATAAAATGTTTTTTGAATTGATATTTTCATTGATCTTTAAAATCCCTTCTTGTTAGATACCTGTATAAAAGCACAGTAACCCTACCTCTACATTAGCTAATTAGAAGTATACTATAGGTCAGCAATAATTTATTTAGGATTTAAAACATGACAACCAAACTTTTAAATAAAGGGCTTGAGGTAGAGTTATTTGCAGGTACTAATGAGGGTAAAGTCCTGCCTCTTTCAGGCGAATTAAAAGATAAATTTGAAAATTTTTCACAAGAACCAGATCAGAGGAATTTTGAATATATAACAAATCCTACCAGGGACTACATTGAGCTATTTAAATTATTATTAGAACCACGCATTAAAGTAAGGAATTATTTAAAAAAGAATGATTTGACCATAATACCCGGGAGTACTCTTGCGCTTCCATTTGAAAAAACATTTTATTATTCAAAGCCGGAAGACCCTTACCACCAATATATTTTAAGTACTTATAAAACAGATGTCATAACCACAAGTCTACATATTAATTTTGGAATTGATGACAAAGAAAATTTTTTTAAATTGCTTTGTGCATTAAGGCTGGATACTCCCTTGTTTTTAGCTTTAAGTGCTTCTTCATGTTTTCTGGATGGAAAAATTACAGACTATAAATCATACAGGTGGCACAATTTCCCTAAAACACCTGATTTTGTACCGTTTTTCCTTACTCATGATGATTATATAAACTGGACAAATGAACAATTAAAATTAAAAAAAATGTTTAATATCAGGCATTTGTGGACTAGCATCAGACCAAACGGACCAGACAGACCATATGATTTAAACAGAATTGAAATTAGAATTTGTGATCTTGTTTCTGACACAAAAAAAGTATTGGCTATCGTTGCACTAATTGAAGTTTTAATTCAGCAATACCTTTCAGAAAAAAAATGGCCTAAAATTTTAAATCAAAATCAATCTGAATTAAATAATCTGGTTAAAATTATTGATAACCAAGAAGAACTGGTTGCTAAATCAGGCATGAGTGCACAAATCTGGGACTGGCGTAACGACAGAAATGAAAAAACAGAAAATATAATTGAGTCTTTATACAAAGATAATGAATATACAGCTAATAATCTGGGGGTTTCAGAACATTTGAAACCACTTGTTAATATTATTAAAGACGGCAATGAAGCTACTCAGTTTTTAGAACACTATAAAACAAGCAATTCAATCCCCAAAACTTTGCAGCATTTTACCGAGCAATTTAATATTATGGATTTAAGGTACTGGGACATGATAAAAAATCCTACAGAGATAAAATTTTAAAATAAATGAAGCAAGCAATAGAAAAAATCTCAATCCAAAATAACACAAAATGGCCTGAGCTTTTTAATTTAATCAGCAATGAACTTTCAATCGTTGAAGAAAATTTAATTTCAAAATTACCTGCAAAAAGTATACTGCTTAAAGAAATAATAAGTTATATATTCAGCTCAGGTGGAAAAAGAATTAGACCTGCACTTAGTCTTCTTTTAGCTTATGCTACAGGGAACCTGCATAAAAAACATATTATTCTGGCTGAGCTTACTGAATTAATTCACACAGCCAGTCTTATTCATGACGATATTATTGACTCTGCAAATCTACGACGAGGAAGAGAAACAGTTAATAATTTATGGAACGATAAGGTTTCTGTAATTACCGGGGATTTTCTTTTTGCCCAGGCATCAGTAAGACTAGGTGAGCTGGAAAATACTGAGATAGTTAAAATATATGCCCGGGTATTAAGTGATCTTTGTGATGGTGAAACTGAACAATATTCTTCACTTTTTAATATAAATACAAACTGGGAAACCTACATTAGAAAATCCACAGCTAAAACTGCAAGTTTATTTGCTGCGTGTTGCAAATCTGCAGCATTGCTTAATAATCAGGATGAAAAAATTGTTAAAGATGCAAATTCATTTGGAAATAATTTTGGCATTTCATTTCAAATCGTAGATGACATTCTGGACTTTACCAGTAATGCGAAAGAAATAGGAAAAGAAGTAGGCGCAGATCTAAAACAGGGCATAATCACTGCTCCAACATTATTTGCATTAAATAGCACTGATGAAAGAGCAAAACAAATTAAAACTCTTATAGAAAACCGGTTCAATAATAATGAAAAAGATTTTGATAAAACTATAAGACTTATACATGAGCTGGGTGCCTGCGAACAAGCAAAACAACTTGCAATTGAATATATATCTAAAGCTAAAGAAAATCTTTATTTTGTTAGAAATGAAGAAATAAGATCGTGTCTTATAAAAGTAGCTGATTCTGTTTTAGAAAGAATTTAATTACCTGGCTCAATCTTTAAGGGTCTTAGCATAAGCTCAGTATTTTTTTTCTGCTGAATTTGAATGGGCGGAGGCAGTGGCAATGGTTTAGTTATTGATTTTTGTACAGGTTTAACTATTGGTTTTGGATTTGGCTTAGCATTTATAACTTGTGGTTTAGATTTTGCAACTTGTGACTTAAAACTTGTAACTTGCTGCTTAGGTCTTGCAACAGGTGGCTTGAGACTTGTAGCTTGCAATTTAGGTTTTGCAACTTGTGACTTGAAACTTGTAACTTGAGACTGTCCTTCCTCTCCCCAGCTTATTCCTTTATAATCTTCAGGCATTTCCTCATCCTCATCTTCATCTTCATCTTCTATAACATTTTCTGACTTATCAGTATTTTTTGATTTTTCAATATAGACTGGCTTCCCATCTTCAATTACAAAAGTCGTGGCTGGCATTGAATTATATGAATTAGTTCTAAGTGTCTGAAATATCAAATATATGGCTGCTACAAACAATATTACTCCAATAAAAAAATAAAAATGATAACCCTTTAGAAAGCCTTCTTTAAATATCTCGGAGTCTTTATGTCCACCTTTTTTTTTCAGATTAATTATTTTAGGTTCTTTTGTTTTATAATCTTCTTTAAAAAGAACATCAAATGCATCTATTCCATAACTAGGAGATGAGTCTTTTATATTTTCATTTATTCCAACAGCTCTTGCATATCTTTTTATAAATCCCATTAAATAAAAATCTTCAGGTAATTCAGCTCTGTTCCCATTTTCAATAGCCACTAAATGATGCGTCGGTATACATGTTATATCTCTTATATCTTTAAGTGAGAATGATCTTTTTTCTCTGGCTTCTTTTAACGCTAGCCCGATTTGTAAAAGAGAAACCTGACTTGTATTATCTTTAATTTCTTGTTTAGTTTCTCTTATTGTGTAAGATCTCATATGCCTCTATTCTACCTAGTTCTTTAAATTTTCCTTTACCTAAATTACCAATTTGCAGATTTGCAATTTTTATTCTTATTAACTCAGCCACTGAGAATCCAAGCACCTGAAACATTCTTCTGACTTGTCTGTTTACTCCTTCATGGATGACGGCTTCAAATATGCTTTGTTTCCTGTTCTTGCGGGTCTGGTGCCCCAGATACCTTATAGAATCCACTTTAATAATTCTTCCATCCAGGTAAACACCTTCAAGTAACTTTTCCTGTATATAGCTTGCTTCATTTTCAGGCAACTGGTTATTCATTTTAACCAGATAAGTTTTATTTATAACATTTTTTGGGTGAAGAACACTATTTATAAACTCTCCATCGTTAGAAAGCAGCAGCAAACCTTCAGAATCTCTGTCTAATCTTCCTACTGGTTTTAAATGAGAAAGCTTTGAAGGCAAAAGATCATATATGGTTTTTCGGTTACGCTCATCTTTAGTCGTTGTAATATAACCTGTTGGCTTATAAAAAAGCAGGTATTGATTTTTCAGGAATCTAAGACTGATATTATTTACTTTTATTCTGTCATTTTCTGATATTTTAGAGCCAGGATCTGAGACAACCCTGTCATTTACCCTGACCATGCCTTTTTTTATCAAATCATCTGCTTTTCTTCTAGATGCATAGCCACACATTGCAATAGCTTTGTTAAGTCTGATAAATATATTGGTTCTATTTTTATTTAGGTTCATAACGCATTTCAATTATAATCTACTGAAAAAGTCACAAGAGCGAAGCATATGCCCTGGAGCGAGCGTATCCCTCCTAGGGTGTAAGGGAGCGGAAGGGCATATGCTGAGCATAAAAAGTGACTTTTTTAGTAAAGCTTAAATTATAATAAATGAAATGAGCACAACAGCTTATATCTTTAAAAGAATTCTTTCAGCTATTCCACTTTTGCTTATTGTTTCAATGATAAGTTTTGCAATTATTCGTTTAAATATAACACTTAAAGCTTTTAATCTAAGTCTGATAATATTTCCTGTAATTTTTTTAATGGTTTTTTATTCCCTGACTAAAATAAATTCCTGGTATTTCCTGGGCATTCCCAGTCTCATAATCTTAATTTATTTTTCATGGTATTTATCTTCATTTTCAATCTTACCTTTTGATATATTCCTTAAAAACCACAAAATATCATTTTTACTTTCCTTTGTATCTTTTCTTTCTTTCAATTTTCTGTACTGGTTCCAATCATACATAAGCAAATCAAACTATCTGCCTAAAATTATTGTAGGCATTGCAGTTTTAATTTTTTCTTTTGTCCCGGCAAATTATTTTCCAGCCAATATTTCAATAAAACCAATTGTACTGAAATCCGGGGATCCGCTTGCTGATCTTAGATTTAATCCTGCAATTAGTGAAAGTGTTCTCAACGCAGAAGAAAAAAGACTTGGTTTAAACGAACCTTGGCATATTCAGTACATGCTCTGGCTTAAAGGATTATTTCATGGTGACTTAGGAGTTACACAACAAAATCAACCTGTTTCAAGCGTTATTAAAAAACCAATTTTAAACACTTTACTCTTAAGTATTTGCACACTTCTTTGCACATGGCTAATTGCAATACCTCTTGGAATATGGGCAGCACTTTCACGAAATAAGTTTATCGACAAATTCCTAGCAATACTTACCTCATGTGGAATGTCCACACCTACATTTATTCTGGCTGTTCTTGGTTTACTTTTTGCACTTAACAGTCAGATTATTCCTGTCGGTGGTTTAACCAGCGTAAATTTTTATGAAATGAATGTTTTGGAAAAAATATTAGATTTAGGGAAACATTTGATTTTACCTACATTTATCCTGACGATAGTGTCTATAGCCGGACTTCAAAGACAAATGAGAGCAAATCTTCTGGATGTTCTAAGGCAAGAATATATTAAAACAGCAATTGCAAAAGGACTGCCTACTGATAAAGTAATCTATAAACATGCTCTAAGAAATGCAATAAATCCTTTAATTACTATTTTTGGATTTGAATTTGCTGCACTTTTAAGCGGTGCTGCACTGACTGAAACCATTCTTGCATATCCTGGACTTGGTGCACTGACACTTGAAGCAGCCAGAAAGCTTGATGTAAATCTTACAATGGTAAATCTTATGATTGGAGCTACTATGCTTATAGTCGGAAACTTAATTGCTGATCTCTTGCTTAAAATCGCTGACCCAAGGATTAAATACGATACGGCGTAACGGCGAGCCAGCGATAGGGCGAAAGAAGAAATGACAAAACCGGTGAATATAATAAATAAAATTACGAAAGACCCGATTGCAAGAATTAGTTTGATAATTCTTTTAATCCTTTATGCTTTTATTGCGTTTTGTGATTTTATTTCACCCTATCACCCTAATTCACGGGATCCTAAAGCCAGCTATTTACCGCCATCAATGATTTATATTTTTGATGATAAAGGGTTATCTTTTCCTTTTGTTTATAAAACTATTTATACATTTAATAATGAAACTTTCACAAAAGAAATAATTGAAGACAAAACTAAAAAACATTACTTACAGTTTTTTATAAACCATCATCTTTTTGGAGTTTCAGGCAATGAAAGAATTTATTTATTTGGAACTGACAGAAATGGAAGAGATATTTTTTCAAGAATTCTACATGGCGGCAGACCCAGCCTGACTATTGGTTTTATAGGCTTGTTAATAGTTTTTCCGCTGGGTTTATTATACGGCGGCATAGCCGGATATCTGGGAGGAGCCATTGATAATTTTATGATGAGAATTGCAGAAGCACTTATGAGTCTTCCTTATTTATATCTGATAGTGGTGCTGGCAAGTATTTTACCTGCAAACATTTCTAACTCTCAAAGATTTTTGCTCATTACAGTAATACTTTCATTTGTAAGCTGGGCTGGGCTTAGCAGGGTCATACGAGGACAGGTTTTATCAATAAAAGAAGAAGAGTATGTTCAGGCAGCAAAAGCAATAGGCATAAGCGACTTAAATATAATTATCCGGCATATCCTTCCTCAGACTACCAGCTACGTAATCATTGCAGCTACACTTTCAATCCCTGGATTTATCATAGGAGAAAGTGCTCTTAGCTTTTTAGGATTAGGAATAACTCAGCCAGATCCTAGCTGGGGAAATATTCTAAGTGAAGGAAAAGAACTTTCAAATATGTTAATTAGACCGTGGATTTTACTGCTACCAGCGTTTTGTATTTTTATTTCTGTACTTTGCTTTAATTTAGTCGGCGATAAATTGAGAGATATCCTAGATCCAAGAGGGTAACTTTGTTACCCTCTTATAAAGTATTGATTTACTGCCTAGCTATTTATACAGGGTTTCAACTGTTTTAGTAACAATGTTTTTGCTGGCAAGCAGTATTAAAACCAACAGACCTATAAAAAGTGCATTGGTTTGTGACTGTGTTAATGCCAACACATTGTTTAACAAGTGGTTGAATGAACCTGCAAGAGGTGCAAGCAGATGGTGAAGTGCAGCAATAAGAGCAAACAGATTTACTGCAAGTCTTGAAGTGGTTATAAGGTGTCCCTTATCTGAATTAGTAAGGTATTTAACAATCACTACTACAAAGTCAGAAATAAGAGCACCCACCAATACAATTAACACTGCTATGAATATGCTTGGCAGATAATGAATTGCACTATGAATGAAACCAATAACACTTACAAGCCCTGCAAGATCCAGTGCTGTAATTATTACAGTAGCAGTTAAAAACCATTTAACTGCATCACCAATAAGTGCCGAGGCACTGACATCAATGCCTGTAAGCTTTGATAAGTGCGAGAAAAGTATCTTATCCAGCACATCATCAATTTTTGCTTTTTTAAGTATTACAGCAATTTTATTCCCAAGAAATCCACTAATCCATAGACCCAGTACAAGTACAACCAGTACGAGTATAAGAGGCAGAAGTATTGGGGATACCGCTGACCACAATAGCTTAAAACTAGCTTGCAGACTACCCCATACGTCAGTTAAGATTCCATTTACAAGTTTCATGATTAACTCCTTTTCTTCCAGCGAGACATCTCCCTGAAAGATGAGCTGTATATGCCACATTGTTCCCGGCTTGTAACGATGTCAGTGTCAGAAGTGGTTTTTTGACAGTTTTTAAAGGATTTCTTACATGATTTATGAAACCCTCATGGCCAAAGGGTTTGCCAATATTAATTATTAATATTTTAATTTTTGCATTTAACTGAATCTAAATGATTGATTTGAAGCCTAAATTACAAGTGTAATTATGTACAGGGGAAAGAATTAAATTAACTTTTACTATCAAGCGGTTCAACAGATCTAACTGTAAATTCAGCATCTATTACATTACTTTGATCAACAGGTTGATTAATGACTGTGCTGTTTGGAGGATTCACTACTTCCTCTGCCATTTCTAATGCTCGACGTAATGTCTCTTCCGGTCCTCCTCTGTAGTAAGCAGCAAGAAGAGATGCTGCTCCACTACGAAGCTTTGTAAGGGGTAACCTATTAATTGCATTTGTAATGGCACCTGTTAATTCTTCTCCTCTTTGTAATAACCAGTCTATAACACCATTATTTCCAAGTCTTATTACGCTACCATCAGAATCAATCAATTCCACAGGTGAAATTTTTCGTGGAGGATTAGATGTTCCAGATCTGTCAGAAGAACGGACTATAACTGCAACACTTTGTTTGCCAGAATTTCCAGGACTGTCATCAGCGGCTCCACCTGTCATTCCTTCTCTAATTTGCCTTACAATACCTGTACGCCGATCTAATTCTGATTTAACTCTGTTTAAATTTTGCTCTCCAGCAACTCTTGCATGACTAAGTTGTTCATCCATTAAAGCTAAGCTTTGTTCATTTGTTAATTCAGTTGGACTTACAGAATGATTATCATTTCTTGGGGTTTTTCTTGGTCTAGACTCTCTACCACTAGCAAAATCACTTATATAAGATATGAATTTATTTAACTTATTAAAACCATATAAGCCATAAACCAAAAGTCCACCGCCAAGCAATGCTAAGAAACTAAAAATTATTTTTGACTTAGAAACTATTGCCCCTAAAAGTCCAAGAGCAAACACTCCAATGCCAAAAGTATTAGATGGAGTATAAAGTGCGCTTTTTTGTTCAGTTTTACAAAAGTTACTTATGGTTTCATAAGTCGGAGAGCCTCTGCATTTGGAAAGTAGCCATGTCCATGGCCTACAAAGCGTTGGCACTATTGATTGAGTTAAACTAATCACTTGTGTCTTCCTTAAATAAATAGCTTTAGGCTATATTTCGATACTAGCTTTTTTTAGTTAAGAACTCGGGTTAAGAAGAGCTATTTTGTAAACAAACTATTCCATCGGCATAATTTTTATCTTTCCTTTATTTTTCCGCCCAAGGCGGGTCCGTCCTTCGGCGGATAGATAAATTTTTTCTAATCTTTCACAAAACAAAAAAACATTTTGCTACTATCAAAATAGAAATAGAAAAATATTTAAAAAGTTTATTGGAGATTTTATGAAAATATTGCAGGTTATTGAAAATTGGCTCTTTGGTAAAGAAACACCCCATATTGGCAGCAAATTTAATACAAGAATACCCATACTTGCAGTAATGACTGAAAGAGCCGGACATACAGAACTGGCAAATTTATACAAAGACTTATTTGCAAGCGGATTTAAAGATTCTGATGCTGTAGTTGATTTTATTCAAAACATAAATCCTGCAACTGTTGCTGAAGATGAAAGAACTCTTTTAGATAGAATTTTAAGTATTCCAATGAAACATGGCTGGGTAGTTCATATAGATGTTGCAGGTGAAGCAGCAGTAAAATCAGGTGAAATAAGAAAATATGTTTCCAGTGATGAACCAGCTACCATTTCATTTACGTCAAATCAAAGACCTGCATGGCTAGATAATGGTCAGACAGCAAGAGCTGACGCTGCTTAGGTTTTAGTTTATTAACTACTGTGAGTTACACTTGGAAAATCAAGTGGCGGTAAACCTTCAGACATATTAGGCAGTCTTACTATTGGATTATCAAGCGGACATACACCGCTAATCGTTATTTTTACCAAATCTCCATCTTCAAGTGAAAATTGTTTTCCTTCTCTACCAGGAACATCTATACCTTCATAACCTGAACCCGAAAGAACATGTTTCATCGCAGGTACAGTATTTGTACCAGTAAGTAAAGCTACTCCACTTTCAAAAGTCCTGCTGTTAAATAAATAATCTCGTAGCTCTTGAAAAGTTCTTTGAATATCACTTACTCTTCCTTCCAAAGGAGTTATAAGTGGTTCACCATTTCGGAGGATTTCCAGCTTAATCACAGCTTCTTCTTTTAATTGATCTAAAGATGTACCTATCCTCATGAATGCTCCTATACCACATGATTGGTTATAAACTTTAGCCTGTGGTAAATAGAGAGGATTGTCACCTTCAATATCTCTTGAGCTCATATCATTGCCAGCTGTCACACCCAGTAATTGCCCTTGGCTATTAAACACAAGTGTAAATTCCCCTTCAGGAACATTCCATTTTGAATCATGGCGAATAGCAAGAGGTGCTCCAGGACCTATAACTTTCCTAGGATGAGACTTACCGAAAATTTCTGGTCTTTTATTTCTTCCTACTGCCTTATAAATATCAGTACCTGATTCATCAGTTCTTGCATCTATACTTGTCATGTAAGTGACTCCAGCAGCTTCTACTTCTTGATTATCAATACAGGGTAGAAAATGTACATTTGCCAATTTATCTGCTGACAAAGCTTTTGTAGTGCGAGCCAATTTTTTTACTACAGTTACAGGATCATTTAACTCTCCAAGATCGCTAACTGTTCTAACTTGCAAACGCTCAGCAAGTCTTTCACTTAAATCTCCTATAACTACATCTTTTCTTAAGCCGTCACCTTTATCTAAAACTAATCCTATTCTTGGTTTTGAGTCAGGACCGATTGCATAACGACATATATATAATTCACTATTTTTTTCTATTCTTGGCATATTTTTCTCCTAAAATTGATTTGTAAATCATATCATTCGGCTATAAGCAGAATTAGTATATTTAAAAAGAATTAATTTAAAAGGATATGTTTGAATGATTATTAAATATATTTAATTTTGAGATTAGTATTTATGTTGTTTCAGGCTTCCTTCCGTAGTACTTTGACACAGGCCAATAAATAGAATAAAAAATACCCATAACTATAATCAGGTAAAACATAAGTCTGGTTTGATTAAAAAATAAAAATATTGAAATTATAAGATATTGCTCACCCAGATGAAACTGAAGTATTGGAAGAAACTTATATACTTTTTCTCCAATTGAAAAAATTAAATTCAGGCATTTTGTAATAGGACATTTAGTTTCTTTTGTACTTTTATCAACATTTTTGACAGCTTCAAGTTTTATGTCCTGATTTACATAGTAATCAAACAAATAAACTATAAATAAACTGCTCATTGCCAGGGGCCATATTTTCCAATCAGAATAAACTCTGAAATGCCCAAATGCAATTGAAAAATAAATAAGAAAATCCTTTATTCTATCCGTAACCCTGTCATACCATGCACCAAAATTACTGGATGCTTCGCGATACCTGGCTAACTGCCCGTCTAAACAATCCAGGATAAAAACAATCTGGACTAAAACTGCACCTGTAATTAAAAATATTGGTGCACCGACAGATATAAAAGCTGCTGCAAGAATACATGTAAATAAAGAAGATGTGGTTACACAGTTCGGTGTTATCCATTTAACATCACAAATAAAAATTAATAAAATATTTGCAATGGGTCCTGAAAATATTGATGCCCACCAGCCGTCTTTTTTTTTTATTGCATTGCGTAATTGTTGTTTATTTACCATAGATTTATTATTCCACATAAAAAGGGCAGACATAAAGTCTGCCCTTACAGTTTCTCAGCCGTTTATTTTAATCTCTGTACCTCTGATTCTGACATAAAAAAGCTCTCGGCAATTTGTGGATATTTTTTGTTTTGTACATCAAAAATAAAATTCTTTACAGCGTTTTCAGTTTCTTTTCCAAGCTCAGCATACCTTTTTACAAAGCTGGGTTTAAAATCAGTAAACTTTCCAAGCAAATCATCTGTTACTAATATCTGCCCGTCACAGTCAGGACCTGCACCTATTCCAATCGTGGGAATATTTATTCCTTCAGTTATAAGTGCTGCAGTTTCAGCTGGAACCAGCTCAAGTACAATACCAAAACACCCGGCTTCTTCAAGAGCCATTGCTTCTTCAAGAAGTTTTTTAGCTGAATCTGCAGTTCTGCCCTGCACCCTATGCCCGCCAAGTGCATTTACAGACTGAGGAGTAAAACCAATATGGCCTAAAACAGGAACACCAATATCTACCATTTTTTTTATGGTTTTTAAAATATTCTTTGAAGCTCCTTCCAGCTTTACTGCATTCGCTCCGATTTGTAGGCACTTTCCGGCATTATAAACAGCTTCTTTTTTACTGACCTGATAACTTAAAAATGGCATGTCTACAACTACCATTGCATTTTCAGCTCCTTTTACAACAGCTTTTGCATGGTGAAGCATTTCATCCATAGTTACTGATAAAGTATTTTCATGCCCTAAAACTACCTGAGCCAGACTGTCTCCCACTAAGATAATATCTACACCGGCTTTATCAAGTGCTTTTGCAGTACTGTAATCATATGCAGTTAATGCAACAATTTTTCTGCCTTGTTTTTTATATTCTTTAATAGTGTGAGTGGTAATTGGCATAAGTAATATAATTCTACAATGATATGTCATTCTGAGCGTTAGCGAAGAATCTCCTTACGTTCAGAGATCCTTCATCTGTGGCTCAGGATGATAATTAAACTATTACAAATATCTCATTAAGACTAGTTACCCTCTTAACATTTTTATCTAAGCACTCATGATTTCTGTTAATAAGAATTGCATTTATATTTAAATCCAAAGCAGGATAATAATCAATGTCTAAGCTATCACCTATATAAAGAGCCTCTTCAGGTAATATGTTTAGCTCTTTAAGTGCAAACTGAAAAATCCTAGGATCAGGTTTTGAATATCTAACCTTTCCTGAATAAGACAAACAATTAAAATATTTATAAAGATCTAACTCTTTTAAAATCACCTCTAATCTGCTGTCAAAATTTGAAATAAGTCCTAATTTTAGAGAAGTTTCACAACATTTTTTTAAAGTTTGAATTGCATCAGGATAAATTCCCCATGCATTTTTACCAGTAAATTCTTTAAATATAGCTTCAAATACTTCTTCAGATTTTTCTTTTAAATCATATCCAGCCAAACCAAATGTTTTATTTACAATCTTTTTCCACCATTTCTTTTCAGCTTCTTCACCGCCCGTTGGCTGAGATTCTTGGTGAATAACACTTTTAAAAGCATAATCAAGTTTTTTTATGTCAGTTTTAATTCCATAAGAAGAAGCAACATTAGAATATATAGCCCCGACCGAATTTTTCACATAAATTAAAGTGCCTACAAGATCAAATAAGACAGCTTTAAAATCTTTATTCATAAAATTTATTATAATGATTGGCTGGCTAAAAGAGCTGCCCCAAGAAGCCCTGCATCATTGTTTAAAACACTTTTTTCAATGTGCACTGATTTTTCAAGAGCAGGCAAAAGAAGCTTTCTGGTTTCTTTAGTTAGATAATTTATATCAATTTCACTGGATAAACCTCCGGATAAAACAATTTTTTTTGGATCAATTAATTGAAATAAGTTACAAATTCCAAGTGCAATATAAAAATGCCAATCTTCAACTGCCCTGATTGCAAAAATAGCATTTTTATTTTTTGATTTTGCAAGCCTGAACAAATCCCTGGTAGTTATTTTTTTATAATTCTCCGGAAAATAATGTTTTATTAAAGCAAGTAATCCATTCCCAGAAGCATATGCTTCCAGACAGTCATATCTTCCGCATGTACAATGTCTCTGCTTCGTATAACTTAATTTTATATGCCCAATTTCACCTCCGGCATAATGTGCTCCGCGAACCAGTTTTCCATTAACTACAACACCGCCGCCTACACCAGTCCCCAGAGTAATCATAAGCAGAGGATTTGCACCTTTTGCAGAACCAATCTGATACTCAGCATAAGCTGCAGCATTAGCATCATTTTCTACCACTATCGGTAATCGATATTTTTTCTGCAGTGTTTCTTTTACTTTAGTTCCTTGCCAGCCTGGAATATTTCCAGTAGAACCGACAATTCTTCCATCGTCACTTACCATTCCTGCTGTTGAAATTCCAATCCCGCTTATAAGATATTTCTTAGAGAACTTTTCATAAAATTTACTGACTTGATTTAAGATTTTACTGCCGTGAAGCGTATGAACACTGTATACAGGAGTCATGAGCCTTCCGCTGGATACAAGTGCAGCAGCAATTTTTGTACCGCCTATGTCTATGCCCATGATTGTTTTTTTATCTTTTCGTTGTTTCATAACATTATTAAACCTTACAAGTTTTATGTAACCCAGATTTTCTCAAGCCGAGGGGACACTTTTTTGGGCTTTTGAGCGTAGCGAAAAAACCAAAAAAGTTTGTCCCCGGCAAGTGCTTGAGAAAATCTGCAATTCTGCAATGAAGTACAGAGATCTAGCGTTTCATTAAAAAAAAGACGCTAACGATAAATATTATAACGCTTATGACTTGTGCCCCTGCAAAATGACCAAAAACATATAAACTGTCTGTTCGAATAAATTCCAGGAAAAATCTTATAACAGAATAAGAAAGAAGATAAAACCAGAATACTTTCCCTGAATTTTTTTTCCATTCAGAATACTTTTTAAACAAAAAAATAAAAATTGCAAGATTTATCAATGATTCATATAAAAAAACAGGATGAAAATATTCAGAGACAATAAACCTATCAGGTCGAAATTCCTGAGGAATATATAAACGAATAAAAGAATTCTTTACAGGCAGCCCAAAGGCTTCATTGTTAAAGAAATTCCCCCATCTGCCAATTGATTGCCCAAGCGGAGCAACCAATGCAATTACATCAATGTATTTATAAAAAGAGATTTTTTTAATCCTGCAATATACCAGGGTAGCCAAGATTGTCCCAAAAATGCCGCCATGAATGGATTGTCCACCATACCAGATTTTCGGTATTTCATTTAAATGCTCCTTGAAATAATCCCAGCTTAAAAATACAAAATACAATCTTGCAAAAGCTACACTTGAAATTAATATCCAAAATATTAAATCAGCAAAATGCAAAACACTTAAATTATTTTTCTGAATAAGTCTTTCAGCCAGAAAATAAGCCACAAGAAAACCAAAAGCAACAAAAATTCCATACCATCTGACAGGCCAAGTGCCAATTTGAAATGCTACTGAGCCTGGGGATACAAGAGTTACAAATGGAATATTATTTAACATCATATATTCCTTCCTGCTTCAATAAAACAAATAATGTCTTAAAGAGAATCCTTAAATCAAGTAATAAATTCCAGTTTTTTGCATACCATCCATCCAGCTCCAGTCTTTTTTCATACGGTATTGAGTTTCTTCCGTTTACCTGAGTCCAGCCGGTAAGTCCAGGTTTTACAAGAAGTTTATCAAAATCACTCCCGGAGAATTCTTTTACCTGAGAAGGCAATGCAGGTCTGGGTCCTACTACAGACATATCTCCGATTAAAACATTTATGAGTTGTGGAGTTTCATCCAGACTGGTTTTTCTTAAAAGATATCCAGTCCTAGTTACTCTATCATCTTTTGGATCACTTACAAGTTTATTTTGGTCAGAATTAACTCTCATTGATCTGAATTTAAAACATACAAACTCTTTGCCATCTTTTCCAACTCTCAGATGCCTATAAAAAACCGGACCTCTGGAATCAAGTTTAATAAGAAAAGTAATAATTATCCACAAAAGCAAAAAAATTAAAATCCCAATCATGGAAAAAATTACATCGATAATTCTTTTAAAAAACAAACTCATATTTTATCTGACATTTTCAAGAAGGGACATGGTTTTCAGCATGCTAGCTAATCCATCTTCTATATTATATTTGCAATCCCATTGTAACTTAGACTTAATCTTCTTAATATCCAGATAAATTCCTTTACTGTTTTTCCCAGGATATAAGGTATTAATTTGAAGTTCTGGTTGTAAAACAGAAGGGAAATAACCATATAAAATATCCAGGACTTCTCTTAAGGTAGTTGGCTTACCTGAAGCTAAATTAAAAATCTCATTTTTTACTTCATCACCTGAAGTAATCCCTTTCATAATGCCATTTACAACATCATCGATATAAATAAAATCTGAAAAATTATCAATACTGTTAAATACTATAGGGCTTTGATTATTTTTCATTCGGTTAACAAACTTTGCAATGACACCTGATTTTAAATAATCCTGAGTGGCTCCATAAACACTGGATATCCTAAAAATAATGTAATTAAGATTACTGTTAATTATTATATTTTCTGCTTTAAGTTTATTTTCACCATATGCAGTAACTGGTTTAACTTCATGTGATTCGCCTACAGACAGAATATCTGAACATCCATAGACTGCCTGAGTAGATAAATATATTATTTTTTCAGGTTTCTTTTTTAATTCAAGCAGATATTTAATAAGAACTTGAGTAGACAGAACAGTATCTTCAAATTCTTTTTCTTTATTTTCTTCTGCTCTTGCTATATTTGAACCGCTTCCAAAGTGACATACAACATCAGGCATAAAATCTAAAATTATATTTTTAAATTCTGGAGCCTTAAAATCAGCTTGAACATCTTCTTTTTTATTTCTTCCTACAGATAAAATCTCAAAATTTAATTTTTTAAGCTCGTCTTTTACATGAGATCCTATAAATCCAGCTCCACCGGTAATTAATGCTTTTTTTTTCATTTTTTTATTGGGCAGATAGTTTACCCTTACTTATTTTTTTTCAAGGTCTCTTATTTCCTGGATACGTCTTTGGTGTCTTCCACCTTCAAAATCAGTCTCAAGCCATACCTTAACTATATCCTTAGCAGTATCAAACGTAGTAGTTCTTCCTCCTAAAGTAAGAATGTTTGAATTATTGTGCTGTCTGGATAATTTTGCAGTTTCTGCATCGTAACAATTAGCTGCAATAATTCCTCTGACTTTATTTGCAGCAATAGACATTCCAATGCCGGTTCCACAAATTAATATTCCTTTATCAGGATTTTTTCCTGCAACATGAGTTGCAACTGATTTTGCTATTAAAGGATAATCAACTGAATCAGTAGAATTAGTTCCCAGATCAACAACTTCATATCCCATTTCATGTAAAACATTTTTTATTTTTTCTTTTAATTCGAAGCCTGCATGATCTGCTCCAATTGCAATTTTTTTATTTTCCTTTTCCATAACTATAAAAGTATATAAAAGAAAGAGGGATTTTGATTAATCAAAACCCCTCTTATGTATATCGTCAATTAACTTTATCTGCTTCTTTTGCCAGACTTCTTTGAATTAGTCTTTGATTTAGAAATCGTTGGCTTTTTAGCTTCAACAGTTAACTTTGGGCATCTGCCGCTTGCTACTGCTGCTTTTAATTCAGAACCTGCAGAAAATGCTGGAGCTTTCTTTGCAGGAATCTTAATTTTTTCAGTAGGTCTTTGTGGATTAACGCCCATTCTTGCTTTTCTTTGGCGTCTTTCAAAAGTACCAAAGCCTACGAATGTGACTTTTTCTCCACGTGCAAGTGCTGCTGAAATATTATAGATAGTACCTTTTAGTGCACGATCTACATCTGCTTTTGACAGTCCAGTTGCTCTTGAAACTGCATCTATCAATTCTGATTTATTCATTTAAAGATCCTCCTTGTTTGTATTTTACAGGCCTTTAAAAACTGTTTGCTGTTTTTAAAAGCCTTTGTTTATCAGGGTTTAATTGGGATGTCCAATAACCACATTGAAGTATGACAAACATTGTAATCTTAGTCAAGAGTGTCTTCAAAAATTTTGCACAATAGTTTTAAATCTGTTACATTATAAGAATGACTTTGATAGCCACCCAAAAACCTGTTGATGAGCCGTTTGCCGAGGTAATATATTCCACCAGTGAAATGGTTATTGCTCAGTGCTATAAAGAATCAAACTCTAAAGCTCATAAAAAAGGCATCTTCAGAGGATCCATCGCTAAAATAGCAAGCTCGTATGACAATTCCCATGCATCTTACGGACTCATAACAAAAATCAATAACTCAAGCCTGGACAACATTCACAAACCCTCAGCACTTGGTTTAAATTACAAACAACTTGCCGAGCTTCAGCCGCAAGTCTATGAACTCTTAAGAAAAGAACTTGAGATTTACTTATTTGCTTATGGGGAAAAAGATGAGGAAATATTGCTGTATACCCCCTTAAAACCAATGGCAATTCATGATTTTGTATATGAAATAAATGAAAAAGATATTCTTAGGTTAACTGAAAACTTTTCAAATTTGATTAATGTAATTAAAAAAAACCAGTTGAAGCCAGATATCTTAATCGACCTTATTACTGCTGGGTATAAGCTTAGAAGTAATGATTATAACTATCTGCTTAAGACTGGACAGGAATTAACCCTTGCATTTTCAGATGAAATTGAATCCTTAATGCAAGTCCTAAAGAGACTTTCAGAACACAGCAAAAAATCACAGAACTCTTAAACAGCCAGTAATTGTAATTAATACCTATTTAATATAATTATTTATGCTATGGCACATTTCCTGTCAAATTTTTTTCACTTAATTTACGAGAACTCATGTCTTGTATGTAATCAGGGAGCAAAAGATTTATTCGTATGTTTAAATTGCGAGAGTAGTTTCCTGGAAAGAAAAGAAAACCACTTAAAGTCATTTAAAGAATATAATTTAGAAATATTCAGTTGGGGATACTATGAAGGTAATTTAAGATCCGGAATAATAGAACTAAAAAACGGAAAAAAGAAACTGGCAAAATATTTTGCTCAAAAGATTCATGGCTTTTGGAATGAAATCAATATTTCAAGCATTACTAAGGGGGCCATAGTTATAGCAGTTCCTTCCAGCAAAAAAAGAATAAAAGAAAGAGGATATTGTCAAACTTCTTTAATTGCAGAAGAATTTGCAAAATTGCAGTTATTAAAGTTTATAGATAATTTTGTGATAAGAAAAAAAGAAACAAGCTTCATGAACAAGCTTGAAAATCTGGAAGAAAGACAAAAAAATATTAAAGACGCATTTGAATTAACTAGAAACTTCGTGCCGACAAAAAGCATTTTATTAATCGATGATATCCTGACTTCAGGAAGTACCTTATGTGAACTCTCAAAAACCATACATGAAACTTATCCAGAAATTAAAATTACAGGATTAACTGTGGCAGCAGGAGATAGGTTTAATTAAACTATTCCTTTATAACCACCATAGGACCTTTTGCTGCACCTTCACGGAATTGTTTTGCATATGGGTCGTCTGAGCTAAATAATTCCGAAGAATTTCCTTCCCAGACTATTTGAGCATCATAAATTAAAATAACACGGGCTGGAATTTTCTTTATAACATTTAAATTATGAGTAACTAAAATACTTGAAGCATTTAATTCTTTCTGAAGCTTTAAAATATAATCCACGATTACATTTGAAACTACTGGATCCAGACCACCGGTAGGTTCATCATAAAGAATAACCTTAGGATTATTAATGATTGCCCGGGCAAAACCAACTCGTTTTTTCATACCTCCTGACAGCTCATCAGGTCGCAAATTTTCCACTTCAGACAAACCAACCATTTTTAATTTTTCCATTACTTTAGTATTTATTTCATCAGCAGAAATTTTCTTAGTCTGATTAACAAGAGGAAAAGCAATATTCTCAAAAACCGTCATCGAGTCAAATAAAGCTGCTCCCTGAAAAACCATTCCCAGGTGATCAGTTTTTAAAATAACTTCACCTGAATCAGGTTCTTCAAGTCCGCATATTAATTTAAGCAACGTAGACTTACCCGTTCCGGAAAATCCTATTATTAAAACAATTTCGTTCTGATATATATTAAAGCTTACATTATCCAGAACTTTCTTTTTACCAAAAGACTTAGTCAGGTTTCTGACCATAACTATTGGCTCTGAGTTTTGGATATTCTTATCTGACACTGGTCTTTTTTAATACTTCTTTTATCCTGAGTGCATCTCTAAGTAAATCTTCCACCTTATCCAGCGGCATCATATTAGGCCCGTCACTTAAGGCTGAATCCGGGTCTGGATGCGTTTCCATAAAGATGCCATCACATCCTGCAGCAACTGCAGCTTTAAGTAATGAAGGAATAAACTCTCTTTGTCCGGATGACTTATCTCCGCCACCGCCAGGTAATTGAACTGAATGTGTAGAATCAAAAATTACAGGAATGCCTGATTTATGAATAATGTCAAAAGTTCTCATGTCTACCACTAGATTATGGTAACCAAATGTAGTTCCTCTTTCAGTCATAAGTATATTTTCATTCCCAACGGCATATGCTTTTTTTACTATGTTAACTACATCGTCAGGTGCCAGGAATTGCCCCTTTTTAATGTTTACGACCTTACCGGTTTTAGCAGCTTCTACGATTAAATTAGTCTGTCTGCATAAAAACGCAGGTATCTGAATAATATCCAGAACATCTTTTACAAGATTAATTTCACTAATTTCATGAACATCAGATAAAACAAAAACATCAAACTGTTTTTTTACTTCATTTAATATCGTAAGTCCTTCTTCTATTCCATGTCCTCTAAAGCTGTCTATAGATGTGCGATTTGCTTTATCATATGATGATTTAAAAATAAAAGGTATTTTTAGTTTAGTGCAGATGGTTTTTAATTTTTCTGCAGTTCTAAAAACAATGTCACGATTTTCAATAACACAAGGACCTGCAATTAACGGTAATGCTTCTCCGTCGCCCCATGTTATGTTTTTTAGTTTTACTGTTTTCATATCAGATCAATAATACAACATTAAATTTCCGTTCTATTCTCTAGTGCCCTTGCCAGTGTTAACTCATCAGCATATTCCAGCTCAGTACCCACAGCTAAACCAAAACCAAGACGGGTAATTTTACTGCATAAAGGAGAAAGGAGCCTATGTAAATATAAAGTAGTAGCTTCTCCTTCTATGCTTGTATCCAGTGCAACTATTACTTCTCTTACCTCATTTTTTCCAAGTCTGCTTAATAAATCTTTTATAGTAAGGTTATCAGGACCTATGCCGTCTATGGGTGAAATTAAACCGCCAAGCACATGATATGCACCTTTAAATTCATTGGTTCTTTCTATGGCAATCAGAGCCTTAGATTCAGAAACCACGCAAATAATTTTCTTATCCCTGCTTGAGGCAGAGCAAATTTCACAAGGATCATCCGCACTTAAGTTTTTACAAACAGAACATTTTTTAATCTGGGTTTTTGCAGCCAGAATTACTTTTGAAAATTCTTCGATTTGCTGTATATCTTGATTTAACACATGAAATGCCATTCTCTGGGCTGATTTTGGACCTACTCCGGGGAATTTTTGGAATTCTTCTATCAGTTTTAATAATGGTTTTGTATATTTCATTTTAGTCCATAACCCTTCTCCTGTTCAGTAGAACATTTTATCAGGAAAAACACGTAGGGGGCATGCTATAGCATGCCCCCTATATTATATTTCAGATATAACCTAACTATTTACAACAGCAAAGATCTTGTTCTTCTTCACCTTCTGCACATTTACCATCTACAGGTTTCATTTTGCCTGATTTATATTTTGTTTCAAATTTTTCTTTATCCGTACAAAACTGATTACACAATTCATCAGTAGAATCTTCAGCAAATGTTGGAGAATAAGTCCATGTAAAGATCATAACTACCGTTAAAATTATTCCTATAACTTTTGACATTTTTCCTCCGCTTTATTAAGCTAACTTATTTTTTTGGACTGCAACAACAAATTGTTTCCACTACATCTTCATTTTCATTACAGCTACTAGTTCCTTCTTCACTTATATGCCCGGAACTATATTCTGCACTTTTACATTTTTCAACGCAAGGATCTTCAGGATCTTCAGCATATGAAGGCATAATGCTTAAGTATAAAAAAGCTGAAAATAACACTAATAAGAAAGTAAGAAATCTCATATCCTCATCCAAATTAAACTGATTTTCATACTTAAATATTCACTTTCTTAAGGTTCATTACTTAGGGGCAACCCCAACCGACCTAAAAAGAAAGGTTATGTATCAGTTAAAAACTTTATAATTTCAGGCAGAGCATTTTCCTGTCCTACAGCCATAACATGAATACCACCAATATTAGTTTTTTTAATTTCATTTACAATTTCTTTTGCTACGAGAAGGCCTTCTGCTCTTTGCTCGCCAGCCTTTTCAATTCTTTCCATAATATTTTTAGGAACTGAAACACCGAAGACTTTTTCATTCATGAAGTTTGCCATTTTTAAGCTCTTTAAAGGTGTAATTCCTAGTATGGTTTTCTTAGCAAGTTCACCTAATGACTCAATAAATTTTTTTATTTGTTCAGTTTCATAGCAGATTTGTGTTTGAATAAAACCTGCTCCAAGTTTAAATCTTTCCTCTAAAGTTTCTTTTTGTTTTTTTAAATCTGGGGCATTTGGGTGTGCTGTACAGCCGAACAATAAATTTGTTTTTCCTTTAAGTGGATTGCCGACCATATCAAAACCTTCATTAAGCTGCTTTAGAACTTTTATAAGTTCTGTGGTTTCAAGATCAAAAACAGGTTTTGCATCAGGATGATCTCCGGACTTTGGATCATCTCCACGCATAGGCAGAACATTTCTTATTCCTATTGCACTTGCACCCAGACAATCAGCTTGAAGTGCAATTCTGTTTCTGTCCCTACAAGTTACTTGCCAAATAACATCCAGATTTTCTTTAAGTAAAAAAACTGCAGCAGCCAAAGGAGACATTCTCATATTTCCTCCCTGACCATCTGTAAGATTTACTGCATCAACCTGATTTTTAAGTGATGACGCCATTTTCATGAGATTCGATACGTCTGTACCTTTTGGTGGAGCCAATTCACAGGTAATAATAAATTTTCCATTACTTAGTGCTTGACTTAATGTCATTTAGTGATCTTCTTTTTTAGGTTGCTTACATAAAGAAATTCAATGTACACTAGATTATAACTTATGTTCATTCATGAAGCACTGAACAAAAAGTAAAATAAACAAATATAAAATTAATCACTAAAAATAGTAAGGAAGTAAAAACAGTGTTTTGGAGAAGATTATCAAGAGATATAGGAATTGATTTAGGAACAGCAAATACCCTCGTATGCACGTCTGACAGAGGAATCGTTTTAAGAGAACCTTCAGTAGTTGCAGTAAATAATGAAACAAAAGAAGTCCTTGCAGTAGGTGAAGAAGCAAGAGCCATGATTGGTCGTACACCTTCATATATCGTGGCAACCAGGCCATTAAGAGACGGAGTAATTGCTGATTTTCGTCATGCAGAAATGATGCTTAGATATTTTATAGACAAAGTAAACGGGAAAAGTAACATAGGAAGACCTCTAGGCAAACCCAGGGTAGCCATTGGGATCCCTTCAGGTATTACAGAAGTTGAAAGAAGAGCAGTAAGGGAAGCAGCTGAAAATGCAGGAGCAGGCCCTGTTTATTTGATAGAAGAACCAATGGCAGCAGCCATCGGTGCTGGACTACCTGTAGCAGAACCCATAGGAAGCATGATAGTTGACATTGGCGGAGGCACTACTGAAGTTGCAGTAATATCACTCTCAGGAATTGTTGTAAGTGAATCAATAAGAGTTGCAGGCGATGAACTGAACGAATCCATAATGCAGTATATGAAGAAAATTTATAATCTGGCAATAGGAGAAAGAACAGCAGAAGAAATTAAATTCAGGCTGGGATCAGCATTTAAAACAAGCGAAGACAGCGAAAAGCTAGAAGTCCGGGGCTTAAATTTAATTAACGGTTTACCAAGAACTGTCGTTATTGGAAGACCGGAAGTAAGAGAATCTATGCAGGATCCTTTAGCTGCCATTGTTGAAGCAGTAAAAAGAACTTTAGAAAGAACTCCACCTGAACTTGCTGCAGATATTTATGATCGTGGAATAGTAATTGCTGGCGGAGGCGCATTGTTACATGGTTTGGATGAACTTATTTCACATGAAACCGAAGTACCTGTTCATATAGCCGAGGATCCTCTTTCATGTGTGGTTGTAGGCACAGGAAAAGTACTAATCGATAAAACTCTGCGCAGAATACTGGATGCATCCATCCAATATGATTAGTCTGTAAAACTTTTTTAAACAGATATGTTTCTAAAAAAGCCCTTATTTATTCAAAGCATCAATCCAAGAACACTTTTTACATTATTACTATGGTTAATTATTGCCTGGGTTTTGTCACGTCCATTAAAAGGAGTAGGAGAGTTTTTGTATTATTCATTTGGTTCAGTTACAAACAGTGCATTTGAAAACATAACCCATGGTAAATCAAGCCTAGAAGAACTTATAAAAGCAAAAAATATTCTGAAGGAAAAGTCTTATACAGTTTCAATACTTAAAACAAAAATCTATGAGCTGGAAAACGAAGTAGAAGAAACTAAAAAGCTAAAAGAACAATTAAATCTAAAGCGAAAGCTAAATTATAAAACCATAAGCTCAAGTGTGATTGCAAGAAGCGCAGACAATTGGCATAAACAAATAATTTTAGATAAAGGCATGCAGGAAAATATAATGCAAGGAGATGCTGTTTTAACTTCAAAAGGAATTGTCGGGCAAGTTGTAGAAGCAGGTAAGCATTCTTCAATTGTTCAGCTAATTTCCGATCCCAGCTATAAACTAGGTTGCAAAATTCAAAAAAAAGGCATTATGGGAATTTTGTCCGGTAAAAACAATAGAACTAGCCTTCTGGAATTTATACCTGTGGGAACAAAAGTAATGTTAGGAGATGTAGTCGTAACATCAGGAATATCATCGAAAGGTTTAAATCCTGTTTATCCTTCCGGTCATCCAGTAGGAAGAATAATCAGAATAAGTAAGAAAAAAAGTAAAGCAACTGATTTATACATAGAGGTTAAACTTTTTGAAGATTTAAATTCACTACATAATGTGCTGGTATTTTCGCCTTAAAGTAAAATGGTGTGTTCAATATTCCGGGTAACTGTCATTGCAATGACGTATCTCGCTTTAGATCTTTAACTTACATATGATTTTAGTGTTTCTTTTAAAAAGGGAATAAATGCTGCTTCTTTATTTTTTTGTTTAAGCTTAGAAAATTTAGTCTCGCAATCTATGGAGATTTCAAGGAATTGTTTAGTTGATTTTTGTGCAATTGCATTTTTTACAGGAAATAAACTCAAATCAATTTGTTTAATCATCTCTTTTTTTGTATCAATAAACAAATTGTTTGTGTTTTGATTATTGCTAAGTGATGTAGAAGAAAAATAGTAGTTATGTAATGGTTTAGAATGGTGATATATTTCTTCAACATAATCAAAACAACTCATAACAAAAACCAGATCTTCCATTACCGGATAGATTTCACAAAATTTAATGGGGATTTTTTCTATGTCAAGAACTATCATGCTATTGCCTCCAAAATTAACAAATGGAAAAGTATCTGCTGTGAGTATATTTTGGTTTGCATCATCACCAATAGTTGTTATTAATGTTTCATCAGGTTTTCTATAGTTTAAAGCACATGTAGCAACCCCATAATCAATCACTTTTGGAAGCAGTAATTGAAGCTTTTCAGGAATGAAAGTATCATCACTGTCCAATACTGCAACAATATTGTTCTTTACAAGTGATAAGCCAATGTTTCTAGCAAATGACGGACTGGTTTTATACTTCCCTGTATTAAAATACTTAATTCGTTTATTAATGATCCCTTTCGACTCTAAAAATTGTTTGTAATCAAATAAATCATCTGAAATAATAATCAATTCAAAATTCTGATATGTTTGACTTAAGACACTTTTGACAGCTCTTACAATATAATCCTGAGAATTAAATGCTGGCATTATTACTGATATTGCTTCATTCATAGATAGATATTAATCATTTTTTACTATATCTTTTCGCCTTGCTTATTTTATCAATAATACTAAGTAAGAAGATTGACCCATGGAAGCTCAAGCTGTCTTGAGCTATAATAATAACCGCTGTTAGGTATGGCAAAGATTCAGTGAACCTGGTCAGGTAGGAAACTAAGCAGCCATAAGTTAAATTTTTGGGTATACCTAATGGCTCTTACAGTAAGATAGCTTCTTGAAAGGTTGCCCCTAGCATATTGAGAAAACCCGAGAAGTTGCTTTAAACTAATTATATATGGGAACATAACTTAGTAAAGCAATTTTCCCTGAGCAGGAATTTATATAAAGTTGCAACATTGAAAAATATTGGTTAAGCTATTAAGAAATGACACAGAAAAAATATTTACTCGGTGAAATTTTAATAAGTCTTGGGGTACTCACCGAAGAACAGTTAAAAATTGCTCTGAATGAACAACAAGAACTCGATTTCCAAGGAAAAGAACACAAACCAGTAGGGCAAATACTACTAGAACATGGGTTTATCACTCCTAATGATTTAATTGAAGCTATTAAAATACAGACCAAACAAAAAGAGCCGATATAGTACAAATAGGGGATATAAAACTTTTTGAACCAAATTTCAGGGGTTTAATAATTCTTTAATGTTAAGGATCTAAATTCTATAGGTTATAAGACTATGAAATACTACTATTACTTTTTGTTATCTTTTATATTTGCTTTAAGTTTAAATAGCAATGCTTTTGCAATTAAAGAACTTGATCTTAAATTGCCTCCCTGGCTTCAAGAAGAAAATAATCAAGGCGTGACTTTAAAAGGAAACATCAGAGAAGACATTACTAAAGTAAAACCATTAACAGGTATCGGAGTAATTGGTTTAAAGTTCATACATCAAACAGGTTATTCATCATTTGTAGAACAGGTTTATCCAAATTCACCAGCTAGCAGAGCAGGATTAAAACCCAGAGATTTAATTTTTGCAATTGATGGAACGAGAACAGATTATCTTACATCAGATGGTGTATATCAAATGCTCTCAGGAAAACCTGGAACCAAAGTAAAGGTATTTATTACCAGGGGACAAACAATGTTTAATATTGAACTTCAAAGAGAAGACCTGGCTAATTTTTCACCTGAAATACAAAACAGGTATTTATCAGGACCTATTGCAGTACCGTTTAATCCTAATGATTTCGTACCATATCATTAATAATTTGCAGGGATAAGTATCTTACTTTAAAAAATAATATTTGTTATTCCAAATATTTTGCGTGGTAAAATGACCAAGTTATAATTCATTATGGCTTGTCCGTTGAATATTAAAAACAAATAAAGGGGAAAATACACTTTTTAAGATGCAAACTGTAGAAATAAAAGATCTATTAGAAGCCGGTGTTCATTTGGGACACCTAAGAAAAAAATGGAATCCAAAAATGCAACCTTACATTTATGGAGATAAAAACGGGGTATGCATAATTAATCTTATTAAAACCACTGATCTTCTTGAAAAAGCATGTACATTTTTAAAAGAAGCAGCTTCACAGAAAAAAAACATTATTTTTGTCGGCACAAAAAGACATATTTCAGAAATCGTTAAAGAAGAAGCTATTAGATGCGGAGCATTTTATATAAACAGAAGATGGCTAGGTGGACTTCTGACAAATTTTGACACCATCAGACAAAGACTAAACAGACTAAGAGAACTGGAAGAAATGGAGGAAAGCGGAACCCTTGCACATACAAACAAAAAAGAGCTTTCTGTTTTTAACAAAGAACTTGATAAACTCCAAAAAACTCTGGGTGGAATTAAAAACATGAGAGGAAAAGCTGATATTTTATTTGTAATTGATCAGCAGGAAGAACAAATTGCTATTAAAGAAGCCAAACAAATGGGTGTAAAAGTTACAGCAATGATAGACTCGAATTGTGATCCTGAAGGAATCGATTATCCTATTCCCGGTAATGACGATTCAATCAGGTCAGTAAAATTAATCACTGGCATAGTTGCAAATGCAATTATCGAAGGTCACGAAGGTCAGATTCCTGATGTACATAAATCATCTGCAAGTAAAAACGGATTTTCAAAAAAACTATCTAACACAAATCTAAAACAATCTCCTGTAAAATTAGTACAGGAAATAATAGCTACAGCAATTCCACAAGAACAGGAAGCAACCTAAAAACATGGCATTCACTGCAAAAGACGTAGCTAACCTCAGACAAAAAACAGGTGCTGGCATGATGGAGTGTAAGAATGCTCTTACTGAAGCCAATGGTAATATTGAAAAAGCTGGGGAACTTTTAAGACAAAAAGGATTGGTTGCAGCTGCAAAAAAAGCAGAAAAAGCTGCTCTTGAAGGTATTGTGGCTAGCAAAATTTCAAACGATAAGAAAACAGGAGCCATCCTTGAGATAAATACACAGACTGATTTTGTAGCAAAAAACGAACTGTTTGTTGAACTGTCTAGAACTATATTAGACTGTATATTAACAAACAAATCAAAGTCCATTGATAATTTATTAAATATTAAAGCAGGCGGAGCATCTATATCTGATTTAATTTCAAGCAGAATTGCAACCATTGGAGAAAATATACAAATCAGAAGATATGAGCTTTATGAATTAAACAGCGATGAAGGAATCATAGGAACTTATATACATCCTGTAGGAAACAAAATCGGAGTGTTGGTAAAACTAACTGCAAGTTCAAATGCAACATCAGCTGAGCTGGAACAACTGGCAAGAGACATTGCAATGCACATTGCAGCTGCTCAGCCTCAGGCAGAATATATTGATAAAACAAAAATTCCACAAGACATTATAGAAAACGAAAAAAGAATTGAACTGGGTAAAGAAGACTTAGCTAATAAACCAAAAGAAATAGCAGAAAAAATTGTAAAGGGAAGGCTGGATAAAATACTTGCTCAAAGATGCCTTCTGGATCAGCCATATATTAAAGATCAAACCATAACAATTGAAAAATTAATTAAAGATAAAAGCAAACAATTAAATACCGATATTCGTGTAGCTCAATTTATACGTTACAATGTTGGTGAGACATTTGAAAAATCTTCAAATGATAGTCAAAAAACCACAGTGGGTATATCTTAGTTAACAATTTACCAACTTAACAATTTAACAATGTCAAAGTTTGTTTATCAAAGAATCTTACTTAAATTATCCGGCGAAGCTTTAATGGGTAATCAATCCTCAGGAATTGATCCAAGAATTGTAAATCAAATAGCACAGGAAGTTAAAAGTGCACATGAGCTTGGAGTACAAATAGCCATTGTCGTTGGCGGAGGAAATATTTTTCGCGGGGTGCAATCCAGCGCTGCCCTAGGAATGGATCGTGCAGCAGCAGATTACATCGGAATGCTTGCCACAGTAATGAACAGTCTTGTTCTGCAAGGAGTTTTAGAATCGTTAAATGTAAACACCAGAGTTCAGTCAGCTATTGAAATGAGAGCAATTGCTGAACCTTATATAAGAAGAAGAGCAGTCAGACACCTTGAAAAAGGAAGAGTAGTAATATTTGCAGCAGGCACAGGTAATCCATTTTTTACTACAGATACCACTGCAGCTCTAAGAGCAGCTGAAATTGATGCCAATGTTCTGCTTATGGCCAAACATGGCGTAGATGGTGTTTATGACAGCGATCCTAAGAAAAATTCCACAGCTAAAAAATATAGTAATTTAACTTATAACGAAGTTCTAAGTAAAGAATTAAAAGTCATAGATGCAGCTGCAGTCGCTCTTGCACAAGAAAGCAATATTCCAATTATTGTTTTTGACTTCAGCTCAAAAGGATTAATTAAACAAATCGTTCAGGGTGAAAAAGTAGGAACCTTAATAGGCACTAATCTTCAGCCACAGAAGGGGTAATCAACAACATTCTTGTTATGTAGAGGCGTTGCATGCAACGCCTCTACTATAATCGTTAATTATGCCATCCAAAAAAAATAAATCGAAATCAAAAAGACAATCAGTAGTAATCGAGAATCGAAAAGCACGTCATGATTTTTTCATTGAAGATTCAATTACTTGTGGAATAGCATTGACCGGTACAGAAGTGAAATCTATTCGTACAGGCAGAGCACAGCTAAAAGACAGCTATGCAAAAATTGAGAAAGGAGAAGTTTGGTTATATAACTGTCATATTTCACCTTATCAGTTTGGAAACAGATTTAATCACACTCCTTTAAGAAAGCGGAAATTGCTTTTAAATAAGAAAGAAATATTAAAAATTTACTCGAAAGTAAAAGAAAAAAATGTGAACTTAATCCCTCTTAAAATTTACTTTTCAAAGAACTGGGCAAAACTTGAACTCGGGCTTGGCAAAGGCAAAAAGATGTATGACAAAAGAGAAGCCATTAAGAAAAAAGAATTACAAAGATCAATTAAAGAAGCAAAAAGTAAATATACATAAAAGCATGTTAAAATAAAAACCCTATGTTTGCAATACTTGAAACAGGTGGAAAACAAATAAAAGCCGCAGCTGGCCGCTTTATTGATATTGAAAAAATCCCAGAAGATAAAGGCTCAAAGGTCTCTCTTAATAATGTTCTTATGCTGGTAAACGGAAAAGAATCCAAAGTTGGAAGTCCATACATAAGCGGTGCATCTGTAAAAGGTGAAGTAATAGAAGCTGGCAAAGACGATAAAGTAATTGTTTATAAAATGAGACCTAAAAAAGGTACCAGAAAAAAATTCGGTCACAGACAATTTTACTCAAGAGTTTTTATTGAAAGTATTGAACTGGATGGTAAAGTACTTTCAAAAGCAGAAGAAAGAAAAGCTAAAGTAAAAAAAGAAGAGATTAAAACAGACACAGAAGATACTTCAAAAGAAAAAAGCACAAAAGTAAAGAAAAAAGCAACTAAATAAGCTGTTAGGAGAAAAAATGGCATCAAAAAAAGGCGTAGGTTCAACAAGAAATGGCAGAGACAGCAACCCCAAATATTTAGGAGTTAAGGCTTATGGTAGCGAAAAGGTCATTGCTGGAAATATTATAATCAGACAAAGAGGTACGAAATATCACCCTGGAAATAATGTAGGAATAGGAAGAGATCATACCTTATTTGCACTTTCTGATGGGTTTGTGCAATTTGAAAAACGAAGAGGGAAACAACTAGTTAACGTTCTTCCTGCTTAGGTTTATTCATGAGACTTAACGAATTATCACTATTATTACTTCGACTTTCAATAAGTTACATTTGGCTTAGCACAGGGTTAAGTAAACTTTTTAACAAAGAATTCATAAGTTCATTTCCAGGAACACTATCTAGTTTTGCAAAGAACTCACCATTTGAATTTTATTCATCTTTTTTAAATCAATATATAATGCCAAACTCTCAGATTTTTGCACAGCTTACTGTATGGGGAGAAATATTAACTGGTATATCATTTCTTATTGGATTTCCATTGGGAATTGCAGCTTTTGTCGGAATATTTATGAACTTAAATTATTATTTTGTGGCCACTACTATTCCTTCCCAATTTGTAAACATCATTTTAATCTTTTCTCAATTTGCAGCATTTGCAAATGGTGCTGGAAGAGTCTGGGGATTAGACGCAAAATTAGCAAAGAAATAAGAATGTTAGAATGTCGCTATGGAAACAGACATTAAGGATATTCCACAGCATGTTCCATTGCACCTACATACTGAATATAGCTTGTTAGACGGTACAAGCAAAATAAAAGATTTAATTAAAAAAGCTAAGCTAAATAATATTCCAGCCCTTGCAATAACAGACCATGGAGTGATGTATGGCGCTACTGAGTTATTCCGGGCAGCTAAAAGTGAGGGAATAAAACCAATAATAGGATGTGAGACCTATATTGTAAATGGGGATCACCTTGATAAAACCACACGAAACCCACTTTATCATCTTATTCTACTGGCAAAAAATGATATAGGCTATGTTAATCTCTCAAAAATTGTTACTGAAAGTAATTTAAATGGTTTTTATTACAAACCAAGAGTTAACAAAGAGTTTCTTGAAAAGCACAGTAAAGGATTAGTAGCACTTACAGCCTGTCTTGGAGGGGAAGTTCCAAATACAATTTTAAAAGGAGAATATGAAAGAGCACGTGAAATTGCAGGCATATATAAAAATATTTTTGGAGAAGATTTCTATCTTGAGATTCAGGATCATGGCTTAATTGAGGAAAAGTTTGTAAATCCTCAAATGGTAAAACTTGCAAAAGAATTAAATCTTAAAATTGTAGCCACTAACGACAGTCATTTTACAAATAAAGAAGATGCAATAGCACAGGATGCAATGTTATGTCTTCAGACTAATAAACTTGTAAAAGACTTTCCCAGGATGCATTTCACAGGAACTGAATATGTAAAAAATGGGAATGAAATGCTTAGGCTTTTCTCTGATCAGCTTGATAACGAATCAATTAGACAAGCAGTTTTAATGTCTCCTCTTGAGATTACAGAAAAAATTGAAGGATATAATATTCTGTCAGAAACGTTTATGCGCTTACCGGAATATCCGCTTCCGGAAGGCTATACAAAAGAAAAATTTCTTTCTAAGCTTGTCTGGGAAGGAATTGAAAAAAGATATAAAAACACTACACCTGAAATTAAGGAAAGAACAGAACATGAGCTTGAAGTAATTTTTAATCTGGGTTTTGCAAATTATTTTTTAATTGTATGGGATTTCATTAAATATGCAAAGGATAACGGTATTGCTGTAGGACCAGGAAGAGGCTCAGCAGCAGGTTCTATTGTGGCATTTGCATTAAGAATTACAGACATAGACCCGCTGAAGTATAACTTGCTTTTTGAAAGGTTTTTAAATCCAGAAAGAAAATCACTGCCTGATATTGATACTGATTTTTGTATAGAAAGGCGTGACGAAGTACTTGAATATGTAAAAAACAAATATGGTACAGATCGGGTTGCACAAATAATTACCTTTAACAAACTTGCCTCAAGAGCAGTAATTAAAGACATTGCAAGAGTTTTAGATTATCCGTACAGTGAATCAGAAAAAATAGCAAAACTAATTCCTGTAGTAAGAGGTAAGCCCAGAGAATTGTCCTGGATGAAGGAAAATCATGAGGAATTTAAAGAGTTAAATAAATCAAACGTTGAAGTAAAAGAAATTGTCAGTCTTGCTGAAAAAATCGAAGGTGTTAATAAAACATTTGGAGTTCATGCTGCAGGTGTAGTTATCTCTGATAAACCCCTTAAAGAAATTGTACCGCTTTCAAAAAACAATGAAGGTACCATAATTACACAGTACAGCATGGATGATCTTGCTTATCTTGGGCTTTTAAAGATGGACTTTTTAGGACTTAGAAACCTGACCATGATAAACAGAGCAATTGAAATAATTAAGCAAACAAGAAACCAAACAATAGATCTTTTATCAATTCCACTTGACGATTCAAAAGTGTTTAAGATGATTTCTGAAGGACAACTTGCAGGTATCTTCCAGCTTGAAACTTCCACAGGGATGAAGCAAGTAGCCCGTGATATGAAGCCATCTACCATTGAAGATTTATCTGCATTAATTGCACTTTTCAGACCAGGTCCCCTGGATACCGGAATGATTAATGAATTTATAGACAGAAAAAATGGCAAGAGAGAAATCCGTTATTTGCTTCCTGCCATTGAACCGATTTTAAAAGATACCTATGGTTCTATTGTTTACCAGGAACAAATCATGCAAATTGCTGTTAAGCTGGCAAACTTTACCCTGGGAGAGGCCGATCTCTTGCGTCAGGCAATGGGTAAAAAGAAACCCAAAGAAATGGCAAAATACAGGCTCAAGTTTATCGACGGATTTAAACAAAATAAATACGATACAAAACTTGCTGAAGAAATTTATGACATGATGGTTAGCTTTGCAGAATATTGTTTCAATAAATCACACAGTGCAGCTTACGGAATGCTTACTTATCAAACAGCATATTTAAAAGCTAATTATCCTATTGAATACATGACAGCACTTCTTTCAAGTGTTCTAGATGATCAGGACAAAATAAAATATTACATGGCAGAATGTAAAAAAATGGGGATTTTGATTCTACCGCCAGATATAAATTTATCCGGAGTAAACTTTACTGCAGACATTCAGAACAATTCAATCAGATTTGGACTTGCTGCAATTAAAAACGTAGGTATTCCAGCAGTAAACGAAATAATCAGGGCTAGATCAGAAAACGGAACATTTAAGTCTTTATCAGAGTTCTGTTCACTGATTGATTTAAGAGCTGCAAATAAAAAAACTTTGGAATCGTTAATTAAATCCGGTGCATTTGATTCTCTGAAACAAAACAGAAAATATCTAATTGAATCTCTTGAAGAAACAGTGGGCCTTAGTCAAAGAAGAAAAGAGCTTTCATCCAGCGGTCAGTTAAATCTATTTGGGGCTCCTTCAGAATTTATCGAAAATTTAAATGGGAGCGGAAAAACCCATAGTGATATAGGAGAATTTTCCCAGAAAGAACTTCAACTTATGGAAAAAGAGCTCACCGGTTTTTACATTTCAAGCCATCCACTTGAAAATGTACCGGACTATGTTTTAAAAATTGCATCCTGTAATCTCTCGGAAATACATGAAATACCAGACAATACTGAGATTCTGACAGTTGCTGTTGTTAGTGAGGTAAATAAAAGACTGACAAAAACAAATAAAATTATTGGAATTGTACAGTTAGAAGATATGTTAGGAAAAGTAGAAGCTGTGATTTTTTCTGATCAGCTAGCACAGTTTGGAGAATTTCTTGTACCAGAAACGACTCTTGCAATTATAGGCAGACTGCAACAAAAAAGCGAAGGTAATATAAGCCTTCAAATTAAAGCATTACATCCATTGGAAGATTTAAAATTTCTTCTTATAAAAATACCTGAGAAAGTTTCATTGAATAATGATACTTATACCACCATTCATTCACTAAGAAGTATTCTTCAAAAAGAAAAACCCAATCAGTTTTGTCCGATTTTTATCGAAACCACAAAGGAGAATAAAACCACCAGGCTTATGCTTGATCGAAAACTTTGGGTTGAGCCAGGCGAAAATCTCATAAAAAATATTTCCAATATGATGCCTGAAATTAAAGTTGAAATCCTGATACCAGGAAAAACTTCAACTCCTACTAATGTGTTTCAGGGCTCCCAAAACTAACCATATTGTTTTGTAAGTTTAGAATATTTAAATATATATCATTTATGCCTCAAATCCCTTCCAAACCTTAAGAACAAGTAAAATAGAGGGTTTTAAGCTATTTTAGGGAATATAGTTAAAAATCAATTTCTTAAAGGTTCTTTAGATTATGATGTTTTTGTCGAATTAAAGTAAAATCGTAATGAAACATATTTTAAGGTAACTAATAATGATTGAAATGTTTGTAACAGGAATTGCACTTGACGTTAGAAATAACCACCCACTGGTTATTTTAAATGACGAATCAAAAAAACGTGCTCTTCCGATATGGATAGGGCATGCAGAAGCACAGGCTATTGCAAGAGCACTTGAAGGATTTAAACCAGAAAGACCACTGACACATGATCTCATTATTAATATTATTGAAGGAACCGGACATAAAATACATCACATAGAAATAAATGACTTAAATGAAAATACTTATTTCTCTTCTATTATTCTTGAAAATAAAATAGGGGAAATGATCCCTGTTGATTCAAGACCAAGCGATGCAATTGCAGTTTCATTAAGAGTAAATTGTCCTATTATGATTTCTGAAAAAGTTTTTGCAGACGGTACTATACCTACTGAAATGGAGTCTGACGATGAAGACACTGAAGCATTTAAAAGCTTTTTACAGAATGTTAAAGCCTCAGATTTTAAACTAGCAAGTTCTGACGACTAAATCTCAAATGTGATTTATGCAAAGTTCACAGGATAAGGCACCACTTCGCCTGCTTGTGCACACAAGGCACACGCAGGCTTCGGATGCCCTATCACTGCTCACTCTTTTGCATAAATCCTGTTAAAGTAAAATGCTCGATTTGATTCTGGTTCTGAGTAAATATCTTATCTCTGAAAAAAGTACCTGAAGTTCATAAGGTTTTGGAAGATAAAGATCTGCACCACACTCAAGCGCTCTGGTATGATCTGAATTTTTAGTGGTCATAATAATCCATATTCTTGCCAGTTGAGGGTTTTGTTTTACTTTACTAGTTAATTCCCACCCATCAAATTCACCGTAAGGCATATCTGTTTCAAGCAAAATTAATTCCGGCTGCCATTTATTTGTAAGTGTCCATGCCTCATGAGCACTATGAGATACTTCTACAAAATAACCTTCCATTTCCAGTGTATCCTTTAATAAAAGAGACATGGATGCATCCGGTTCAACTACTAGTATTTTTATTCTGTTGTCTTTTTTCACAGTCTCATTTGCTGCAAGTCTTAATCTGTCACTTACCCAGTCAGATCCAATCTTGCTTTTTGCCAGATATCTCATATCACGTGCTACCTGTAAAACTTCAACTGCACTTGAAAATTTTCTTCGTCCTTTAGCAGTAACTCCTATACTTATGGAAACAAGAGGGACTCTTCTCCTAATACCTTTTGGACCAACTCCAATTACATATCCTCGTGAAGCATCTTCCTGAGTATAAAAACGTGGTCCTATAAAATCAAATCTTCTGCATATTTCTTCAGCTACAGCTTCAGGATTTTCAGTACGTGCTACAAGAATAAAATCATCACTGTCTCTGTGAGCAAGAAAATCATCTGGAGTTAAAACAGATTTAAGTACTGCTGCTAGTGCTTTAATCATTTGATCTCCTCTGCTCTCACCATATGTTTCGTTATAAACTCTTAAATTATCAAGATCAATTGAAAGCACTGCCCAATTATCTACCTCAGCTATGCAATGTTCTATTAAATTATTTGCTATTACACCGTCTGGAAGTCCGGTAAGTAAATTAACGTGAGTCTCCTGTCTTCTGCGGATGTGAGCCATTATTCGGAATGCAATTTCTTTGCCGGAAATTGGATAAGAAATTACATCATCTGCTCCAGCTCTTAAGACTTCTATTCTTTCGTCTGGATTATTTTCATGCACTAAAAAAACAATAATAGGGCGGGGATTAATTTCAACAGATTTAATAAAAGTACAAAAATGTTGTCCATGATCACCGGTCATATCGCTGTAAAGCAATATTAAATCCGGTCGAAGAGACTTTAATATATTTTCAGCTTTAGTAATATTGTCTACCTTTTCAACCTTAAATCCTGCCTGCTCCAAAGCCATCATTACAGGCTGATTTTCTTCCCTGGTAACTATAAGGACTCTGGTTGTAAGTTGAACTGAACTCATATTTGTTTATTTTCTAACTCACTTACTTTTAAATCACTGCCTGCTCCAAGTGGAATTGCCTGGCTACTAATAACAGCTGGAAGAATTACAGTAAAAGTAGTTTCTCCTGGCTTGCTACTAACACTTATATCTCCTTTTAAAGCAAGTACAAGAGATTTTGTAATAAATAACCCAAGTCCAGTGCCCTGTGTTTGCCTGGTAAGTGGATTATCTAGTCTTCCGAACTTACTGAATATTTTTTCCTGGTCTGTCTGACTTATCCCTATTCCCTGATCAGTGATTTGAATTTTAAGTTTGTCCTTTAAACCTTGATCATTTAAAAGTGATGAACCCACGATGGTTACAGAAGAACCATTCGGTGAATATTTAATTGCATTATCAATTAAGTTTGTAAGTATTTGTTCAAGGCGATCTGCATCAGCCCAGACATTTGGAATATCATTTTCGATTTTTTGTATGATTTTATGATTTTTACTTTTTGCAGAGAGTGATTCACATACTTTGTTTACATACTTTTTTAAATCCAGTGCTCTGACTGTAAGCTGAAAATTATGTGATTCAAGTCTTGATACAGCCAATAAGTCTTCTACCAGTCTTATGAGTCTATCTGCTTGCTCCTTAATAATGGTTATATATTTATTTTTATTTTCTTCAGCCAGTATACTCCAGGATCTAAGCAATGTTTCAGCAAAGCCTTTAATGCTGGTTAACGGGGTTCTTAATTCATGGCTTACAGTACTTACAAACTCTACCTGAGCCCTATCAGCACTAGAACCTGTCGGATATTCAGTATGAAAGATTGTCAGATAGCCACAAAATTTTTGGTCATTTTTATTTTTATTAGTTTCTCTTATCTCGATTTGTCTTGCACGCAATGTGATTTTTTTTCCATCTCTCCGAAATAAAATTGCTGCCTGCGGCACTGAAACAGGTTCACCGCTTGAGAGACTACTTATTAAACTCTCAGGCAAAGAATAAAATTTTGCCACTTCCTGACCAAGAAGTTCTTTATGCGTCCAGCCAGTGATTTTTTCTATGATTTCATTAACAAAAGTTATTTTGCCAAATTCATCTGAAGCTACATACCCATCTGGGGAACAGTTAACTATTGCATTAAGTAATTGTTCAGGTTTATAACTCATATTTTTTTTCACCGCCGGCTCGTTCATAATTCACTTCGCCGGCTTTGCAAAGTGCTCTTGGCAATTTACACTTCCCATTAACCAGGTTTTGCCGAACAAGTCGGACAAAACCTTTCTTAATAACCGTTTTATTTATCCTATATTTAGTCATGATTATAATTACAATTCACACTTAATTTACATTTTGCACATATGATTTGTAAGACTAGCTTTTATATATTCCCCTGGTCATATAATAGGGCTTATGTGTCAAAATACCAATAAAAATGAGGATTTTTTAATATTTTTGAATATAATTTTAACTTTTATCTAAAATCTGCCTCTGATTATCTCTCTTCAGATATTTGACAAAAAACCAGTAAAGCATTGTAGTATTTTACTTTGCGGGTTTATTTAAAGTAAGGAAATAAGATGCCCACAGTTAATCAGTTAGTCTCTAAAAAAAGAAAAAAAATAACGGTAAAAACAAAATCACCTGCACTACAGAGTTGTCCTCAGAAAAGAGGTGTTTGTACACAGGTTAAAACTACCACACCAAAAAAACCAAATTCAGCTTTAAGAAAAATTGCACGTGTAAAGTTAACCAATGGAGCTGAAGTTACTGCTTACATTCCAGGAGTCGGACACAATCTACAGGAACACTCAGTGGTATTAATTCGTGGAGGAAGGGTAAAAGATTTACCTGGTGTCAGATACCATATCGTAAGAGGTACTCTTGACACACAAGGCGTAAAAGATAGAAAACAAAGTCGTTCAAAATATGGAACTAAGCTCGAACAAGGCACGCCAGGAAAAACACCAGCAGCAAAATAGAGGAATATAAAATATGACCCGTAAAGGCGATTACGAAAAAAGAAAACCAGTTGAACCAGATTCAAAATTTAAAAGCACACAGGTTCAAAGATTTATAAATCGTGTAATGAGAAACGGTAAAAAATCCACTGCGCAAAGAATAGTTTATAGTTCTTTTGATCTTGTAAAAGAAAAAACAAAACAAGAACCAATAGAAATATTCAAAAAAGCAATTCGAAATGTTACCCCGCTTGTAAAAGTTAAAGCCCGAAGAATAGGTGGAAGTACATATCAGGTACCTATTGAAGTAGGTCAATTTGAAGGTGAATCACTTGGATCCAGATGGCTTATAAATGCAGCCAAAAGCAGATCAGGAAAATCATTTAGTGAAAAACTTGCCAGTGAATTATCAGATGCATTTAACGGACAAGGAACTGCTGTTAAGAAAAAAGAAGATACACATAAAATGGCAGAAGCAAATAAAGCCTTTGCACATTATCGTTATTAGATTTATCTCCCTACGCCACCAGCATATCTAAGTGATTCAGTAGCAGGAACACTTCCTGCAATCATTGGTCCTTCATTTCCAAACGAATTGTCCTGTTCTTCAAATTCAACAATTATATTCCCATCATTATCGAGGTAATAATGAGGCAGATCTTTACATCCAAAAAAACTAAACATTGGAGCTATGCAATAATTTCTAAAACCACTACTCCCTGGGCCATTTTCATCTGATTCTGTACCTATTAAAAATTCTATAAACCTATCATAAGGCCAAAGAAGTTTGTAGTCATTTTTTTCTTTATCTTCTTTTCTAAGAAAGAAAAAGGGATCATCTGAAAATTTCACAAGTCCTTTTAATTTCTCTCCTTGCCACTTTTCGGGAAGAAAAGGGAACATTACTTCACCCTTATCAATACGCTCAGCAAATGTTTCACAGCCTTCCTTAAGAGCAAAGTAAGATATTAAAACATCAGCTACTTTTTTTAACCATGTAAAGTTATACAGCCAGGGAAGTAAAGCCATTCCAAACCATTCATACTGGCACCTTCTGTCACTTTGAGCAGAAGATCGGCTTGTTCTATATTCAGGGATTGATCTTAGTTCATTGTCTTCGTCCCTATTTTTACAAACCATGGATAATAAACTTTTTTCAATGGCACCTGAAGCCATTGAAAATACATTAAAAGCAGAAGCAACACTTAAACCTACTTTTTCCCAAAAAGGAACACGGCTGAAATCATGTTTTTGACTATCAAATAAATTTTCTTTTATTACTCCAATAAAACCTGAAATCCCAGCAATAACTTGTAACCATGCAAGAAAATCTTCTTTTATAAGTTTAGGGATTTTTTTTGAATTTGAAACAGCTGCATTTACAAATTCAATTAGTGTTGTAGCAAGATTAACTTTTGTTGTTATCCCAGGAAAACATTTTAAAAGTGCTCCTGCTCCTGCTGTTTCAATTGCTGCAGCTGCTATCCCTGGACTCCATGGAAAATTATTTTGTGCTCTGAAATATCCATCTCCTAATTCAGCAGTAAATTGTTGTGAACTCAGGCCATGAATTAATGGACTACTCCTGGAAGAAATCATTTTCCCAGCTTTATTAAAAGCTTCTCGAAGAACTAATACTTGTCGCGTAGCTATGGGCATAATTTATTGATAGTCTTTCTCAAATAATTATTATTACTGAAAATCTTTCTCAGATTAAGCCTCTATTGATAAATGTTCTCAAAATGTTACGTAGGAATCAATGAATTTCATTTAAAAATCCTGCAATAGATATATACATTTTATTTTCACAAGATCACTTGAGTTGTTTAAAAGGCGAGGTTGATAACCTCGCCTTCAAGTTAAAATATAAGCTCATAGCATTTAAGAATTTTATGTCCAAACTCATCTTCGAAAAATCAAAACCCGGCAGAATCTGCGCAAACGTACCTCAGGCAGAAAATGAACCTTCAAAACCTATCTTAGATCTTATACCTGAAAATTATATTAGAAGAGAAAAACTGAACCTACCCGAAGTATCAGAGCTTGAATTAATAAGGCATTTTTCAGAACTTGCAAGTAAAAACTTTTCAATTGACAAAGGATTTTATCCCCTTGGCTCCTGTACCATGAAATATAACCCTAAAATAAATGAACTTGTATCAAGATTTGAAAGACTTTCAAACCTTCATCCATTACAACCAGAAGACCAGGTTCAAGGCGCACTTGAAATAATGTTTATCTTAAGTGAGTACTTAAAAGAAATCAGCGGCTTTAAAGCTATAACATTGCAACCAGCAGCAGGTGCTCATGGAGAATTAACCGGACTTCTGATGATAAAGAAATACTTTGAAAAAAAAGGTGATAAAAAAAGAACAAAGGTACTAGTACCTGATACTGCTCATGGCACAAATCCAGCTACAGCCAGCATGTGTAATTTTACAGTGGTAGAACTTAAATCAAACAATAAAGGACAGGTAGATCTAGATTCGCTTAAAAGTAACCTGGATGAAACCACTGCTGCAATAATGCTTACAAATCCAAATACTCTTGGAATCTTTGAAGAAGATATTCTTACCATCACTAAACTTGTTCACCAAGCTGGAGCTCTTCAATACTATGACGGTGCAAACTTAAATGCCATCATGGGCATAGCCAGACCAGGAGATATGGGATTTGATGTTTGTCACCTTAATTTACATAAAACTTTTTCTACTCCGCACGGCGGCGGCGGACCTGGAGCAGGCGTGGTCTGCTGTAATGAAAAATTAGAACCTTGTTTACCAATTCCTATTCTAAGCAAATCAAAAGACGGAGTCTTTTATTGGGATTATGACAGAAAAGATTCCATAGGAAAAGTGAAAGGATATTACGGTAATTTTGGAATGTTTGTCAGAGCATTAGCTTATATCTGGGCAAACGGAAAAGAAGGACTTAATCAGGTAAGTAAAGATGCAGTACTAAATGCAAATTATATGAAAGAAAATTTAAAAAAAGATTATGATTTGCCCTATGACATAGACTGCATGCATGAATTTGTTCTCTCGGGTAAAAGACAAAAAAAACACGGTGTAAGCACTCTGGCAATTGCAAAAAGGCTTCTGGATTTTGGAGTACATTCACCTACGGTTTATTTCCCGCTAGTAGTACAGGAAGCAATAATGATTGAGCCTACTGAAACAGAATCAAAAGAAGAACTGGACAGATTTATTGAAATTATGAAACAAGTAGCTGCTGAAGCTATATCAAATCCAGAACTTGTAAATGGCGCACCATATAATACACCAGTAGGAAGAGTTGATGAAGCTCATGCTGCAAGAAGCTTAAACCTTTGCTGGGCTTCTAGTTGCAAGTAACCATCATGGATTTGACCTCATTAGCAAAATATTTTATTTTTTTTGGAGTTTTTTTTCTTATCTGCGGGAGTATCTTATTTTTCTTAGGGAAACTTGGGATTGGCTTAGGAAAACTTCCTGGCGATATTCTTATTCAAAAGGGAAACTTTACATTTTATTTTCCGCTAGCAACATCAATTATATTAAGCATAATTTTAAGCCTTTTGCTGGGCTTAATTCTAAGAAAATGAAAACCCAATTAAAAAATATTTTATTTAACTTCTTGTTTTTTATTGGCTTATTTTGCTTTACTTCTTATGTTCCTGCAATAAGCATGAACATAAAAATAGGCTTGATTACCTCTGATCAAAATATAAAAATAGGATCTGACACCAACTCAAGACTTATTAATATCTTCACGAACAAAGAAATAATTAAAATAAGAAAAATGGAAACTTATCTGATAAAAACCGTAAATGGTGTTATCAGCATTACAAATAAATTAACTGATGCAAGTATAGGCAGCTTTACAGGACCTATAGAGCTTATTCCGGACAAAGGTTTGGTTTTCTGTAATGATCGCTGGTATCGCGGAAGATTAATAATATTTACTAATGGAGACAAAAAAAATATTACAGTAGCAAATAATGTAGACATCGAAGATTATTTACTCAGCGTAGTACCTTCTGAAATACCAAACAAATGGCATAAAGAAGCCTTAAAAGCACAGGCAGTAGCAGCAAGATCTTATTCTTACGGATATATGGGAAGGCGAAAAAGTAAAGGCTATGATCTTGAATCCAGTGTAGAGGATCAGGTATATCTGGGCATTTCTTCTGAAAAAAAATCCACTACAAATGCAGTAAAAGAAACTGAAGGAATTATTCTTTTAGGCAAAGACGGTAAACCTTTAATTGCTTTATATCATTCAAGTGGCGGCGGTTACACTGACAGCATTGAGAATTTATGGAATGAAAAACCATCAGAACATATAAAGCCCAGACCAGACTATGATGATAACTCCCCTCATTTTCAATGGTATAGAAATTATTCAAAAAACGAAATTAATAATCTTTTAAAGGATTTAAATATAGGAGAAATAAAAGATATAATTCCTATTTCTAAAAGTGTTGCAAACAGAATCATGTGGCTTAATGTGATTGGTATCAAAGGACAAAAAAAACTAAGAGGTGAAGAGCTTAGAAGAGCTTTAAAATTACCAAGTTCTAAATTTAATCTAAAGATTGAAAAAGACGTTGTGAAATTTGCTGGAAGAGGGTACGGGCATGGACTAGGGCTTTCACAATGGGGCTCTAAGGCACTAGCTGAAAAAGGCTTAACTTATGAACAAATTCTTACACATTATTATTCTGGCGTAAAAATAGTGAAAATCACTAAATAAAGGATAGTAAAATAGTAAAATGCCTGAGATAAAAACCAAAAAAACTGATCTTATAAGCATAGCTGATATTACATCAGATTGGTTACAAGAATTATTAAGTTTAACTAAAAACATAAAATCAAATCCTCACTTAAAATCAGATGCACTCTCAGGAAAAAGCATTGCACTGATATTTGCAAAACCAAGCCTTAGAACAAGAGTTAGTTTTGAAGTTGGAATTAATCAGCTTGGTGGACAGCCCGTCACTATTAAAATGGATGAGATAAGCGTAGGTACCAGGGAAAACGTGGAAGACATTGCAAATGTTCTAAGTCGATATGTAAGTGGAATAGTAATAAGAACATTTGAACATAAACAGGTTGAAGAACTTGGCAAATATTCATTAGTACCTGTAATCAATGGTTTAAGTGATGAAGAACATCCTTGCCAGATTATTTCAGATCTTTTTACAATAACTGAGATTTTTAAAGACTTGAATGGATTAAAATTAACTTATGTCGGAGATGGAAATAACGTGGCACATAGTTTGCTTTTGGGTTGTGCTTTGGCAAATATTAATATATCCATTGCTACTCCTAAAAATTACGAACCTAGCGAAGAATTTATACTAACAGCCAGAAAATTAAATCCAAAAATTAAAATTGAAATTACAAATGACGCTCATGCTGCAGCTAAAAATGCACATATTCTTTACACTGATGTATGGGCAAGCATGGGACAGGAAAAAGAAGCAGAAAAAAGAAAGAAGGATTTTGCTCCTTATCAGATTAATAACGAGCTTGTTTCACATGCTGATAAAAATGCAGTGGTCTTACATTGTCTGCCAGCACATAAGGAACAGGAAATATCAGCAAGTGTTTTTGATAAATATTCTAAATTTATTTATCGGCAGGCAGAAAACAGGCTTCATGCTCAAAAAGCAATCCTGTTAAAACTTATTTGTGAAAAATAATATTAACGATAAAGATTTTAATGATTTTCAGCTTCATAAGCCTGTCTTATTAAACGAAGTAATTGAATTCCTGAATATTCAAAAAGATAAAATCTATGTAGACTGTACTTTAGGTTGTGGAGGACACAGTATTGAGATTCTTAAACAGCTTGGTGAAAACGGAAAACTTATAGGGCTGGAAAAGGACGAAATAGTTCTTAACATTGCTAAAGAGAGATTAAAAGGTTATAAAAACTGTTATCTTTTCCATTCAGATTTTACTGAATTACGAGAAGTACTAAAAAGTATAAATATAGAAAAGATAACAGGCGGAGTTCTTCTAGATCTAGGGGTTAATTCACTGCAATTAGATGACCCAAAAAGAGGTTTTAGCTTTAAAGCAAGTGCTTCTTTGGATATGAGAATGGATAAAAGCCAAGGCTTAACAGCAGAGAAAGTAATAAACTCATATAGTGAAGTTGAACTTGCAGATATTATTTACAAATATGGAGAAGAACGGTATTCCCGAAGAATTGCAAGAAAAATCATAGAAATCAGACAAAGACAAGGCAAAATAAAGGATACTGTAGAGCTAGCAAGGCTAGTTTTATCTTGTTATCCTAAAGGCAAATTTTATAAAATCCACCCTGCAACCAGGACTTTTCAGGCTTTAAGAATAGAAGTAAATAAAGAACTTGAAAACTTGGAACAATTTTTTTGTTTTATTCAGGAACCACTTTTACCCGAGAGCCGACTAACTGTGATATCTTTTCACTCATTAGAGGATAGAATTACAAAAAACTTTTTAAAGTTCAATAAAAGTTTTAAGATTTTAACAAAAAAGCCAGTAATTCCTTCCGAAAATGAAATGAGGGATAATCCACGGGCAAGAAGCGCAAAATTAAGAGCAGCTGAAAAAATTATATAAATGACTTTATACTCAAAATCAAATCCAATAAACGAAAACTACATTTATAAAAGTCAGGTTTTAAGTTCACTTGTCCTGAATCCTCCTTATAAAGTTGACGGATTCACAACTTCTCCAAAAGTTGCAAAAATACTTACTCTCCCATTTGGAGTAAAAGTCAGCTCAAGACTTTTACTCAGATCTGCCTTTAATTTCATCGTTCTCTCTTCTGTCTTTATGATTGCTTGTTGTTTGTTTATAACCTGCGTTTCCCTTCCCTTACAAGCTCAAAATTTTCAATTATCAGATAATGCAAAAAACCTCGCAAATAAAAAATCAGTTTTACTTGCAAAGGTAAATCAGGCTTCTAGTTACAATAAATTATTTTTAAATGCAGAGCTTTATAAAATGGAAGATTCAAAAGAAATTATTTACGTAAAAAACACAAATGAGCGAAATAACAACATCTATTCAAAAGTTAATCAGATAAAAAAATATCCTTCTATTCAATTTGCAGGTTTTTAATATATAATCTTGCTTGCATATGTTTTTAAATTTCAAGCAACGATTTTATATATGGCTATTTTTCTTCTTTTCATTTATTTTTTTAATATGGCTAGAGCTGTTTAATCTGCAAGTAGTAAGCTCTAAAAAAATTGTCTCTAAAGCTAAGTTACAATTTAGCATGCCAAAGATCATATTACGTGGAGATATAAGAGATAGAAACGGCTCTTTGCTTGCATTGGATCTTGTCACCTATGATATTTACAACAACGTCGATAAATCAAAAGCAATTCCTGAAGATAAAGTAATTAAACTAAGTAAGATTTTAAGAATAAGTCAGCAGAATCTTATTAAAAAGCTTAATCAAAGAAAGAACACAAAAATATTCCCGGAAGTTAGCCTGGATATAATGAAAAAGATTAAAGATTCACAGATTGATTTTGTGCATTTTGAACCCAGAGTATCTAGAATCTACCCGCTTAATAAAATGGCATCTCACCTTCTTGGCTATGTAAACACTGATCACATAGGACAAAACGGGGTTGAATATTCACACGAAGATTTATTAACAAAAATATCAACAAAAACCACTAATAAACTTTACCCACAGGGAAATGACATCGTGCTAACAATAGACTCAGCACTTCAGGAATATGCAGAAAAAGAATTAATTGAAGCAATTCAAAAATCAAGAGCCGAACGTGGTTCTATATTAGTAATTTCTCCAAAAACAGGTGAAATTTTTGCATGGGCAGTATATCCCAACTATAATCCAAACTTTTACTACAAAGAAAAATCCATTAAAAACTGGGCAATCACTGATATTTATCAGCCTGGCTCTACTTTTAAAATAGTTACCATATCAAGTGCCCTTGAAAATATGCTAATTGATGAAAATTTTACTTACTTTGATACCGGTTCAATCACAGTAGGCAAAAGGATACTAAGAAATCATAACAAAACAAAACCACAAAACATTAATTTACTTGAACTTTTTAAACAATCCAGCAACGTAGCCAGTGCTCATATAGGACTTTCTATGCCACCTGAAGTTTTTTATAACTCCATTCAAAAATTTATGATTGGTACCAGAACAAAAGTTGATCTTCCTGGGGAATCACTGGGATTATTATTAAATCACAAAAAGTGGAGAACTATTGACTCTGCTACAACCGGATTTGGACAAGGTGCAGTTTCTGTTACTCCCATACAATTAGCCTGCGCAGTTAATGCTGTAGCAAATCATGGCATTTGGGTTCAACCTCATATATTAAAAGGCACGTGGGATCCAGAATATAATTTAATCAATGAAAGTCCTTATCAACCAATAATCGAAGAAGTGATTTCACCGGAAGTTGCAGATTATGTTTCAGGTTTATTAAAACAAAGTGTTAAAGAAAGCGTGGAAGCAATGGCATATATAGGAGGTAATGTACCTGGATATGAAGTGGCAGGAAAAACCGGCACTGCACAAAAAATAAGAGCTGATGGAAAAGGATACCTGGCAGGACATACAGTTGCATCATTTATAGGCTATCTGCCTGCTAGTGATCCAAAAATTCTTACTTTAGTCGTAGTAGATGATCCTAAAACTGGTGGAGGATGGGGAAATACAGTCTGCGGACCTATTTTTAATAATGTTGCTAAAATGGCAGCTAAAAGAATATTAGAAAATTAAAACATGACAAATAAAAACCTAGATTTAATGTCAACCAGTGAACTAACTAATTTATTCCTGAATAAAGAACTAGCTGCAATTAATTCTATAAAAAGTCAAAAATCAAACATAACAAAAGTAATTAATAAAATCATTTCTAAAATAAAAAGTGGCGGGCGGATGATTTACGTAGGTGCCGGAACCAGCGGAAGATTAGGGATATTAGATGCAGTTGAGTGCAAACCTACATTCAGTACAGATTTATTTCTAGGAATTATTGCAGGTGGAAAAGAGGCTGTGTTTATGGCAAAAGAAGGTATTGAGGATAATTTAGCACTGGCAGCTAAAGATCTAAAAAAAATCAATCTTACAAAAAACGATGTGGTAGTAGGTATATCAGCCAGCGGAGAAACTCCTTATACACTTTCTGCTATTAAATTTTCTAAGAAGAAAAGCGCTTTAACAATTGGAATAACTACAAATCCAAAATCAACCCTTGTAAAAATATCAAATTATAAGATTACACCAGATATAAAAGATGAAATTATTGCAGGCTCTAGTCGGCTAAGCTCAGGCACTGCACAAAAAATTATACTGAATATGCTCAGCTCAATTTCAATGATTAAGTCAGGTAAAATATATGAAAATCTAATGATAGATGTACAACCCACAAATAAAAAACTAATTAAACGTGCAATCAGTATTATCTCCATTATTTGTAAAATACCGCTTAACAAAGCAAGTTCTCTATTCACAAAAGCTAAAAAAAACACAAAAGCAGCCATTGTTATGCACTATAAAAAATGTGATTTAAGCACTGCTTTAAAACTTTTGAAAGTAACAAAATCAGATTTAAGAAAAATAATTGGCTAATTCTGGGTAAATCATACTAAGAAAGAAAGTCTATGATAATTATTAGTCAAATATTTTTATTGTTTGGAATTCTAGTATTAATATCTTTTTTAATGTCATCTTTAAATGAGCATTTGAATAAGAAAGATGATTTGTGATTTTCGAAAATAACTTGGGCCACAGGGGATTCGAACCCATAACCTAACGCTTAAGAGGCGTGTGCTCTACCATTGAGCTAGTAGCCCTATTGGGCGCTAGAGGACTTGAACCTCTACGGTTGCCCACATGATCCTAAGTCATGCGCGTCTGCCATTCCGCCAAGCGCCCGTTTCAATTTTCAATTTACAATTTACAATTGAAAATTGAAAATTTCTATGCGCGCCCGAGACGATTCGAACGTCCGACCAACCACTTAGAAGGCGGTTGCTCTATCCACTGAGCTACGGGCGCAAATTACCATAGCTAAAAACTAAAATGGTTGCCTATCTATAATAAACGTTTTTCTTAACCAAATAAAGAGAAATTCATAAATAAATTGAGAAAAAAATTTCTAATTAAAGTTAAAGCCTTAACCAAGATATTGGTTAAGGAAATTTGTAGAGTGCAATACTAGACAGCAATTCCTTAATGTTCATACAATTCTAATATACACATTTGTGTATATTAGCTGTTTTTTAAAGACAGTTTTATTAGCTTATTATTACATAATCAAATAAATGCAAACTTCAGCAACTGACAAAAGCGTAGGCCGCTCTACATCCTATCGAAGGCAAGCTAGTAGTTTTTCAAGAACTGAAAAACCACTAGCTCAATCCGGCCTTTCTGCCCAAGAATTAAACCAAAGCAAAACTTCTACAAGAATTGCCCTTGGGGCTGTAGCAGCCGGAGCTATTGCATGCGGCATTGCTTTTAAGGATGGAGCCAAACAGGCACTTAACAGAATTGGAAATGTTGGGGAATTAATAAGCAGCTTATTTGCAATACCAGCCACACTTTTTATTCCACTTACAACTGCTCTTGGTGAATATGAAGGTTATAAAGCAAAAGATCCTACCGAACAAAGCAGCAACAAATTAGTAGAAATAGTTTATCCGATTTTAAGTATTGCTTTTGCTCCCATGACTGCATTTGGTCCCTTAAAAAAAGCTACTCAATCTACAGGTCATATGATTACTACTTTAATCAATATGCCTCATATATTATTTACTCTTTTTTCATATACAGGAGGCAGGGCAGCTACATTATGGAAATCAATTAACCTGGCTAGTTCTAAACTTTCAGATGGAGAAAGATTTAAATTAGAAAATGAAAGAAAATTATTTAGACAACTCGGTGATATTGGAAGTGATAATGCTGCAGTAACACCTCAGGGTCATCAGTTTATGACTGGAATATTAAATATTGTAGATTTTTTTAAAGGTGATTTTACATCCATAAAAAACAGATTTTCAGAAGCACCTGTTACATCTTTTCTGGGTACTTTTATAAGCTCAGTATGCTGGATTCCAACATATATTGGTAAATCCTTTGACACTATAATCAGAACTTTAGAATCAGTTGAAAGTTTAAAAAACGCGATTTCAGAAGATTCTCCCATATATAAAAGCGCTATGAAAGCTAAAGACTGGTGGCATACAAACTCAGCCAGCGGAAGTTTTCTGGGAAATATTTTAAAAGGAGGCAGAGAATTTGGAAAAATTGTACAGGCAGTGGCATCTCCCTTAGGAATGATAAACGTTGTATGGCCTGCATTTGATCATTTCCGGCATGGTTTTAAAAATGTAGAAGCAGGTGATACTGACAGCACTATAAGGTTTTTTGACAGGGTGCTTAATATTGGAGCATTTGCAGGTCATTGCTACTTTACTATTCTCTATGGTTTATTTGTCCGACTTCCACAAACTATTACTACTACTACATTTTATGTTTGCAATGCAATAAACCGGGCAAGAGGAGTATTGGATAAACCAAATGATCCAAAATATCTTGATCCCAGAAAATACCGGGATATTATATTTAATCCAAATAAAGGTTGGGCAAAATCAATTTCTGATTTTGCAAGAAGTCTCATAGAAAAGAAGACAGGTAAAAAGTTTTTATACGATGACATATATAAGGTTATTGCACGACAGGAATGCTTTACTCCTTTAAGAGAAGCCTTATATAAACAAATATTTGAAAGTGAAATTACATATGAAGACACTGATAAATCAACAAATCAGCTGGTTACTAGAATTAAAGAAAAAGATCAAATAGTACCATCAAAATTATGGGGAGAAATACTGAAGGATAATAGGAATACTATGATTTCTCAAGCTAGAGAAAGACTTAAAAAATATTTAAAAGAAGCTTCTTTATTTAATGAAAATCAGATCAATGATTTCTTTAATCGTTATCATGTCTATGACAGGATAAATGCAGAGCTTGAAGCAATTATTGATGGCGAAATAAAAGCCTGTGAAACAACTACTGATGAATCAGTAAATCCTCAATTACAGTCCAAGATATTTAAAAAACCAAAGATAAAGTCAAATAGTTTTCAAGAGATGATTTTACATCCCATAAAATATTGGGATGATATTAAAGAGGTTTTTAAATTTAGAACATTTTTTGCCCAATTTGTTGTTTCACCATTAAATGTCCTGGACTTTGTAAATATAGTTGAAATGGGAGATAAAAATCTTCCTTACCACTTATCTGACTGGTTAGTTAAAGAGAGTTCTATTAGAATAGGTGACTATGGTGCAGGAAATATTGGTGAAATGATGCCAGTATATTTACATGCTGTACAAAGCTGCGGAAAAGGAATGTCTCATATTTACAAAGCAGGCAGAGCTGTTGCATTGCATATGGCAGGCTAAGTGATTAGCCCTTGTTAGAATAAACATCGTGACTAAAACATTACACCTTGCAGAAATAATAATTTCAAATAATAAAGAGCCTATTATGGGTGGTGGCTTACTTATAGTAGATTCAAAAATAGTTTTAATAGGCAAAAAAGAAGATTTTGGAGATTTAAATAGCTTTCAGGGGAAAATAATCGACCATGGCAAATCTTTAATTTGTCCTGGCTTTATAAATTTACATACCCACCTGTTTTACTCCAGTTTAAATCTAATCGAATGTCCGGATGGATTATTTCCATGGCTTGAAAAATTAATAGATAAAACTACTCAATGGTCTGAGAAAGAACTTAAATTATCTACAGAAGAAGGAATTAAAAAAGCAATTTCTACCGGAACAACATATCTGGTCGAAAATACACCAAGCAATCTCAGCGCTGAAATGATTTCCAGATATCCTTTAAAAGCCACGATAGGTCTTGAAATTTTTAGTTCGGATGAAAAAGAGGCTGAAAAAATATTTTTACAATCAGTAAAAGAAATTACCCAATTAAATAATCATCTGAATGGGCAGGATAAATCCTGCCCCTACACTACTTCACGTTTAGAATTCACACTGTCCCCTCATGCTCCATATAATGTTTCAGTCTCTCTCTGGGAAAAACTAATGGCGTGGTTAAAAGAAAACAACAAACCACTCCTTACACATCTTGAAGAATCTCCTCAGGAAAAAATCTGGTGGAATGAAAAATCAGGACCAGCTTTAAAATTTTGGGAGAAAATTAAAAAACTTGATCCAAAATTAAAATACTGGAAAAGATATGATTCAGGAATAGATTTCTTAAACAAAAACGATTTGTTAAATGAAAATATAATTGCTACCCATCTTTCACAGATAAATAATAATGACTTGAATATTTTAAAAACCCATAATATAAAACTGGTCCATTGTCCTAGAAGTAATTATTATTTAAATAACGGGACTGCAAATTTAAAACTCTGGAATAAGCTTGGATTTTTATGGGGGATAGGCACTGACAGTACTGCAAGTAACAACGATTTAGATCTTTTGAATGAAGCAAGATTTGCAATTAATCAACAAAGCATTATTTATAATAATCAGATTTCGGCCAAAGAAATGTTTGCTGCAATGACTATTAATGCTGCAAAGATACTAGGCAAAGATTCTGAAATAGGGGCCCTGCAAAAAGGGCTATCTGCAGATTTTCTTATATACGATATTAAGAATAAATCGGGCTGTACATATCAGGATCCTTATCATTTGCTTATCTTTGAGACTAATAACAGTGAGGATCTTAAAGAAGTATGGATAAATGGTAATAGAGCTTGGTTAAACGCTCCTATCTTAAATAAAATGTAACTTATGTTCTGCGTAACCTATAACAAAACTGAAAAATTAAAACTTACTGAGATGCCTGAACCAGAAATAAATGGTGATGAGGCTTTGCTTAAAGTAGATGTATGCGGAGTATGTGGTTCAGATCTTATAAAGGTAAAAAATAATCTTGTTCCAGAGGGTACTGTTTTAGGACATGAAGTTGTAGGAACCATTGTAAAAGTTGGCAGCCAGGTAAAAAAGTGGACCCCGTCACAGAAAGTTGTTGTGGCACATCATGTTCCTTGCCTAAATTGTTATTTCTGCAGAAGTGGGAATTACTCCATGTGTTCACAATTTAAAAGTACAAACTTAATACCTGGAGGATTTTCTGAATATATAAGACTTTCCAGATCGCACCTTGAACAAACTACATTTTTGATTCCAAAAGGAACTGTTAGTGATCATGAAATCTCCTTGACTGAACCACTTGCTTGTTGCCTGCGTGCAGTAACAAGAGCACAAGTAAGCACAAGCAATACCGTTCTTATCAGTGGATTAGGATCTATCGGAATTATGCTTGGTAAATTATGTATGGAAAAAGGAGCATATACATTTGGATGTGATTTGCTTGAAGAAAGAATTTCACTTGCAGGAGAAATGACGGCTATTCATGACGGACATATTGCTAATTCTCCGGATTTAAAAAGCTGGGTATTAAATAAAACAGAGGGCATAGGTGTAGATATTGTTTTTCTGGCTTCAGGAAGTGAGAAAAGCTTAAAAGATGCTTCAGAGCTTGTGAGATCCGGCGGCAAGATAGTTGTTTTTTCAAGCATTCCAAAAGAAAAAGGCTTTTATAATAACGAGATCTATTATCGAGAGCTCTCAATACTAGGGAGCTACTCTCCTTCACCACTGTCACTTAAAGAAGCTTACCAGTTAATAATCACTGGAAAAATTAAACTTAAAAAATTAATAACCGATACAGTCTCTTTAAAAGAACTTCCTAAAGAAATAGAAAAGTGTTTTAAAAACAAGTGTTTAAAAATGATAGTGGAAACATAAAAAACGAGACCGCGATGGGGCGAACCGGCGATACGGCGATTTTTATTTGTAAAAAATAAGCAGCCCATTGCTAATTTTTCTTTCATGTCTGTCACTCAATTTGTTCACAACTTTTCCTTCAACCACCAGGGTTGTAGAGCCTCCGCCGTCAAGATTTATTGCATCCGTTATCTCAAGTTTTTTCAATAAGTCGGCAAGCTCATATAACGATAACCCTACAGAATGATTATTGTTTCTTCCGTCAACAGCTATTAAAAATAAATTATTATTTTTCCCAATACCCACTGCACTTCTGGGAGCATATGTATCGTTTTTAGAAAATCTGAAGTTTTCTTCTTTTTCATCAATAAATATCATTCCTTCTTTTAAGAGATAAGGTCCACCGCTAATTGCCTCAGTAACTAAAGACCAGTCAGGTTCCCTAAGCCACTCAATTTTTAACCGATCACCTTTTTCTAAAAAGTCGAGGACATAATCTTCTCTTGCAATTAAAGCATAACCATTTGAAGGAATCTTAATTTCTAGCACATCTTCTTCAATCTTATTTATACGTCCGCCTTTAACTATTCTGGCTACTTTATTTTCTGGTAGAATCAGTTCCTTCCCCCAGTTAGAAGTAAACAATCCTACTCCTTTATAAAAATCATATGGAATATTTAATCCATCTACAAAAAACATACCAAGTTCTTTTTTCCTGAATCCTCTGTAAACAGTTACATTTCCGATAAGCATTACCTTATCAATAAACACTTCATTGTCTTTTGAAATACCAAGAGCTGCGCGATTATAGACAGGTCCTACTATCCATTCATTATCAGCAATTAAAGTACCTAGTGGATTCCCGGCTTTAACATCAAAATAATTTGCATTTATACCTGCAAATGCCCTGTGACTCTTTACTATATTTGTCAGAGTATCTTTAACTTTAATTTTATCTTTATCTGGGAGACCTGCTTTTATTGAAATATTTTTATTTGCTAAATCAACTTCAAGAACATAAGCTACAATTGGACCACGATTATTGGTCGTCTGTACAGTGTGTAATTTTATTCCAGGTTTAAGTTCTTTTATTTCATCTTTAATAAGGCATTCTGTAGGGGCGTTGTGCACGACTCCCTTACAGAAAACAGGTTCAATAATAATTGAACCAAGAAAAACAAATAAAAAAATTAAAAGCGGGTTAGTCTTAGTTATAGTTAACATTTAATTCTTTGTGCACAATTTTCCCGTTAACTATTGTATATAAAGCTTTGCCTTTAAGTGTTTTCTTATGAAAAGGTGAGTTGCGGGATTTTGACAATGATTTATTTACATCATATTTCCAGGAGTATTCTGGATTAATTATTGTAATGTCTGCAATATCACCTTTTGATATTGAACCTCTAGGAATATTAAGTACTGAGGCAGGATTTATTGTTAACATTTTAATAAAACTTAGCGGTGACAGCTTTTGTGTATGATAAAAGACCTCAAGATAAAGAGAAAGCGCAGTTTCAAATCCAATTATTCCAAACGGTGCCTCAGAAAGAGATCTGGATTTTTCTTCCTGCGTATGTGGGGCATGATCAGTTGCAAATGTATCAAGCGTTCCATCTAAAACTCCTTTAATCAATGCATCTTTATCTTCTTTTGATCGCACTGGCGGGTTCATTTTTTTATTAGTGTCAAAATCCTGAATATCTTCATCTGTAAGAATTAAATGATGAGGTGCTACCTCAGCTGTAATTCGCAACCTATCACTTTTTGCCTGTCTAATTAAATCCACAGCTTCTTTGGTACTTACATGAGCAAAATGTAATTTGCCTTTTGTCTGCCTGACAAGTTCAATCTCTCTGGCTACGCATGTAGCCTCACTGCTTGAAGGTATTCCGGGTATACCAAGTTTTACAGACCAGTATCCTTCATGAACTGCGCCTCCACAACAAAGTTTTGAATCTTCAGCATGACTTATAATATTCGCATCAATAATCTGCGCATATTCAAGGGCATGTCGAAGAAGCTTTAAATTTTCAATTGGTTTGCCGTCATCTGAAAAACCTATAGCTCCTGCAGATTTCAGTTCTTCAAAAGGAGTTAGCTCTTCCTGCATAAGACCTTTAGTAACTGCTGCAATCTGAAAAATATTAACTATTCCAATCTTTTGATTTGTTTTGTTTACATACTCCACTAAAGCAGCAGTATCAATCGGTGGTTTAGTATTTGCCATTGGGCAAATACTAGTAAAACCTCCGCTAGCTGCAGATTTTGTTCCGGTTTCAATGGTCTCTTTTTCAGGTTGCCCAGGATCACGTAAGTGGCAATGTATATCAATAAGTCCAGGCACTACCCATAAATTCTTAGCCTCAATTACAGTAGTATCACCGTTTAAATTTATTTCTTTCTTTAAATCAACTACTTTGCCTTCTTGTACTAATACATCAAGCTTCTCATCTGTATTGGTTTTTGGATTAATGTATCTTCCGTTTTTAATAAGTAGATTAGTCATAAATCATTTAAAATATTAGCATGTCGTTTTAGAAATTGACGATTGACAATTATGAAATTTTCAGTTGAAAAGACATCCTCAGAATTTAATGCCAGAGCAGGAATACTGGATCTCCCGCACGGACAAGTATTAACCCCGGTATTTATGCCTGTAGGTACAAACTCTACAGTAAAGACTTTAACCATGGAGCAACTTGAGGGAACTAATTGTCAGATTATTTTAGCTAATGCCTATCACTTATTTTTAAGACCTGGGCCAGATCTAATTGAAAGTGCTGGAGGTTTACATAAATGGTCTAACTGGAAAAAACCTATATTAACTGACTCTGGTGGATTTCAGATTTTCAGCCACGGACGATTGGGAAAAAGTAAAATTATCGATGAAGGTGTTTATTTTAAAAATCCATGGAGCGGGAAAGAACATTTTATAAGTCCAGAAGATGCCATAACAATACAAAACAAACTTGGTGCTGACATTATAATGGCTTTTGATGACTGTACACACTTTCCATCTACTCCGGAAAATCTAGAGATATCTCTAAATAGAACTCATGACTGGGCAATACGATCATTAAAGGCACATAAAAAAAAAGACCTACAATCACTTTTTCTAATAATCCAGGGCGGCACAAATGAAATCTTAAGACAAAAAAGCATTGAATTTATTTCAAACTTAAATCCTGAAGGGATAGCAGTAGGTGGAGTAAGCGTAGGAGAACCTAAAGAAGACATTTACAGAATCACTGCTTACACTTTAAACAAACTTTCTGAAAACAAACCAAGATATTTAATGGGAGTAGGTACACCTGAAGATTTAATTTTTGGAATTTTGTCAGGAGCAGATATGTTTGACTGTGTCATGCCAACAAGAATTGCAAGGCATGGCACATTTTATACAAATGAAGGCAGAAAAATAATAAAAAATGCAGAGTTTACAAATGATTTTTCAGCACTTGCAGAGAATTGTAAATGTTACAGCTGCACTAATCATACCAAAGCATATATAAGGCATTTATTCAAAGCTAATGAACCTACAGGTCCAGCATTACTCAGCATACATAATATTTATTTTCTGGTAAATTTAGTAAGTCAAATTAGACAATCGATTTTAAACAACACTTTAAGTGAATTCCTGAAAAATTTCCCCTTAACTCCCCATGAAATGATAAAACGATTTTTACAAAAACCAGCTGAGGTAACACTACAATAATTAATTATGGTTACCAGGTTAGTTTCATTATTTTTAGTTTTCATTGTTAGTGTAAACCAGATCTTTGCACAAAATATTTTAAATGAAACGACCTCAGTATCTTGGGAAAATAATTCTTTAATTTTAAACACCACAAATAAAATCACTTATGCAGAAGCAAGACTTAAAGATCCAGAAAGACTGATAATTGATATTTTAAATTGTTCTCTCCAAAATAAATCTCTCGAAACAAAATTTAGAAGCGAACTGGATGAAAACATTTCAGTATCAGAACCCACGCAGGGACAGGTAAGAATTATATTTCAGGGTATTTCTTCTATTAACAGAAAAGCCTATCTGACAAACAATGAACGAACTCTCATAATCAAAGTGGCTAGAATAGACACCGAAGAAAACGGGAAGATAACTGAAAGTAGTGATCAAACAGATCTGGAAAAATATACTCCGGGTAAATTTAAAGATATTATAGTCGAAGGGATTCAGGATGAAACTGAAATAACAATTTCAAGCACAAAATCAATTAAATATAATACTTATGCGTTAAAAAATCCGGACAGAATTGCAATTGATTTATTAAATGTTCTTCCTCCTGAAAGCTCATTACCAAAATTCAATCCTACATTCCTGGTCAGTGGAATAAGGATTGGCCGTGCGGCAAGCAGCATAGACGCCACAAGAATTGTCATTGATCTTGCAAAAGAAAATATTGACTCTAACATTGATTCAACTTTACTTGGAAACAAACTTAAAATCAAATTAAAAATAAACAAAGAAAAAGAAGAAGAAAGAAAAAAATCATCTATAAAAGTAGTTATTGATCCAGGACACGGAGGTTATGATACAGGCGCAAGTTACGGCGGGTTTGACGAAAAAGATGTTAACCTTGTGATTTCTGAAAAGCTTAAGAAAAGTCTTGAAGAATACGGTATTGCCGTATTTCTTACAAGAGACGATGATGGTTTTCTTTCTCTTGCAGAAAGAGTAGAAATTACAAACAGTATAAAACCTCACGTATTTATAAGTATTCATGGAAATGCTCTTAAAACAACTCGAACTATTAGAGGAGTAGAAACATACTGGTGGACTGGAAAAAGTGAGAAACTTGCATACCTGATTCACAAGAGTATATTAAGCCACATAAAAATACCAGATCATTTTATTCGAAAAGCCAGGTTCTTTGTAATACGACACGCTTCCTGCCCTGCTATTCTTGCTGAACTTGGTTTCTTAAGTAATCACGATGATAGAAAGCTCTTAACAAACTCAACTACTCAAGACAAATATGCAAAAGCATTAACTGAAGCTATACTTAAATTTTTAGATGTAGAACCCAGGAAAGAGGAAAGAAACGGCGAATCGGCGATGGGGAGAGACGGCGAAAAGAAAAAACAATGAACAAACCTATATGTTTATTTGACTCAGGAATAGGGGGGCTTACTGTCCTGAAAAAGCTCTTGGAAAAATTTCCTGACGAAGATTACATATATCTTGCTGATCTTGCCAGAGTACCTTTTGGAGATAAAACAAAAGAAGAAATTAATAGTATAGTAAATGAAATCGTAAAATGGTTAGTTAAATTTGATCCAAAAACAATAATAATGGCCTGCAATACCAGTTCAGCACTGGTTCTTACAGAATATCAAAATAAATTAAATGTACCTATCTATGGAATGATTGAGAGCTGTGCAAAAGAAATTGCGAATTCAAAATATAAGAGAATATCAGTCTGGGCAACAAACCTGGTAGCTAATAGCGCTGCATATAAAAAAGCAGTTCAAAAAACGAATAACTCCTTAGAAGTAGAAGAAATTGCCTGTCCTAAACTTGTACCCATGATTGAGGATTTAAATTATGACAATGATGAAAAAGAAAATATAATTCGCGAATATCTAGAAAAAACATCAAAAGATTCCGAGGCTTTAATTTTAGGATGTACTCATTACCCTATTATTCAGGATAAATTAAGTGAACTTACAAAAGTACATCTTATTGATCCCGCTGTTAGTTTAATAAATGAATTTAGTAGAGGTGTTGTGCGCAACGCCTCTGGTGGAGCGAAACCTCAGATTTCTCTTTATACAACTGCTCAGGCAGATAAGATGCGTAGATTCGCTAACTTATATCTATGCGGTGATTTTAAAGTAAATCTTATAAGCTTAAACACAGTAGCTGTTTAAGAAAAAGTTTTTACAAATTTTTTTAGTTTTAAAAGTCTATGGTTATTTTTAGATTCTTTTAATAACTTTATAATCGCACTGCCTACAACTACACCATCAGCACCAAAAGATATCACTTCTTTTGCCTGCTTGGCATTACCTATTCCAAATCCGACAGCAACTGGTTTTGAGGTAAAGGATTTTATTTCTTTAATTTTTACTTTTAAATCTGAAGAGAGTTTCTTTCTTTCACCGGTTACTCCTGTAACTGCAACCAGGTAAATAAATCCACCAGACATTTTTGCGATTTTTTTTAATTTTGTTTTTTTTGTAGTGGGTGCTGCAAGAAGAATTAAATTTAATCTGTGTTTTTTAAATAAAGGTAAATATTTTTCAGCTTCTTCCAGAGGCAGATCGGGGATTATAAGTCCGTAAAATAACGGCTTTGGAAGATCCTTCAATAATTTTTCAAATCCATATTTTAAGATCGGGTTTAAATAAGAAAATAAAATCAGAGGTTTTATTCCGCGCTGTAGAGACGTTGTGCACAACGTCTCTACGATCCATCTCAACGTCACTCCATTTTCTAAGGCGATTTTAGATGACTCCTGAATAACAGGACCATCAGCAAGAGGATCTGAATGGGGCACTCCTACTTCTATAAAATTAGCTTTTGAATCTGACAACGACAACGTCTTTAAAATTGGTATAAATAATTTTTTTGAAGGATAACCTGCAGTTATATATGGTATTAATAATGATTGTTTCTTCATTTCGAGATCATTATAGAACGTAGGGGCATACCGCAGTACGCCATATATCATGTAAAATGAATTAAATGGCAGTCGTACAAATAAAAACAAAATATGAAGTGGTTATCGGGCTTGAGGTTCATGCTCAGCTTAAGACTAAAACAAAAATCTTCTGTAATTGTCCAGTAGATTTTGGAGCTGAACCAAATACAAATGTCTGTCCTGTATGTCTTGGAATGCCGGGAGTATTACCTGTTTTAAATAAACAAGTAGTTGCATTTGCAATTAAAACCGGGCTTGCATTAAATTGTGAAATATCAAAGCATTGTAAGTTTGACAGAAAACAATATTTTTATCCTGACTTGCCTAAAAATTATCAAATTTCCCAATATGATCAGCCTATTTGTAAAACTGGTCACTTAGAAGTAAACGGAAAAATTATTGGAATTGAAAGAATCCATATGGAAGAAGATGCAGGAAAGCTTGTTCATGCAGGTTCAGATCGTTTACATGGTTCTGAATACAGTCTGGTGGATTATAACCGTACCGGCACCCCGCTTATTGAAATAGTCAGCAAACCAGATATAAGATCAATGGAAGAAGCCAGGGAATATGCACAAACTTTAAGAAGCATACTTAGATATCTAGACGTCTGTGACGGCAATCTGGAAGAAGGTTCTATGCGCTGCGATGTGAACGTAAGTTTACGTCCGGTTGGAACTAAAACTTTAGGGACAAGAACTGAAATTAAAAATGTAAACAGTTTTAAGTCCCTGGTTAGATCTATTGAATCTGAAATTGAAAGACAATCAGAAGTATTAGACAGCGGAGGAAAAATTATTCAGGAGACCAGGCTTTTTGAAGAAAATAGCGGAAGAACTGTATCCATGCGAAGTAAAGAAGAAGCTCATGATTATAGGTACTTCCCCGAGCCAGATCTAGTGCCACTTGAAATATCACAAGAATGGATAAATCAGATCAAAGAATCAATTCCTGAATTACCGCACCAGAAAAAAATCAGATACCCGCAAGAATATGGCTTAAGTACAGAAGATACTAAAGTCTTAGTGGAAGACAGAAATATGGCTGAATATTATGAAGCAGTAGTAAGAATTGGAGCAAACCCAAAAAAAGCTGCAAACTGGCTTATAGGACCAGTTACAGCATATTTAAAAGAACATAAAATAGACATAATTAACTGCTGCATGACTCCAAAACAACTCTATGATCTTTTAAGCTTTATAGAAAAAGGAATTATAAATGATAACATTGCCAAAACCGAAGTTCTGGATGAGCTTCTGGGCAAAGGTACTGATACAGAAGAAATAATTAAACAAAAAGGACTTGCTCAAGTTTCCGATGAAGGTCCCATTAAGCAAGCTGTAAAGGAGATTTTTGATGCTAATCCAAATCAGGTAAAAGAACTGAAAGAAGGAAAAGACAAAGTAAAAGGATTTTTCGTAGGGCAAGTAATGAAAAAAATGAGTGGAAAAGCTAATCCAGCCATTGTAAATAAAATAATTGATGAATTAATACAATCTTAAAGAAAACGTAAGGGCAGGTTTTACGCCTGCCCCAATATTAAAACCCTGTCCCACGCAGTATACAAGCCTGTGCAACTCTTTCAAGTCCGATTGTATATGCTGCCTGACGCAAAGAGATCTTATTTTTTCGTGATTGATCTCGTACGTTTACATAAGCATTACAAATAATTTTTTCAAGTTTTTTGTTTACTTCTTCATGGCTCCAGTAAAACTGCTGGAGATTTTGAACCCATTCAAAGTAGGAAACAATTACTCCACCTGCATTTGCAAGAATACCTGGAGCCACAACCTTTCTCTTATCAAGAAGAATTTCATTTGCCGATGCTGTAACAGGACCATTTGCACCTTCAATAATAATCTGAGCATTTGTCTTGTCTGCTACTTTATTATCAATGGAGCCCTCAAGTGCTGAAGGGATTAAAATATCACAATCAGCAAAAAGGAATTCTCCAGGAGTCATATGATCTACATTTGGAAATCCTTTTAAAGATCCATTTTTAGAATAATGATCATGTGCTGCTTTTACATCTATTCCTTTTGGATTATAGATACCACCCTTAGATGTAGAAACTCCTACGATTTTTCCTTTTAGTTCTTCTACTATGAGCCTGGCAGCATGATATCCGACATTTCCAAAACCTTCTATCAGAATTTTTGTCTGACTTAGATCAATCTTTAGATCTTTTGCAATTTCTCTAAGCGTATACATAGCACCCCGACCTGTCGCTTCTTCTCTACCCTCAGAACCTCCAAGCCCAACTGGTTTTCCAGTAACCACTGCCAGTGCATCAGTACTGTGAGATTTTGCATATTCATCGTAAAACCATGCCATCGTCTGTGCACCAGTGTTTACATCAGGTGCAGGAATGTCAGTATGAGGACCTACATTATCACCTAGATTATATGTATAAGCTCTCACTAATCTTTCAAGTTCAGTTCTAGTTAGAGTTTTTGGATCAAGTGTAATTCCACCTTTTGCTCCACCGAAAGGAATATTTACAACAGCCCCTTTCCAGGTCATTAAATTTGCAAGCATCCGAACTTCTTCAAGGGTGACATTTTGATGAATTCTAAATCCACCTTTGTAAGGTCCACGGGCATTGTTGTGTTGGACTCTGTAAGCTTTAATTGTAATAAGAGTTCCGTTATCTTTTCTAAGCGGAATCTCCATAGATATTTCACGCCTGAAGCTATTCAGAACTTTTAATAAGTTTTCATCTATAAAACTTATTTTTTGAGCAACTGACTGAAAAAAGCAGCTCTCAGCATCAAAACAGGTCGGTCCTTCGATTTTTGGTATTGGTAAATTCATGGTTGGCATAATTATTAACTCCTTTGTTAATTTTTATCCTAAACTGTTTTCTTAACTTTCATTTTCCACTGAAAGGTATAAAACCTTTCTACAATATTATTCCACAACTTTTAATTGATTGATCAAAAAAAATACAATTTAAGGGGCTGCCTCTAAGGTAAAATGTCAATCATATATGTCCTTCAATATCATTGAAATATCAAAGACCAAAGACTTTAAAATAAAGGTTTTATTAGGAATAACTTTAACTTTTACATCCATCCTTATATTACGTCTTTTTTATCTGCAAATTTTTCAATACAAATCCATTACCCAAAGAGCCCAATATTCTACCTCACGCATCTCAATACTTGGTGCTCCCAGAGGAATAATTTATGACAGAAACGGGAAAATTCTTGCTACAAATAAACAAGCAATTTCTGTTATTGTTTATCCAAATAAACTAAAGACAAAAAAAGAGAAGCTGGATATTTACTACAAACTCACTAGAATTCTAAAATCAAATCATGAAAAATTAAAACAGATTTTACTTAAGCTTCCTGAAAATGCTCCACTTCCAATACGGCTTCAAAGCAATATTACCGTAGAAGAAGCAATTCAAATAGTAGAACAGCAACACTATCTTCCTAGCATTAACATCCAAAAAGAACCAATTCGGTTTTATCCAAATGGCCCTCTTGCAGCACATGTACTGGGTTATATAGCACAAATAGATGAACATGAACTTGCAAAAAGATCGGATAGAAAGCTGGGGGATCTGGTCGGAAAATATGGAATTGAAAGATTATTTGATGATATTCTTCGTGGAGTAGATGGAAAAAACATTGTAGAGGTAGATCGTTTTGGTAAACCAATAGATCCTGATTATAAACATGCAGTCATTCATGTTAACCCAACTAAAGGAAAAGATATAACACTTACAATAGATCTAGAACTACAAAAAGCCACAGAAGAAATCATAAAAAGCTCAGGCTCAAATGCAGCAGTGGTTGCTGTGAATCCTAATACAGGTGAAGTGCTTGCACTGGCTAGCTACCCTGATTACGATCCAAACATTTTCACAAAACCACTTTCAAACAACACCTGGAATTCACTAGTGGCAAAAAAAGCTTTTTTAAATCGTGCATTACTCTCATACGTTCCAGGCAGCATCTGGAAACCTGTTACACTTTTAGCTGCACTTGATTCAATGGCTGTAAAACCTCATGAAAGATTTCATGTAAGTGGTGCATTTTATCTGGGAAGTACTAGATTTGGCGACTGGACATCTAAAGAAGAAACTCTCCCTGTAGAAGAATGCCTGGCATGGTCACGTGACACTGCTTTTTATCAGATAGGAAGAAGACTTACTCCTGAACAAATAAAAAAATGGGGTGATCTACTTGGAGCAGGGGAAAAAACAGGAATTGAGCTCTTAGGAGAAGATACTGGAATACTTCCAGACCAAAAATGGAAACAAAAAAACTTAAAAGAACCTTGGTATCCAGGAAATACTCTTCACTATGCAATTGGTCAGAGTTTTTTACTGGTAACCCCGATACAAGTAGCCAGAATATACAGTGGAATTGCAACTGGATCTAAAGTATCAAAATTACAGCTAGTAAAACAAATCAGCACTTATACAAAATCACTTCCGCCTTTTGATACTTTTAAAATTGATTCAAATCTTTTAAAGAGCGTAAAAATTGGACTTGAAAAGTGCGTAGATAGTGGAACCGGTCAGGCAAGCAAACTTGAAGGGGTTAAAATAGCTGGAAAAACCGGTTCAGCTGAAATCCATGGCACAGGAAAAACTCACGGATGGTTTGCATCTTACGCTCCTGCAGATAAACCTGAAATCGTAGTCATAGTTCTAGCTGAAAAAGCAGGACATGGTGGAACAGTAGCTGCACCTATAGCTAAAAAAATCTACGAACAATATTTTGGATTAAATAAACCTGAAGAAAAACCAATTGCAATAACACAATAAATGCTTATAAAAAAGTACAGACGCTCCAATGGGGCGTCTCTCCTAATTTTTAGATACGCCTGCTAATGATCTTACATTCTCAGACATCCACCCAAGAAACCCACCTGTAATTCCAGTAAAGAGAGGCATGATAGCACCAGTAGCTTTATTCTGTGACATGTAATAAGAAATAGCACTAACTATAAGACCAATTCCACTTTGTGCCCAGGCTCTTTTTCCACCTATAGAGCCACCTTCTTGACTTGATTTAATTGCACTGCCTGCATGAGCACCTACAAATAACATTCCAAGACTTGAAAAGAAATCTGTTTTTTTCTGACCTGAAAAAATAAATCTAACTGCTGCTACAAGTGCACCGACAAGAGCTCCAATAAGAGGGATTTTTGAATCACTTTGAGGTTTTGAATCGCTTTGAGGTGGTTGAGCTGGTTGGCGGGATCGAGCAGATTCTGAAGAATCTGCTTCTTTAATTTCTCTTATTTTTTCAGAAAGAATTGGCAAAACACTGTAAATCAATTTAACTTTAGATATTAAATCTACATCTGTTGCCTTAGTTTGAAAAAACTCTGGTCTTTGCAAAATAAATCTTCCAACTACACAAGCAGCTTCATAATCATAAGGATTTTTCTGAAGTTTTTGAACAGATGGCTCTATTGCCATTAAATCTTCTTTAAATATGTTTCCTAGACCATTAATATCTTCTTCCAAGGAAGTGGTTAGGCTTACTCTAGCTGCTAGTTTAAGTTGTAAATCATATTCACTAAGATTTTCACCTACCAATGCATTTAAAGTATCTTGTTTTACTTCTTCGCCAGAAAATAGTTCATTAATTAAAAGTCTAAAGAATGATTCTTTTTTTGCCCATTCAGCACGCTGGGCAGGTTGTAAATCTGGACAGTCATTTCTTATATGACAAAGATATGCTACAAGCGGTGCAATAGTTTCACCATCAAAATCTATCACGCTTAAAATCTTTGCTGCTGCTTCATCCAACTGAGGAGTAACTTTTAAAGCACCAACTACATCATCAGCTGTTGGGCCACTATCTTTCCCTAATAAATCCTGCAATGAAGCAGGTGGCAATAAGCGTATGAGACTATATGCTTGTGTTGAAGTTATTTGCATTTAAAATCTTCTTTAATAAAACTATTTAATAAGGTCTTTCTGATAGTAGCAAAATATGATTTTTAAAGTCAATGAAATTGCTTAGGTTAAGACTTTAATTTTACTTTTATTTAATTAATTTAGTTATTAAAGCAAAAAAGCAGGTTTTTTATATATCGCTCCGTGTTTTTAAGAAAACACTTCGCTCTTATGGATGTCACTTCACAGCGCTCAGATTTTCATTTTCAGAAAATCTTCGCTTGGGAATTTTCTACCACACTTGCAAATATAGGATTTGTCTGGTTCACCCAGCAAATCCAATTGTTCGTATTCACTTTGCAGCGAGAAGCTCAAGCTTGTCTTGAACTATAAAAAACAAAATGTCCGAGAAGGGACTTGAACCCTTACGGTTGCCCATACGCCCCTCAAGCGTACGCGTCTGCCATTCCGCCACTCGGACTTTTTTTACCGCCGGCTTTGCAAAGACCATCACAAAAACTGGCAAAGCCAGATTTTTGTGATTTTATTAAATTGCAAAGTGCACACTAGCTAAAAGTTCTTAAAAAACTTCCTGTCTGCAAATAACAATTCTACCAATGATTAAGACAAACTTAATTTCTTTAAAAAGTCGTCATAACGGTTTATTATTTATAGAATATTACTATGAGTCAGCAAATTCAAATATATGACACCACACTCCGCGATGGCGCACAGATGGAAGGTATTTCACTTTCTGTCGATGACAAATTAAAAATTGCACAGCTTTTAGATGAGCTTGGTGTGGATTTTATTGAAGGCGGATGGCCTGGTTCAAATCCAAAAGATGAAGAGTTTTTTAAAAAAGCAAAAGATTTAAATTTAAAAACCTCAAAAATCGTTGCATTTGGCAGCACACGCCGTGCAAACTCAAAAGTTCAAAGTGACATAGTCTTAAATGCCCTTCTAAAAGCAAACACTGAATACATAACCATAGTCGGCAAAAGCTGGGATATGCATGTAGACGTAGCACTGAATGTTTCAAAAGAAGAAAATCTCAGCATGATAAAAGAAAGTATTGAATATTTAAAACTTCATAATAAAAAAGTTTTTTTTGATGCAGAACATTTTTTCGATGGATTTAAAGCAAACCTTGAATACAGTCTGGAAGTTATAAAATCTGCTAGTGATGCCGGCGCAGACGGAGTAATTCTCTGTGACACAAACGGTGGCTCCATGCCGGAAGATATAAAATCTGCTGTTTTAAAAGCGAAAGAAGTTATAGGTGGAAAAACAATAATCGGTGTCCATGTCCATAATGATGGAGATCTAGCAGTAGCTAATTCACTGGCTGCTTATGAAAGTGGTGCCAGGCAAATTCAGGGTACGATAAATGGAATAGGTGAGCGCTGCGGAAATGCAAATCTTATTTCAATCATTGCAAATCTTGAGCTTAAATATAAAGAAAAAATACTTCCAGAAAATAATCTTTTAAAACTTACCCTTATCTCCAGACAAATCTCCGATATCTTAAATTTAAATCCAGCTGACCACCAGCCTTATGTCGGATTCAGTGCATTTGCACATAAAGGCGGTCTTCATGCCAGTGCAGTAAACAAAGACTCAAAAACATATGAGCATGTAAGTCCTGAAACTGTTGGAAATAACAATAGGATTTTAATCAGTGAACAAGCCGGTGTATCAAATATTTTTTCAATAGCTGAAAGATGTGGAATTGATTTAGGTGAAAATCCAAAAGATACAGCAAAAGAATTGCTTAAAAAAATTAAAGAGCTGGAGCATAAAGGTTACCAATTCGAAGGAGCAGGAGCCAGTTTTATTTTGCTGCTTCTTGAGCTTTTAAATCAAAGACCAAAGTTTTTTGAGCTGGTTGATTACAGGGTAATAAGCAGCTCAAAACAGCTTGCTGAAGCCACTGTAAGGATAAAAGTTAAGGGAGAAGTCATTCACACAGCCAGCCTCGGAGTGGGTCCAGGAAATGCCATAGACAATGCACTTAGAAAAGCATTGAATCATTATTATCCTGCACTAAAAGAATTTCAATTAGTCGATTTTAAAGTAAGAATTTTAGACGGACATGACGGCTCCAGCGCAAAAACCAGAGTGCATGTTGAAAGCTCAGACGGAAGTACAAACTGGGATACAGTAGGAGTCAGTGCAAATATTATTGATGCTACATGGCTAGCAATAACAGACAGTATTGAGTATGGGTTATGGGTAAAGCTGAAGGACAAATCCCCTACAGAAAAAATCTCAGGCAAGTCTGCACATATAGAATTACATTAGATGTAATAATCTAGTAGAATGTCAAATAAATTAATCAACATTCCTTCAGGGACTGTCGCAAAACACCTTAAAAACTATAAAGTTGCGCGTAGCTGAAGTGTTATTTGCGCAATGAGGCTCTGCGAACAAGCAAAAATACTTCAGCGCTAACAGCAACTTTAACAAAGCAACTAGCTTTGCGACAGTTTCCTTCACTGCAGGTCCTGTCGCCTGCAGGTACCCTTCAGAGCTTCGTCACAGAGCACAGAGTTCCTCGCTCTGAACCCTTCCCTTCCGGCGCCACCCGCAGTGAAGGAAACTAAGTTGAGAAACTTAATTCTTTTTAATAAATCCTCCTGACATTGTTTTTTCTATAAAACCTTTAAGTTCCATCATAGATAGATTCATCGTAATATCCTGGACTTCTAAACCAGTTTCAGACAATATACTGTCAAAGTTTTTAGGTTCAGAAGACAAAATTTTATAAATATCTTTTTGAGTTTTATTTAATTCATCTAAGGTTTTTCAACTGTAATCTAGAAGTATTTTACTATTAGTGTGTTGGACCATGGGGGAGCTGTGGGGGGGGTGGAGGGGGGAAAGGTCGTGGCTTAGCCTCCAACAAAGCCTCAAGGTCACGGACTCTTGGTGGTTGTCGTGGGACAGGCATAATAGTTGGTTCTAATTCTTCTGTATCAATCACATCAGGAGCCTCATCTGGTGGTATTAATTCTGTGGGTAGTTCAAGTGGATTATCATATGAATCATCAAATGAAGCCATTGATGCTTGGTTTGATTGGATAAGCATTAAAGTACTAACAATAAATCTTAGTGATAAATTAATTCTCATTTATTTTCTCCTAAATAAGGTAAGTGTATAATATATTTACCCGGGTTAGCCTAAAATAATTCTGGGGCTAAACCTAAAAAATACCGTTTCAGTTTTCGTCAAAATGCCATTAAATTCTATCATGGATAAATCCCTTGTAAGCTCTGAAACTTAAATGTCAATTTTCAATTACCTCATAATCCCCTCTACTAGATTTTTCTATAAACCCTTTTAATTCCATCACAGACAAGTTCATCGTAATATCCTGGACTTCTAAACCAGTTTCAGACAATATACTGTCAAAGTTTTTAGGTTCAGAAGACAAAATTTTATAAATTGTTTTTTGTTTTTCATTAAGTTCACTTATATCTACATCATCTTCTTTAAAGTTAATTTTTACTTGTTTTGTTTCTCCCAATGCTTCAAAAATATCCTGAACCGATGTTAAGAGCTCTGCTGATTTAGATTTAATTAAAATATTTGGACCGTTAGACATAGGTGAATCAATGGGTCCTGGCAGAGCAAAAAGTGGCTTTCCTTGTTTTATAGCAAAGCGTGCTGTAATTAATGCTCCACTTTGTAAGTCACCTTCAGTTACTATAACAGCATCACTTAATGCACTTATTATTCTGTTCCTCTGAGGGAAATTCCATGGAGCTCCTTCTGTACCAGGAGGGTATTCAGATACTATAAGATTACCTTTATCCAGCATTTCATTAAACAAATCTTTATTTGATGATGGAAACACTATATCAAGTCCGGTTCCAACCACTGCAATTGTTCTAGCTAAGTCTTTTGCTCCAAGATGAGCACTGGTATCAATTCCACTGGCTAAACCACTTATAACCACAATGCTTTGTTCAGCGATAAATGAGGCGATTTTTTTTGAAATATTTTTTCCGTAATTTGTTGCAGTTCTTGTTCCAACAATAGCTACAGATTTTGAAACCTTTATTAAATCAATATTACCCTTATAAAACAATACAAAAGGCGGATCACTTAGTTCTTTTAATTTCTGCGGATAATCTTTATCACAAAATGCGACATATTTAATTTCATGTTTTTCTAATATTTTCTTCATGTCATTTAAATTAAATTTTTGAATTGCATTTTTAATTGATTTTATATTTTCAATTTCTTCATATTTTAATTTTGATTTCATTAGAACAGTATCATCAGTAAACAATTCATTAAAATTACTTAATGAGCCATAAAGCTTTTTGATTAGTGGTTTACTGGCATACCCATCAGTTATAAAAGAAAAAAGTAAAAATAAATTATCAGATGTTTCCATAAGAACATTGATTATATATTATTGAAATTTGAATTTGTGTAACCGTAGGTTACATGAGCTCTTAATCTTTTAACATTTTTGCTTTAAGAAGCGAAATTGCCCTGGCATGAATTTGGCTGGCGCGGGATTCAGAGAACTTCATTACTTCTGCAATTTCCTTAAACGTAAGTTTTTTATAGTGATATAGACCAATTACTATTTTTTCTTTTTCAGGCAGTGTATCAACTGCTTTGGTTAATCTATCTTTTAGCTCATTTTCTTCCAGTTTTTCCAAAAGAGGAATACAATTTGAAGAAATTGTTTCAGCTACACTAATACTTTCTTCTGAGTTGTCCCTGGGTTCGTCCAGCGAATAAATTCCTATTTGTGCTTCCTGTTGAATAAGCCTTAATTCCTGCGGCGTGATTAAAAGTTCTTCAGCCAGTTCAGCATTTGTCGGATATCTTCCAAGTTTATTTTCAAGAGTTGCTGATGCCTTAAAAAGATTTTTTACACGTTTTCTGGAACCTCTGCTTAACCAGTCAGCAGCTCTAAGCTGGTCATATATTGAACCTCTTATTCGTGCAATTGCAAAGGATTCAAAGTTTGTATTTCTTGAAGTATCAAATCTGTCCACTGCTTCAATTAAACCAATGGTTCCATACCCGACGAGATCGTCTCGTTCCATACCTTTTAAACTGTTAAGTGGAAGTCTGCTTACAACCCAATTTACCAGGTATGCATATTTTCTTATAAACTTATTCCTGTCAACCTGAGGAACAGGTTCTTTATTTCCATTATCCTTCTTGAAGTTTCTTTTTAAAGACTGCGAGCAAGTATCTTTCTTATTAGACGCATTCAATTTACAAATTGACATCTTCTTATTAGTACTAGAAGAGACAGCAGAATCCATTTCTGATTTTAAGTTTCTTATAACCATTTCTTTAATACTCATCATTAATTCTTTTTATTCCATCGTCTGAGAAAATGAAGTCGTTACCCTTGGGGACTCCTACCTTTTTTTTGAGCATTTTGAGCTTTATTACCAAACTTATTAAGGTAGTTTATATGTACTGAACTTGAATTCCCATTACCATTATTTAAACCAATTCGAGGGTCTTCCACATCCAGGATTACGTTTTCTTCAGATTCACTTTCCATGCTAATGGCTCTTGAAATAAGTTCGTGTTTTCTTCTTAATCTATAAATTTTTTGATATTCTTCCCGTATATTTTTCTGAAAGCTTTCTCGTTCCTGTTTAAGTTGCTTAATTTCACTATATAATATTTCAAGCATATGCATTAAAGTAACAAAGAATGATGTGACTAAAGCCACTGCAAACGCAGCTAGAATGCATCCTTTCAAATCCCCATTTACAAGAGCAATAAAAACAAAACAGGAAATAGCATACAGTAAGAAAATTAATAAAACATCTCTTTTACTATATGAAAAATATATGATTTTATTTGAGCTATTGTTGTCCAATTTAAAACTAAATATCCCCCTGCAACCAGCATTACTAAGATTTATTTTCCCGCTTAAAATCAATCATTACATTAATTTATCTAAACAAAAAATAGCACTAACCATTGATTGATAAAGATTATGTTAGGGAAATTTTTGTTTTAAGGGCCTGCCCCATTCTCAATGAATTGCATCCAATAATATGTGGTACAAGCGAGCACTAGAAGCAGAGAGGCAGAGAAGCAAGAATAAAACTATTTCCCAGTAAATAGGTACTAATCATTTGATAAGATTAGTGAAAGAAAGGGATAGCATCAATGTATAAAATAGGGGTTTTACTAAGCGGTTGCGGCGTTATGGATGGTTCTGAAGTCCATGAAGCAGTGATTACTTTATTGGCCATTGACAGAGAAGGAATGGAAGCAGTTTGTATGGCTCCAAATAAAGACCAATCACAGGTAATAAATCACCTAACAAACCAACCGCAAAATGAAAAAAGAAATATGCTCCTTGAATCTGCAAGAATTGCAAGAGGAAAAATTAAAGATATAAAAGATGTAAAACCTAGTGATATTGATGCAGTGATTTTACCCGGCGGATTTGGTGCTGCATGTAATTTAAGTACATTTGCTTCTCTTGGGTCAAACGCTAAAGTTCTACCCGAAGTAGAAAGTTTTTTAAAAGAAGTTCACAGACTAAAAAAGCCTATTGGTGCCATATGCATAGCACCTAATGTCATTGCAAAGATTTTTGGTTCAGAGAAAATTGAGGTTACTGTCGGAAATGACGAGCAAACTGCTAAAAAAATAGAAGCAATGGGAGCAAAACATATAAATAAAAAGGTAGATGAAGTAGTAGTAGATGAAAAAAATCTTTTTGTTACAACACCAGCTTATATGCTGGCTAAAGGACCTGCTGAGGTTGAAGCTGGTATAAGCAAGCTTGTTAAAGAAGTACATGCATTAATAAAGTTAAAAAATAAGATTACGGTTTAAATAGATTTGGTAGCCTTTATTAAAAAAAATTAATGCAAAATGACTTGCTTTATAGTAAGATACTGTTAACTTAAAAATAGTTAAGGTTATCAAGGTTACAAAGCAATGAAATACGCATTAAAAGAATGGAATACCACTATAGAAGCCCTTGGAAAAGGGCAGGTAATAGCCATTTGGAGAAAAGGCGGAATTGAGGATAAGCCTAATGTAAAAACTCCTTTTGAAAGTTTTAATGTTGAGCAAAATCAATTTGTTTTTTCCCCGACATTTACACACGAAAACCCCGATAAAATAAAAAGCAATTACTGGCTTCTCTCAGATCAAAACAAAGGACCAAACAAAGACAATCAGATAAAAATAAAATACTGGGCTGAAATTGAAGAAGTAATTTCAGTTGAAAAGCTGGAAAACCTTATAAATATTTCCAGTGAGCTGGTAAATACTGACGAATATTTAATTTCTTCATGGAATTTATATCCAAGCCATCAGGGGAAAATTTTAATTTTACGTGTTTACTCTCTTGGTGATCCTGTTTTAATTACATATTCACCAGAACATGCAGGCTGTAAATCATGGATTGAACTTAATATAGATATTCCAAAAGCCGGCAGTAAGCCTGTCTTTTCTTTTAAAGACTTCAGCAAAAAGATAAGATTAATTAAAGCACTCCTTGAACAACCTATACGAGAAGAAGAAATGAAAGTCTCAGCAGCAGTTATTAGCTAAAAGCTAAAGCTAAGGCGTAACCCGAATTATCGTTATATCATTTCCTTCACCGCTTGAAAGTAAAAATGGTTTTGAATTTGCCAGAATCTTAGCATTTAAAGGTTTTGAAACAGTGGTTCGTTTACCGTTTGATTTAACTACATTAAGTGTATTCTTTTTAAAGGCTGCTACCTGTGCAGGTATTTCATCATTTGCATTAAGGAGTGCACCAATGCTCAGAGCAATAATTCCATTTTCTCCTAATGCTAAATAAGCTATACCGTCAATAACCACTAAATCCTCAATCTTACTTTTAATGTTTAGTTCCTCATCTACTGGAACTGAAGTAAAACTGTTTAAATCAAAAAGTAAAACATCCCTTTGTGTAGATGCTACTAAAAGATCTGTAACTTTTCCGTTCACGGTATATCTTCCGGCAAAGTCAATCATTGAGATTTTTTCACCTTCAGTGGAAATTGTCTGAACAGAAGCATTAATATCAAGCAGGTTAACAATTGATATGGTTTCATTTCCATCATATACGACTGCAAATAGACCTGCCTGTCCTCCTAACTTCTCAACAAGAGTAATGTTTTTTGTAATACCTGGTAATTCAAAATTTACAATTCTTGGCTCATCATCAGTAATTGGGAAGATTAGATCCACTCCTTTCTGCCCCACTGAAACAACTGCTGCATTCTGATTATCTATTTTAGTTAATTTCATTTCAAATCCATTTGCAGAAAGAGAAGAAGATGTTTCTACATCCCCAGACTCTTGATCAAGAACAATAACCTTTGAATCTTTAAGTGCAGCAATTTTTGTCCTCCCAAACTCAAAAAGCTGAAGGCTGGTTACATCTGAAAGACTGTTTATCATATTAAACTGACCGTCAAGATTTTTAGTTACCTCCTCATCAAATTCAAGAGTACGGAGTCCGTCACTACTGGCAATTACTGCTACTGGACTTATATCCAGATTACTGGAAACAAATCCTCCAATTGCACTTGGCTCAACTGAAAGCGGTGCTCTAAAATGATCTCCTCTTCCGTTTACTGGAGTTCGCGGAGTAGTAGTTAAAAGATCAATTCCAAAAACTGGTCTTATAGTAAATAATCCGGTAATCGTAGAACTATCAACAGAACTTTGAAGGTCTACAGGAACATATAAAGGAAAAAGATTATTTGAAGATAGTCTGAAATCTTCTGCTGAAAAGCTGATAGGAGTTAATCTGTTTACCGTAGATATCTCAGCACCATTAGCACTAAGTAAAGCTAAAGTAGTACTGCTAATTGGCGTGGTAGGAAAAGTTGGCGTACCAGTGATTTCTGTAGGAACTGATAAAGATAAAACGTCAGGAAAACTTATAGAGAAATTTATGTTTGTGCTTCCTGGCTTTATTGCATTAAGAGTAAACTGAGTAGCTAATGTCCCTGTAACTGAAGATATTCCTGTTCCTCCAAGATTTAAAAGTGCAGGATTTTCAACAGTAGCAACCACCTGTGTATTTGAAGGGACTGAGGTTAATTCAGTTTTACCATCCTGTGAAAAAACTTTAAGTTGAATCATTTCAGTATTATCAGGTGCTTGGTTACTAAGTGAGACACCAAATGCTGGCACGGAAGATAGAAATGGTTTTGCACTGTCAGAAACATTTACTTTTAATTTTGCAGGAATAAAATCATCTTTTGTATCTGCAGGCAGAAAAATAACCTCAAATTCTCCCTGTACAGTGCCATCTTTTCGAATTATTGTTACATCTTCACCTACCTGAAAAAGAGATGGGCTGACTACAATGGAACCATTGGGATCATTTACCTGAGATTTAAGTAAAATATTTTCATTGTTTGTGGTCAGTACTTTTAAATTTGCAACAAAGCTGTTTGAACTTGAGAGATTTACAGTCTGCGGCTCCACTAAAATTGAAGGGACTTTTGTAAAGTCATCCAGGCTGACTAATAATTGACTTAAGTAACTTCCTTGTATAAATGCTTCCGGAGAAACACTGATTTTTCTTCCTTCAACTGTGTCATTTGATTCAATTTGAACCAGCTCGCTTATTTTTGTAGGTAATTTTCCAATGCCATTTGTAAAACCACCTGAAATATAAAGTGCACTGTTTAAAAATGAACTTGAATCAGAAGCAGAAAGCAATCCCAATGTTTTATTTTTAGGGGTAACAATTGCTGCTGTAGGTAAAATTCTGCCTGTTAAAGTTTCAAGTGATGGAGCCTGATCAGCTACCAACTTACTGCCTGAAAAGGAATTTAAATCAGGATTAAGAACTTCAATTGTAGTAACTGGAGTACTTATGAAGGTAGAAGTTGAAGTGCCAGCTTTTATATTTAAACCACCAATAACAGCAATGTTTCCATTAGGAAGCAAAACAGAACTATGTAAAAATCTAGTGTTTTGAAGTACTAAATTTCCACCTGATTTATTAGTTATCAGATTAAAACTTTCATTGGCAGGATTATAAAATTGTAAGACCCCTTTGCTCAGACCTTCAATCTGGTCACCTTCTCTGCGAGTAAAGAAATCTGAGCTTCCGCCAATAATCAAAACAAGACCGTTAGTTAATAATGTAGCAGTGTGACCACCCACAGCATCATTTTCTCCATTAAAAAGTAATCCTGTTTTTTTTATGCTTAAGTTAGTTACATCTATAAGTTCTGTAGTTTCAGTAGCAGGTCCTATACCGAATTCAGACTGCTTTTCATTTGTAAAACCACCAACAATTAAAATATTTCCATTCTGCAGAGTAGTGGAAGTATGCAAAAGCCTTGGGGTATTTAAAGTTATTTCTGAAGGTAAAACACTTTTTGATATGGGATCAAACAACTCAACACTGTTTAAAGCCCCAAAATTAGTCATATTAATTCTGCCCTGACCACCTATAATCAATACTTCTCCGTTAGGTAAAAGATTTGCACTGTGAAAAATTCTTGCTTTTTTTAATTTTGATTTATTGCCGGTTAAAAGAGTGCTGGTTCCTGTGTTTGTACCTACCTTTATTTCTACAATTTCAATGGAACTTTCAAGAAGCCCTTCTTCTGAAAAACCACCTACTATTAAAACTTGCTCAACTGGTCCTATTACCATTCCTATTGGATCTTCTGTAATTCCCAGATAAGTAGCTGAATGCTGGCTTCTTGAAACTTTAAGTCCTGACTCTTTTTTCTCGTTAGGAGTTTTTAAAGCTGTACTCCTGCCGTTTTCAGGATTAAATATTTCAATTGAATCAAATGAAGATTCTGCAATTCCTTTGCTTCCTCCTATCAGAACCACGCGACCATCTGAAATTTTAGTTGCAGTATTTCCTGCCCTGGCTTTTACAAGAGAAGGTAAAAGAGAATTTCTTAATACCCCGTTTAAAGAAGGTCTGTAACTTATGGTTTTTGAAACAGTAGAACTTCCCGCACGAACAACTATGGTTTTTTCAGGACCTGAAAATGGAGGAGGGAAAACCACAAGTGATTTTGTGTTACTGTCACGATAAGGTCTGGGCTGGTTTGGAAAGTCTGCAATAGTTACATCAATATCTGAAATTAAATTTAAGTTAGCTATATCAATAACAACCGGCTCACCGCTTGAATTTGGGACAATAAAATCTGCTGCATACAATCTGGTTTGATTAAATAAAAATATACAGAATACTATAATTAATGATTTATTTATTATTTGAATATTCATGTGTAGGGGCGTATGGCTATACGTCTCTACTTTTAACATTTTTTTCTGATTTTTTATATGAATATAACTTTAAAATCTATTTATCTTTCGTATACAATTTATCTTACCTATGACAACAAATACCCATAATCCTACCTGCCTGTCAGGACTTTCAGAGCCAGAGCTTATTAAACTCACAGAAAAAATGAACTGGCCTTCCTATAAAGGAAAGCAACTTCACTCATGGATATATAAAAAATGGGCGTCTTCTTTTGATGAAATGAGTGATTTTAGTCTGTCTGATAGAAAAATTTTAGGAGAAAATTTTACATTAAGTACATTAAAACTATCTAAAAAACAAGAAAGCAAAGACAAAACCATAAAATATCTCTGGGAATTAAACGATAAAAAGCTTGTTGAATCTGTAAGAATGTTTATGGAAGACCATGACAGCTACAGTGCATGTATAAGCTCACAGGCTGGATGTGCCATAGGATGCCCATTTTGTGCAACAGGTGCCATTGGTTTTAAAAGAAATTTGAAATCAAATGAAATCCTGGACCAGATTTTAGCTATTCAAAGAGACACAAAAGAAAGAATAAACAACATTGTTTTTATGGGTCAGGGAGAACCTCTCTTAAATTATAATGAGTTAATAAAATCCATAAAATTAATAAGAGAATCAATAAATATTGGTGCCAGGCATATTACTGTTTCAACCAGCGGAATTGTCCCTCAGATTAAAAAACTTGCCGATGAAAAATTACAGATTACGCTGGCATTATCTCTTCATGCCCCGGATCAAAATACTAGAGAATTCCTTGTTCCTATATCAAGAAAATATAAAATGAAAGAATTATTAGAAAGCCTTTATTACTATTATGAGAAAACCAAAAGAAGAATAACTATTGAATATGTAATGCTTGAAGGTATAAATGATCAGATTGAAAAAGCAAAAGAACTTGCAGATCTTCTTAGAAATTTACACTGCCATATAAACTTAATACCATACAATCCTACTGATAACAATGCACCATTAGAGTTAAAAAGACCCGCAAATAATAAAATCTATAAATTTAAAGAGGTCCTTGAAAAAACCAGCCGTAAAAAAGTAACCGTAAGGCAGGAAAGAGGTACAGATATATCCGCTGCCTGCGGCCAGCTGGCAAATCAGCTTGGTCCATAATTATTATTTTTACCATTTAATAACCTTTGACTACTATTATGTAGGAAGTAACCCTATAGATACAAAAACACAGAATTTGCTAGGATTAATTTTAAAATAAGCCTTAAACAAGTAGTTTTTTGAGATTTTGGGAAAATTAAGAATAGTAAGGGTAAGAGAGTAAAAAAGTAAAAGTATAATAAAAAATATGAAATTAAATTTTAATGTAAAAACTTTAGTAAAAGCAAATATTTTTGCAATTATTATTTTATGTCTTGTGCTTTGTACAAACTATAAATTTGGTAATGCAAATGCAGGCATAGAAATTAATCCTACTGTAGTTACGGAAGCTGAAGGTAATGATATTGCACCTGAAATTCTATACTTAAAAGTATGGGAGCTCATTAGAAAAGATTATGTAGATCAAACATTTAACGGACAGGACTGGAACATTTGGAAAGAAAGATATGCGGGGAAATTAAAAACCCTGGAAGATGCTCACAAGGCTATCCAAACCATGCTGACCAGTCTTGGAGACAGATACACAAGATTTCTAAGTAAGAAAGATTTTGAAGATGAAAAGCAAGCTATCAACGCAAAACTTACCGGAATTGGAATTCAAATTGGGTTAGATAAAAGTCAGAGACTAATTGTTATAGCACCAATTGACAGTACTCCTGCTTATAAAGCAGGCTTAATGCCAGGAGATGAAATTACTGAAATTAACAATGATTCCACAAAAGGCATTTCAGTAGAAGAAGCTGCTACTCAAATCAAAGGACCAATAGGAACAGATGTTACTCTTACCATTGCACGTGGCAAAGAGACATTTAAAAAAACAATCACACGAGCTGAAATTCCAATTAAAGCAATAGCTAAAGGACATGCAAAATACATAAAAAATAATCTGGCATACATCAGATTAAACAGTTTTATTTCTCAGGACGCCACCAAAGAAATGAAAGATGCCATGAAGCAGCTTTCGAAAGCTCAGGGATATATTATTGACCTGAGAGATAATCCTGGCGGGCTACTTACTAATTCCATAGAAATTTCCGATATGTTTCTTGATGCCGGCATAATTGTCAGCACAGTTGATCGTGACGGATACATTCAGTCCGTAGTTGCTGATGAAAAGGTAGTTTCTGATAAACCAATTGTAATTCTTGCAAATGAAAACAGTGCCAGTGCCAGCGAAATTTTTAGCGGAGCATTAAAAGACAATCAAAGAGCAAAAATTGTAGGCAGTAAAACTTTCGGAAAAGGTCTGGTTCAGGGAATTAATAAGCTTGATGACGGTTCTGGAGTAAATATTACTATTGCTAAATATCTTACCCCTGCAAAAGTAGATATAAATCAGCTTGGTATTAAACCAGATATTGAAGTAAAACTTACCATTGATGACTACAAAGCCAGCAAAGGCCCATGGTTTAGTGATCCTAATAATCTTCCCTCAAAAAGAAAGCCAGATGATGGAAAAGATCTTCAACTTGTTAAAGGAATTGAAACTTTAAAAGAAATGATAAAAGTTGCAAATAACAATCACGAGCAAAAAATCAAGACTGCTGAAAAAGCAAAAGCATCTTTGTAAAGTTAAGAAGGTTTATTGATTTTTTGTATTGCTCTTAATACCCAGCTTTGTGCCTCATTTTTGGTCTTTATTTCACCCACAGCAATAGCCTCATCAAGTTCCTTAATAATATCTCCAAGATATCTACCAGGCTTAAGTCCGGTTAATTCCATTATTTCATTCCCATCCATTAGTTTTGTTTTTTTAGCTTTTTCATTCTCTCTTTCTTTATGTTTTCTATACTTCTCATATAGAAATAGAAGAAGTTGTTCTCCTTTTTCTAAATCACTTTTTGTAACCTTCGGTCCTATCGTGGCATATAAATCAGCCACAGCAAGCATTAGTAAAAGTGGCATATCTTCACCGACATCTCTGAAAAATCTATACAAAGCTCTGTCACTAATGGAAGCATCTCCCTGACTTAACTGAAAGGGCCTTAAATGATACAAAATAAGATTTGAAATTGTCTGGATAATTGAATTACTGAATTTCAGTCTCTCGCCTGTTTCTTTAAAAATATCTGCCCCTAGTTTGTCATGCCCATAAAAAGTATGTTTTTCAGTATTGTCTATTTTTTTTATTTCCCAGGTTGCAGGTTTTCCAACGTCATGAAACAAACAACCAAGTTTTACAACTGCTTTCTTTTTAGGTGATTCAAGCAAACCAAACGGACTGTTTAGTTCTTCGTTTGCCCAGTCAGGGATTTTATGAAAGTTCTCTTCAAAAGTTTTTATTAATTCCACGGAATGATCAAAAAGCCATAAATGATGAAAATCATTTGGGGTTACCTTTCTCATCGGAATTAATTCCGGAAATATTTTTTCAAGCAAAGAAGAATCTGCAAGCTTTCTTAAATAAGAAAATGAATTATTACAATCTAAAATTTTCCATAATTCAACAGATATTCTTTCACGTGATACGGAATCATCAAAAGAATTTATGTTTTCAATAATATAAGATAATGTTTCATTGTCTATCTCTCCATTAATAAGACAGGCAAATCTAAAAGCCCTTAAGAATCTCAGTGGATCATCCAGAAGGTTTTGTAATTTAACAGCTTTAATTACTTTTTGTTTTAAATCTTCCAGTCCGGAAAATTTATCAATTAAAATATCCGGCTCTTTAATGTTTATTGCCAGTGCATTTATTGTAAAATCTCTTCTTGCAAAATCTTTTTCAAGCTCCTGTTTTTTAACCGGTGTAAAATCAAATGTATATTGTTTGCTTGATTCATTTTTTAACACTAATCTTGTAGTTTCAGTTAACTCATCAAGAACAAAAAAATTCCCGTCAAATTCTAAAGCTAATTCTGTTGCAAGCTCAACAGCACTCTTATCTATAATAATAAAATCTAAATCGGTAGAATTACGCCCAAGAACCATATCTCTGACAAAGCCTCCGATAAGGTAAGTCTCAGATTGACTTAGAGCCAATTTATTAATCAGTTCTTTAACCTTTTGGGGTAAATCAAGTTTATATAAACTGGGTAAATTAAATTCAGATAGTCTTATTTGCTTATTAACCATTTATCAATCTTCCTCTGAATATCTTAAATCAAACCACAGAAAAAAATGAAAAAACATTTAAATTTACTTATAATTACGGGCCTTGTAACAGGCTTTTCATTATTTGTAATAATTACATCCTGCTACATATTTATCAGTCAACCAAATCGAAATGGCAAGCTTGAATTACATAATTTAAAAGATAAGGTTTCTATTTATTTTGATAATCACGGCAGACCTCATGTATACGCTAATAACCTGCATGATCTTGTTTTTACACAAGGTTATTTAACAGCACAGGACAGATTGTTCCAGCTGGATATTACAAGACGCGCAGCTAAAGGAGAGCTTGCAGAGATTCTAGGTAAAAAAGGACTGATTAGAGACAAATTCAGCCGCGACATCGGTTTAATTGAAAGTGCAAAAAACGAACTGAACAATTCAAGCAAAGAAAGCCTCGAACTACTTAAGTACTACAGTGAAGGAGTTACTGCATACATTGAGAAACACAAACATAATTTACCCCTTGAATTTAAAGTATTAAATTACAGGCCTAAGCCATGGGAGCCAATTGATTCAATCTTGATATTTAAACAAATTGCAGAAGTAACAGATACAAGCTGGCAACTTGATCTGATAAGGCAGAAAATATTCAGTAAAATACCAATTGAAAGAGCAGAAGAACTTTTTGAGCAAGATTTTCCCGGCAATCCTATAATAAATTACGATGCAAAAAAATATCTTGTATTTGACGAGTATATTTTAAAGAAACCAAATCTTCTGCAAAGATGGAAAAACATAAGACAAGATGTTGCATTCAAGAAATTAATTGCTTCTCCTTATTTTAAAATTAAAAAAACAATAATAGAAGCTGCAGACTTTTTAAGAAACGGTTCTGACAGATGGGAAGGCTTTAACTGGGGTTCGAATTGCTGGGTAGTGGGGCAAAATAAAAATAATAATCCTATACTTGCAAATGATCCCCATATGGAACTAGCAAATCCAAGTTTCTGGTATCCAATACATTTGGTAGACAAAACAAATAATATAAATTTTCTTGGGCTAAGTATTCCAGGAATACCTGGCATTCTTATCGGACATAACAGCAAAGTCGCATGGGGAATTACAAGCTTATCTGCTGATGTACAGGATTTATTTATAGGTGAAATTAAAAAAGACAAATCCCCTTATTGCAAAGTAGAAAATGGCTGGGAAAAAGCAAAAATAATAAAATCAGAAATAAAAGTCAAAAATCAAAAAAAACCTTATCTTCATAAGACCATTGTTACAAAATGTGGACCAATCTTAGATCACAACGGTAAGTCAGCACTTGCACTTAAGTGGAGCATCACTGATGTAAAAAACAGTGACTCAGTAAATTCAATATGGAACTTAAACATGGTGAGTAACTGGGAAGAATTTAGAAATGATTTAAGAACTTACAACGGATCAACTCTTAGTTTTCATTATGTAGATAAAGAAGGAAATATCGGTTATCAGGCTGTTGGATTTATTCCACATAGAGTGGGTATTTCAGGAAATCTTCCTGTAGCAGGATTTACATGCGATAAGTACTGGGTTGGTAATATTCCATTTGATGAATTGCCGCATGCTTATAATCCACAGACTGGATATCTGGTCAGTGCAAATAATAAAGTCGTAAGCCCTGATTATAAATACGATCTTGGAAATAATTTTCTTTCTCCATTTCGTGCTGGAAGAGTAAGCACCCTTCTTTCCCATGCTAAAAGCATAGATATAGATGAAACTAAAGAAATGCAAAAAGATCTTTACAGCTGGGTAGCAAATTACCTGACTGTTCAGATTCTGGAAGCATACTATAACTCAAAGATGTCAAATAAAGATTTACTGCCTGTAATTCAGCTGTTAAATAAATGGGATTTTAAATTAACTGCTGACAGTCCTGAGGCTTTAATTTTTGAAAAAACTTATGAAAATCTGCTTACTAAGATTCTGTCAAACAAGCTTGGCATAAATCTTTCAAAAGATTATTTAAAAGAATGGAGAGCTAATAGTTTGGCATTAATAAGAATTTTAATAACTGAGGATAAATTCTGGCTGCCAGAAGGAATAAAAAATTATGACTCTCTGCTTTTGCTTTCTCTTTCAGATGCAGTTAAAGAAATAAAACAAATCACAAAAACTGAGGATCCTTCTAAATGGCAATGGGGAACTTATCATACTTTAACTATTCAACACCCCTTCAGCAAAGCTTTTTCATTCATTGGCTCACTTACAAATGCAGGCCCCATGAAAGTAGGCGGAGACAGAGATACTATAAGTGCTTTTGGTACAAATAATAATTTAAAAGTGGTATGGGGACCATCAGCCAGAGTAGTTATTGATTTAAACGATTTAAATAATGCTCATGTCCAGATCCCTCTTGGCACTTCAGCCCAGCTTGGAAGTAAATATTACAGGGATCAAACCAAAGGCTGGCTTGAAAATAATGATATTCCGTTTGTTTATGATGAAGGTCTTATTACTCAAAATTCGAAAGATACATTAATTTTATTACCGGAATGATGATTTACGTATCTCATTCACTGTGGGTCCTGTCACCTGCAGGTACCCTCCAGCCCTTCGTCATAGGGTTCCTCGGGCTGGACGCCTCCCTTTTCGGTGCCACCCACAATGAATGAGTACTGAGTAAACTACCTGACAGAATATTAATATGATATATTTATTTTGTTCTGCTAAAAGTTAACAGCTAATTTATGGACACACAAGAATTACAAATTAAACTTAATAGCTTAAACAACACCTGGCAATCCATAAGGGGGTTGCTTTGATTTAAATAAGATTGATTTAGAAATAAAAAATCTTGAAGAAGAACTTGCTAAGCCTGATACATGGAATAACCCGCAAGAAGCAGCAAAAAAAAGCAGTGAGTTTAGTTTACTAAAAAACAAAAAAGAAAAATTTTTAAACTGGTCAAACAAAGTTTCTGAATTAAATGACCTATTTAACCTGGCTATAAGAGAAGAAGAAGAAAATATTCTCTCTGAAATTGATATTGAAATTACAAAACTAGAAAAAGAACTTAATATAAGTAAAACGGAACAGCTCTTAAATGGAGAATATGACAGCTGTGATGCCATCGTCTCCATTAATGCCGGAGCCGGCGGGACCGATGCCCAGGACTGGGCAGAAATGATTTTACGAATGTACGAGAGATGGGCTGAGATGTTTCATAACTTTAAGTTTGAAGTACTTGAAAGATCTGACGGAGAAGTTGCAGGAATTAAAAGTGCTACATTTAAGATAACTGGTCCTTATGCTTTTGGATATCTTAGAGCTGAAAAAGGAGTTCACCGCCTCGTACGCAAGTCACCATATAAATCAGGCAAAGACAGCAGGCAGACAAGTTTTGCAGGATTAGAAGTGACACCAGTTATACCAGAGCTTGAAAAAAAAGTTGAAATAAAACCAGAAGAGCTGGAAATAGACACAATGAGATCAGGCGGTGCTGGCGGACAAAACGTAAACAAAGTAGAAACTGCAGTAAGAATAAGACATATTCCAAGCGGAATTGTAGTCAGATGCGATCAGGAAAGAAGCCAGCTTCAAAATAAAGAAAAAGCCATGGAAATTCTTCGCAGTAAACTTTTCTCAAAAATGCAGGAAGAACATGAAGCAAAATTACAAAAATTAAAAGGTGATATTGTTCAGGCTACATTTGGAAATGCAATTAGATCCTATGTTCTGGATGAAGGACGTGTAAAAGATGCCAGAACAAAACATGAAACCAGAGATCCCCAAAGAGTACTGGATGGCGATCTGGATGATTTTATTTATGAGTATTTAAAGCACTCTTTATAACAGTTGCATTAATATGTAACCTAAAGTATCAAGAGAATAAAGTCTTGTTAAAAATTTTAAATGTAACCGTCGGTTACAGATTTTTTATTACCTTTATGATAAATTGCTTTTTATGCAAAATGAACATTTCAATAATCTTGAAAAAGAAAGAGATTACAGAGCATGGACGTTTAATATTAGTGGCTTTGCTTTGATGACGCCTTTAGGACATATTTTTATGGATCCAATTTATATCTTTACTAAGTTTATGTTAATTTGGGGTTCTATATATTTCATTTCTTGTTTAATCTCTTTTATATGTGGTCTTTATTTAATTGAAGCAGGGCGTGATATATTGTACAAAAGGAGATAAACTAATGTCTGAAATTAATGAAACTCCAGAATTTATATTATTTGCTGTAATAATGATTACTGCTTTATTGGTTCCAGTTGCTTTTATTCTAATGTGGGGTCCACAAAGATTTGAAAAAAGAGATAAGAAAGCTAAGTAAAAAAGTAACTTAGGCAGCTTTTACCTGTGAGACTAATTGTTTAAATGCATCTTTATCAGTTACTGCAAGATCTGCCAGAATTTTTCTATTTAATTTTATATTTGATTTATTTAGCGCATTAATAAACTTACTGTAAGTCAGTCCTAATTCTCTGCACGCTGCATTAATTCTAGTTATCCAAAGTGCCCTGAAATCTCTCTTCTTTTGTCTTCTGTGTCTGTATGCATATTTCCAGGCTTTCATTACAGCTTGGTTTGCTGATTTAAAGAGTTTACTCTTTGAGCCGACAAAACCTTTAGCTGCTTTTAAAACTTTTTTATGTCTTTTCCGTGTGGCTCTTCCGCGTTTTACTCTCATTTATCGTTATCTCCTGTTTGTTGATCGGATGGTTTATTTTCGTTTAAGGGCTTGCTGCAGCAAGCCCCTACATATTTTTCCTTATCTGGCGTATTTTATATAGGGTAATTGATTTTTTATATGCTCAACCAACTGCTCAGGCACCTGAAATTTAGGGGTTCTTATATGTCTTTTTTTTCTTGAAGACATATGTTCATTTATGTGTTGTTTACCGCCACCTTTGGCCAATACTTTTCCGCTCTTTGTAATCTTAAAGCGTTTTTTTGCAGCATGATTTGTATGTAATTTCGGCATATTGAAGAAAATTTATTATACAATACATTAATCGTAGAGACGCAATTAATTGCGTCCTTACAGAAATTTTATTTTTTATTCGGATGCGGCAGAGGATTTAATATTACCAGTGCCATTTTACCTTCCATTTTAGGTAGTTTTTCAGGTAGTCCCCACTGTGCAGTATCATCGACAAAACGTTTAATAAGTTCTATTGCAAGATACTTATGTTCCATTTCTCTTCCTCTGAGCACAACAGTTACTTTAACTTTGTCTCCATCCTGACTTAAAAACTTTTCAGCCTTTTTTACATGTACTAAATAGTCATGCTTGTCAATTTTATAACCCATTTTAATTTCTTTTACATCAATCACACGTTGTTTTTTTCTGGCTCCACGGGCTTTCTTTTCAGTTTCAAATTTAAATTTCCCGTAGTCCATAATTTTTGCTACAGGAGTTTGTTGTTCTCCACTGCTTACTACTACAAGGTCATAGCCTTTTTCTTTTGCAATCTTCACTGCCTGCATGGTAGGCATAACACCTAACATCTCGCCTGTCTCAGAAATTAATCTGACTTCCCTGGCACGAATCCTCTCATTTATATTTGGAATCTCCCTATAGGGCTTCCTTTCAAATCGTTCAAATCTAACCAAAATTTTCTCCTTTCTTTCTAATCCCCTGATCTCTGATGCTCTGATCCTCTAGAATTGCCAAAGGCGGGAGTTGAACCCGCAAGGGCTTGCGCCCGCTACGCCCTGAACGTAGTGTGTTTGCCAATTTCACCACTTCGGCAAAGCAAATTTGGAGCTCGAAGCTCTTTGTTATTAATGATAGAAATTGTAGACCTATCATCATTAATTTAATATTTTAATTTTCTTAAAACTTTATTGGCAAACATGTAAATTAGCTGGCGACTTTTTCTTTTTGTCAAGCATGAAATCAATATCTACTCCGAACTCCTTTTTAAACTCTTTACTTTTTCCTGTTGCTGACCATTTTTCTAATGCACAGTCATAATTTTCAAAATTACTTTTTAGCTTACATCTTAATTTCTTCTGGTTTAAATTAACTATAATTTCAATATCATTTATAGCACATTTATGTCCTTTGTCCAAACCTTCTGCTATTCGCAGGAATGAGCTAAGTTCTTTAACCATTTTTTTATGTTCTCTTGGCAAATTCTGGAAATTCGGGTGATTGTCTTTTGGATTACTCTGCCTGTGATACCTAGCAATATTTGCAATTAATTCTACCTCTTCATCATTAAATCCCAAAAGACCACTATGTCTTATCAAATAATAAGAGTGTTTATGATGATCATTATGTGTAACAAGTGAACCAATGTCATGCAGTATTGCAGCTGCTTCCATAAGTTCTTTTTCTTTATCACCATAAGAATGCAACAAACCTTTAGTTTGATCAAAAATTCTTGAGCTTAATTTTTTAACATGCAAAGCATGATCTTTTAAGAAATGGTATTTGCTTGCAAGTTCAATTACACTTCTTTGTCTTATTGTTTGTTGATATTGCAATCTATCCTTGATTATTCCTTTTTGAAGCAACTTATCAATTATTAGTCCTTCTCTAAGTGCCCTGTCACAGTAAAATATTTCAGTAGTATTTAAGTTTTTCATTACAACTTTTAATGTGATGGCACCTGCAAGTATAATTTCTGCACGGTTTTTACTAATATCAAAACTATCAGCCCTTTTTTCTTTTGGAGTTGTCATCATTTTGTCAATTATTGAACATACAGAATCATAGGTAATTCTGTACTGATTTAAGGTAGGAGAATTATCAGAGTCAGTAAAATTATGCATTCTATAATCAATGTTTGCTATGGTTTGAATAGTCCCTGATGTGCCTACCAGAAAATCAAAACCTCCGATTTCTTTAATCTGCTGGATTTTGGTGGACAGGAGACCTTCTATATGATTCTCCATAAATTCAATTTTCTGAGGTAAATCAGTCTCATCTTTTAAATCTTTTTCTGTAAGTCTTACTGCTCCAACTTTTGTACTGGATAGGTGATAAATAAACTGCTCGTCTCCTATTATAATTTCTGTGCTGCCTCCGCCAATATCCACAATGCCAATTTTTCTTCCCTGGAGTTCAGTTGCAGAAAGCACCCCAAGATAAATTAATCTGGCTTCTTCCACACCGGAAATTACATGTGCATCTATGCCCAGTTCACTCCTTATTTTTAAAAGCCATTCTCTTCCGTTTGATGCTTCCCTAACTGCACTGGTAGCTGATGCAAATATTTCTGTTACATGATGTCCTTCTGCTAATTTTTTAAATCTCTTCAGTGTTTCAAAACCACGTTTCATGTCTTCCTGGCTTAATTCTTTTTTTATTTTTGGTTCATGAAAGGTACCAAGCCTAACAGTTTCTCTAAGCCTGTCTAAAACCTTAAATGACTGTGTTTCTGGATTAATCTGAACAACAATAATATGAAAAGAATTAGATCCAATATCTATTGCAGCTATGTTTTCATTTGAAGTGTTCATAGGATTTTTTCAGATCAAGTTTAACAAGCTTGCTATTTCTTTGTTTTAAAAATGCACCTTTACCTTTTAATACTTTGCCTATAATGTGAATTCCTTTAATTTTCTTAATTTTTTTTATTTCATTAATTGATGCTGTACCTATTAACTGATAATCTTCACCGCCGTACAAAGCTAAATTTACTGTTACATTTTTTGAAAGCGGTATTTTTTCTTCATCTAAAATTATTTTTACCTTGCTTTCATTTGCAATTTGTATCAGACAATTAGCAAGTCCATCACTGGTATCCATTAATGCAACTCGTTTACAGCTTTTTGCAATTTTTACTCCTTTTTCAATTTGAGGTATAGGTTTTTTATGTGTCATTGCGAGAAGGGCTTTGCCCGACGAAGCAATCCCGATCATTTTATGCAAGCCCGGTCGAGATTGCTTCGTCAGCTCTTTGAGCCTCCTCGCAATGACATTAAAACCAAGAGCACTATCCCCAAATGTACCAGTCGCAAAAACCAGATCTCCTGGTTTAGCATTTGATCTAAGAGCAGGTGCAAGACCTGCCCTTACTTTGCCTATCACCATTATCGTTATATTGATTTCTATAGATCTGGCAAGGTTACCACCAATAATTTTTGTCTTATATTTTTTTGCACAGGAGTTTATTCCTTTATAAAGATTTTTAATCCACTGCAAACTAATCTTTCCGGGAAGAGACAGTGAAACCAATGCATAGAGTGGTTTTCCTCCCATAGCAGCTATATCACTTAGATTCACAGCCAGTGCCTTCCACCCAATTTCTTCTGGCGTATACGTCTTTAGTGTAAAGTGTGTGTTTTCAACAAGAGTATCAGTAGTAAGAACTAAATTATTTTCAATAATGGCTGCGTCGTCATGAAGATATTTCTTCGAATCTGGAGTAATTTTTCGAATAAGATTTAATATTTCTTGTTCAGTTGGCATTTTTATTTTAGTATTTAATCAACTAAGTTTTTTAATTTAGTTTTTTCCACTGTGGGTGACGCCGAAAGGGAGGCGTCCAGACTGAGGAACTCTGTGACGAAAGTCTGGAGGGTACCTGCAGGCGACAGGACCCACAGTGGAAAAACGCAGAATAATTTATCTGAAAATATACTTGATTCACTGTATCACCCCATTATCAGTTCGTCCTCAACCACATTCATACCAGTTCTTACCCCAGCTTAGATTTACTACCAGAGGCACTTCAAGAGGTTGCTCTAATTCCATTGCCTCTTTTAACATTTTTTCAACTTTGTTGTTCTCATTAGGATATACATCTAAAATCAGCTCATCGTGCACCTGTAAAATAAGTTTTGATTTGTAATTTTTTAGTTCATTGTAAACCTTAATCATTGCCAGTTTCATTATGTCTGCAGCAGTTCCTTGAAGCGGGGCATTACATGCTGCTCTTTCATCTTCTCTTTGCAGCGCTTTATTTCTTATATGCAGATTTTTAAAATATCTTCTTCTGCCATAAATAGTTTCTACATAATTCTTTTTTCTGGCTTCATCCAGGATATTTTCAAAAAAAGGTTTTACTTTTTTAAATGATTCAAAATATTTATCTATAAATTCTTGTGCTTCTTTCTGGCTGATATCAAGCTGTCGGGCTGTAGCAAATGCTCCCTGCTGGTAAATTAGTGCGAAATTTAATGTCTTACCATGAGAGCGCATTTCAGATGTAACTTTATTTTCAGGTACACCATAAATTTCCATTGCAGTTCTTTTATGAATATCTTCACCGGCTTTAAAAGCTTTTACTAATACCGGATCACCAGACATATGAGCCAGAATTCTAAGCTCTATTTGTGAATAATCTGCACTAAGCAACATTCCATCATCAAAACTGCTTGTAAATGCTTTTCTGATTTTTTTACCCAGTTCAGATCTTATAGGAATGTTTTGTAAGTTAGGGTTACTTGAGCTTAGTCTTCCTGTAGTAGTAATAGTTTGATTAAAATCACAGTGAATATTTCCTGTTTTTTTATTTATCTGCTCAGGAAGTGAGTCTGTATATGTAGAAATAAGTTTGCTTAGCTGTCTGTATTCAATGATAGCAGTAATTATCCCTGTCTTATCATGCTGAGAGAGGGCTTCCAGCGTTCGCACATCTGTAGAATACTGACCAGATTTTGTTACTTTCCCTTCATGTTCAATTTCAAGTTTTTCAAAAAGTACTTTTCCAAGCTGCTGAGGGGAATTAATATTAAACGGTTCCTTTGCTACTTCAAAAATATATTTTTCAAGTTCACGAACTTTTTTTGTAATTTCCCGGGAAAGGTCTTTTAAAACTTTAACATCGATTCTTACACCATTTAATTCCATTTCAGACAAAACAGGCACAAGTGGATTCTCTATTTCCTCAAGAACTTTAGATAGCGATTTATCAAGATTTTTTTTATAGTGTTTTGCCAGCTCAAGCGTATAAGTAGTATCACTTACTGAATAAGGAGCTGCTTTTTCTATATCAACTTCAGCCATGGATATTTGTTTTTTACCTGAGCCTATGAGTTCATCTATTTTTGTCATTCTGACACCGAGAATCTTTGCTGTTTGATCTTTCAGACCGTGCTTCTCATCAGGGTTTGAGACATAACTAGCCAACATGGTGTCATAAACATTTTCACCAATACTTATTCCGTACCTTTTTAAGATTTTATATTCAAATTTACAATTTTGTGCAATTTTTTCAACTTCTGGATTTTCTAAAATTGGTTTTAGTTTTTTAATTACAGTTTCTTCTTTTAGCTGTTTACCTGAATTATGACCTATAGGAATATAACAAGCTTTTATTTTTTCATCTTTTGCATCTTTTCCATCTTTTACACCTGTAAACCATGAGAGTCCTATACCTACGATTTGACAGGACATGGTATCAATAGAAGTAGTCTCAAGATCAATGCATATAATTTTTTTCTTCTTAAGCTCATCTGTAAGATCTTCAAGCTCTTTTTCTGTATCAATTACAACTACTTCAAGATCAGGAGATTTTAAATGTTCAAGAGGATCTTCATGATGTGGATCTTTACCGTTATCACCAATATCCAGTTTCATTTGCTCTGTTCTTTTTACAATAAATTTTTCAGTATTCTTTATATCTACTTCTTTACCTTCATTAAATGAAGCAAGAACTTTTGGAAGTCGTTTAATAAAGCTGTTAAACTCAAACTTCTGAAGAAAACCAACTAGCTTATTCATTTCAGGCATATTTAAATGTGAATCTTTAAAATTAATGTTTATAGGGACATCGGTATGAATTGCAGCAAGCTTTTTCGAGAGCAAAGCACTCTTTTCACCATTAATTATTTTTTCCTGAAGACCTTTTTTGGATATGTTTTTTACATTTTTATAAATATTTTCAAGCGTTCCATATTCGTTTAAAAGTTTTGCAGCTGTTTTTTCTCCTATACCTTTAATTCCCGGGATATTATCCGAGGCATCTCCAGAAAGACTTTTAAAATCAACTACCTGCTCAGGCCATATTCCCCAGTACTCATACACTTCATCTCTGCCATATTCTTTAAGTTCGCCTTTTGAGGGTACAAGAACTTTTACTTTATCGTTCACAAGCTGAAACGCATCTCTATCTCCGGTAAGAATTAAAACATTTTGTCCGTTTTTTTCTGCTTTTTTTGCCAGAGTGCCGATTACATCATCCGCTTCATATCCGGGCAGCTCATAAATAGGAATTTCAAAACTTTCAAGTCCTTCTCTTATATAAGGCCATTGGACTGAGAGTTCTTCAGGCATTTCTTCCGGACGATTTGCTTTATATTCTTCATATGCTTTATGTCTGAATGTCGGTTCTTTACAGTCATATGCTGCTGCAATTGCTTTTGGTTTAGTTCTGTCAAGCAGATCAAAAAGTGCTTTTAAAAATCCATATGTAGCCCAGGTAGGAATACCGCCAAGTGTTCGCATATTTGTCCGCTCCATTGCAAAAAACATTCTAAATGCAAGGTTTGGAGCATCAATTAAAATTATGGTGTTGTTTTGCTCGGACATGCAGGTTTATTTTACACCGTAGGGACATGCCGCGGCATGTCCCTACGATTAAAAATTGCATTTATGTCTCAGGTACTAAATCAGCATTAGCAGCTTTATCATTACCTGAATTAAAAAATGCCGTGGCTGCCCTGTCAAAAACATACTCTAATTCACTTAAGCCTTGTATTCTACTCGATATAAAATCAAACCGTTTAAAGAAATCAATAAACGCTGCAACTCCCCAGACTAATCCTGCCCAACAATAATCACTGGAATTTTTTAATTTGTCCATTAGTGATTTTGGTGCATGAGAAGAAACTGAATCATCGGATTCGGTCTGGTTATTTAATCCGTGAAGTCCGCATCCTACATCTACTCCAACTGCTCCAACATTTCTAAATCCAGCTCCTGTTCTTTCATATCCAAAAAGTGCCAGAACTGCTCCGATTAACTGACTGGTAGTAGAAAGAAAAACTACATGGGAAGAGCTGGTAAATGCTTTTTGAGGATTTCTTATAAAGTCCCAAAAAATATGTGGCATTTCAGATAGCATTATTTTCAGTCCTTCAAAGTATCCTTTCCAGCCAGGAAGATTTTTAAATAAAGTATCCATCTTAATTCCAGGAGTACGTTCATTATTTTCATCTCTTGCATCTAAATTAGAAAATATTAATTGTTGGTTTTGCCCAAAAAGAGGGATTCCTCTAAACAACCATAAATTTTTTCCAACAGCTGCAATGCTTGTAGGAACTTCAGCTCCTGCACCAATAGCAGCTAAAATATTTTTACCCTGAATAGCACTGTGAGCATTTACTGCTCCACTTGATGCTGTAGCAAAACTTGTAAGTCCAAAACCCAGATACCTGGCAGCTTTCTTTAAAACTTCAGGTGCACCGGTATTAGCTAAAATAAAACTTAAACCACAGACAACAGCACTGGAATAATTAGTCCATAGATTAATTTTTCGTTTGTGAGTTGTTAAAAAGTTTTGTGCTTGGGCAGCAAAACCAGGCGTTGATTGTAGAGTTGATAATAAGGGCTCATCAGTAAAACTTCTCTCGTCTCTTCTTTGACCAGGTGAACGAGATAAAACACCGACATTTGATGATGGAAAGGCCGCAGTTACAGCACTTGATCGATTCATTTAAAAAACTTTTTTATGTTTATAGAAATAAGATTCTATATATTCGTCTTTGAATATTACTAATTATAGGAAACTAAAAAAAGAAATACAAGCTTTATTTCTCGCCTTGTCTTTGATTACCAAATATAAAAAATAAACCAGCCACCCTGTCTAAAAATAGTGCTAATTCAGTTGAATTTTTAACCCTGCTTGAAAAGAAATCAAAATGCTTAAGAAAATCTGGAATAGCTGCTAAGACCCAAACGAAACCAGAAATAGCATAGTTTGAAAATCCTTTTGGTCTTTCTGTTGCTTTTTCTGAGGTTTGTTTAACATTTGTATTTGTTTTCATATCAGTTGCTAGTGCAATCCCTGCAAGACCACCAAAAACATGTCTTATACCAGCACCTGTTTTTTTAAGTCCAAGAAATGCTGTAAGTGAACCTAAAATCATAAATGAAGAACAAAGGAAAAACCATCTAGGAAATAAATATCCTTTAAATGGCTCAGTATAAAGTTCTTTAGTAAGTATAGGCACATGACGACAAATTATTTTGAAACCTTCAATCCAACCTTCTTTTTTGAAGTCGTCATAATATTGTCGATTTCCCTTAACATCCAAGACAGGAAGTCCATTTAGTATTTTCTGAGTTCTTGAAATTATACCGTCAAAATGATTTAAACCAGCCGATATACCACGTGCAAGGAATAAATTAAATCCTTTAATAAATCCTGCGATTGGAAGCTCCAGCAAACCTCCTATCATTGCAATGATATTTTTCTTATCAAATGCAATCTGAGCATTTAAAAGACCCTGAACAGCAGTTGCAGATTTAGAAAGAAATGCACTTATATTTTCAAGAGATTCCTGAATAGACTGAATTAAAGAAAAGTTTCCATTAACCATTGTTATGAAATTAGATGCTGCTGCTACACCATTAAATCCAATGTTTATTTTTCTTTTTACATCGTCGTTGAGCCAGGATTCTCTAGCATGAGTAGGACCTAAGCCAAGAGCAACACCTGTAGGTCGTACTACACCTGCCTCTATTACCATTGAACCTGCACTCATTATATTTATCCTTAAATTATTATTGTTTTATAATTTTTGTTAAATAATTAATTACTGTGGAACTGTACCTCATAATGAATTACCTCCACCCGGTTCTATCATCATTTAAATCTCTTTTTCATACTTTTTCTGTTGCATTGTTAAGTTTGCCTGAGTGTAAAGCATGGAGGCAAATCGGTCTGAGGTAAGAGATAGATTTGTAAGAGCTGATATTCCAGAAGATAAAAGAGGAATTCGTTTATAAGCATCTGCCACTGCAGCTAATACCCATGTTAAGCCAGCCCAGACAGATGTAGAAGCAAAGTCTAAATTAAAGAACTCTAATTTTGGCTTCGAAGATTCAGTGGTATGAACTTCGTTCTTTTTGTTTTGTTCTTGGAATTCATTTTCCCTGGTCAGTGCAAAATCAACCACTGTACCAAAAATATCTCTAATAAATGCACCAATACCTAATCCGAAGGTACCAAGTATTGTACCTGTAATCTGACCTACAGAGGCTATAAGCATCGGATGCGAATAATTAGCGAAAAAACTTCTTGGCTCATGAACCAATTCAGAAATAATCCCCCCAATTTCTATAGCAGTGACTCTGACACTTTCACAAAAATCTTTAATCAAATTCACCAACCCTTTTTCACCATTATTAAAATCAGCACTCATAAAAACAGGATTACCCTTGGCATCACATTCAACCTTTCCATTTGCTTTTTTTAGGCGCTTTCCAATCATTGTATAAAATTGTGAGAGTCCCTGCGACCAGCCCCGATTAAACCAGATATTATTGTCAGAGCTAAAAAGTCCAATGGGAATATCACATACAGTACCAATAAATGGAAGTAAATTCCTAGTTTTCCACATTTCATTAGCAAGAAGAGTGCCTTGAGAAATTACAGCACATCTTGTCATTAAACTGCTTGCAAATTCCAATTTCTCTTTTAAGAAATTAGAAAATGTCCAGTTACTATTTATGAAATGAAGGAGATTTAATGCTGCAGCCCCGCCATTTGTAATGTAATTTAAAAGTTTTTTTAAATTAATTGCTTCATTAGGATCTGAAAAACCTGCAAATGCAGCGCTATCCAAATCATCAGGACCCTGCCTTGAACCAGTCTCCCTCTGGCGAACATGTGCTCCTGACGAAGCAGCTCCTATTTGTGGTGGCGAAAGAGTTCCTGACATTACTTAAATGATTTCCTCTTAAATTTCTAATTGTCTGAGTATATAATCTGCTTAAATTAATTTCTCTTAATTATACAGAATTATGCCTAGATATTTATAAATTAATATTAAAAATTTAAGTGTTTAATTAACAAAAAGATTATGTTAAGGACAGGTTCTTAACCTTCTACCTCTTAATATACTTTTCAAGTTCTGATTTTGTAGCTGGTTTTTGTGGAAGAGTATTTGAACTTATTCCCATCATTTCATGATTACTTCCGCCAGGCGGTACTATGGGCCAGACATTTGCTTCATAACTTAGTACAAACTCAAGTAAGATTGGTTTTTTTAATCTGACTGCTTCTTCTATTGCACTTTCTACTTTACTTGGATCTTCAATCTTAATTCCCCTCATTCCATATGCCTCTGCAAGCTTTACGTAGTCAGGGTTTCCAAGACCCCAGTCAATATAACTGTAATGTTTATTATAAAAAAGCTCCTGCCATTGGCGAACCATGCCCAGATTATTATTATTAAATAAGACAATTATTACAGGAAGATCATGAGCCACCATGGTACCCAGCTCCTGAAGGTTCATCTGGAAACCACCATCACCAGTTATGGCTACTACAGGAATATCCAGTCCTATATCCTTTGCTGCAGCCTTGGCTCCAAGTGCTGCCGGAAAGCCATATCCCATGGCTCCTAGACCACTTGAGCTGCACCATCTCCTGGGTTTATCCAGCTGGATGTATTGTGCTGCCCACATCTGATGCTGACCTACATCTACTGTGTAGATGGCGTCTTTGCAATATTTATTAAGTGCTAAAAGAATCTGTTGGGGCGATATTTGGTTTTTGTCTTTTGGAATGTCCAGTGGATATTGTTTTTTCCAATCCTCTATCTGTGCAATCCACTCAGCAGTGTCACATTTTTTTCCTGCAAGTTTTTCATTCAGTTCAATAAGAACACTTTTTGCATCACCTACTATGGGTATATCAATTACATCTCTCATTTTTCTGTTTTTCCCGATTTCAGCAGGATCAATATCTATGTGAATAACTTTTGCATTTGGTGCAAATGTTTCAAGCTTTCCTGTAACCCTATCATCAAACCGTACACCCACTGCAATTAAAAGATCACAGTTATAAATAGCAAAGTTTGCATAAGCAGTTCCATGCATTCCAAGCATTCCATAATTTAAAAAGTGACTGTCAGGAAATCCACCCTTCCCCATAACTGTATAAGTAACTGGAATAGAACAATTTTCAGCAAGCGCTTTTATTTCTTCTGAAGCATTGCTGGATATAATTCCTCCACCGATATATAACATAGGTTTTTTAGCTTCAAGAATAGCTTTACCAGCAGCATGTATTTGTCTGGAGTTGCCTTTAGTAGTGGGTTTGTATCCAGGCAGTGTAAATTTGTTTTCCATTCCCTCATGGTATTCAAAAGTAGAACCTAAAACATCTTTTGGTAAATCAATTAAAGTAGGTCCAGGTCTTCCAGTGGATGAAATTAAAAATGCTTTTTTTACTGTTTTTGGAATTTGATTTGCTGTGAGAACTAAATAACTGTGTTTAACTATTGGCATGGTTATTCCAGTAATATCTGCTTCCTGGAAAAAATCTTTTCCAATAGCAGAGGTAGGAACCTGCCCTGTAAGAGCAATTACGGGTATTGAATCCATGTGTGAGCTGCAAAGCCCTGTAACTATATTCGTAGCGCCAGGACCGCTTGTAGCCAGCACTACTCCAGGTCTTCCAGTAATTCTTGCATAACCGTCAGCCATAAATGCTGCAGACTGTTCGTGGCGAACAAGAATATGATTTATGTCATCCCTTTTATAAAGTTCATCATATAAACCCAGCACTGCACCGCCAGGATAACCAAATATAGTTTTTACGCCTTCTTTTACCAGACAATTTAAAAGTGCTTCTGAGCCTTTTTGCTTTGAGCCTGGTTTATTTATTTTATCTTCTGACATTTTTATCTCGTGTACTAAATATCATACTAAACATACCCAAACATGTGTATTGTCAAATATTAAAAGAGAATGAAATTATTGTTATGCTTTACTGATAATATGCCTAATGAAACTCTAATAAAAATCATAGGTCGCATAAAAGCAGTCTTTCGCAGAATATCCCTTTCAGGCAGAACAAGAACATCTTTTTTTCAGAGAGAAAAGATAGGAGATTTTCAATTACCCGAAGATTTAGATTTTTGTCACAAGGATAAAGTACATATTTTTGTTCGTGGTTTAGCCGATGGAAAGCTTCATTCCGCAAGGCACAGAAACTATTCTGATTTTAGATTTTATAAAAAAGATAACCTGAAGGTTTTTTGTGCAGTATGCAGGAAAAGAATTTTTTAATAAGTAAAAAATAAAATTGTGAGTGTTAACCTAGAGCACTCACAATAATAAAAAATTGTTATTAGTTAATTTACTTTTTTACTTTTCTACTTAGTAGGGCATTTTGACAAACATGCTTGAATTACTGTCGGTGAACAATAATTATCACATAATTTGTTGCAACAAATTTCGCAATTTGCCTTTGTGATTTGTACTGTTGTGCAGAAGTTATAGCAAGTATTGCATTTATCTTCCACTGCAAGTGATGGTAATGATGTCAATGAAATGGCACTTAATAACATACTTACTGCAACAGCCAAAAATAAATTGGTTCTCATAGTAATCTCCTTAATTAAACAAGCTTTTATTTTAAACAACGAGTCTTAAGATTCAGCTAATAAATATATGCCCTAAAATAATACCCGATAACTAGTTATTTTGAAGTATGATTTTTACTCAATTTTCTTAACTATGTTTTTACAACTCTGGATTTTGATGAAAAAATACCGTTATTTGTGTGTTTTTTTGTCTCTTCCCAAAAACCATTTAAATCAACTATTAGGCAATTAGGATTATTAACTAGATTTAATATATGTCCTAGATCACTGAACTGTTTATGGGGCGTCATAAGTATTACTGAATCTGAATTCAAAAGTACAGATGAGTCTGAAAATTCCGGTAAATAAGGATCATAGCAGGCCACTGCATAATCCCTGTAGTACAAAGCTTTTCTAAGCTTGTAGCTTAGTGATGAACGTGCATCATCAGAATTCGCTTTATTTGTCATTCCAAGAATTGCGACTTTTCTTATATTCTGCTTTTCAAGTTTTTGAACTATCTGTGCAGGAATTGATTCATTTATTTTAAATGCCGTAGTAACAAGCTCAGGGAAAGGTATTCTATCCACCAGGAACCAGCCTTCTTTATGCATACCAGGACCTGCACTGTTAGGATTTGGATTTGGGATATTGTTTGTAGCTTCAAGAATCTTATATATATTTGCATTAAAACTTTCAGCAATTAAATAAAATTCATTTGCACATGCAGTCTGTATATAGGTGAACATGTTATCCATTAGTTTTGCCAGCATAGCTTCTTCAGGAGAAAGTTGATTTATTTTTCCAGACGTTATTGTCTTAAAAAATTCTTCTGCTTTCTTGTAGCTTCTCTCATCAAAAGCTCCAATAGGCTGATTTGCATTTTTAAGTTCATTTATATTATTGTTTTCATTATTCATTTCAGGAGCAAAAGCAATAAAGATTTCTTTTCCTACTTTAAGACCAGTTTTATCTTCAATTATGGTTTTAATCCTCCCCAGAATTGCAGGTGACAGTGTGTTCCTGAAAACTATAAGCTGACTTTCTTTAAGATATTCAGCTATATCAAATATTACTCCTGCAACAGGTTCAAGCCCTGGATTTAGGTTTGAATCCACAGGAGTTCCAATAGTAATTACAATAATATCAGCATCTTTTACAGGTTCATATTCAGTAGTTAATTTTAAAGTCTTTTTTTTGAGAGCTTCTTCCAGATAAATTTCAGCACCTTGTTCAACAAACGGTAAATTACCTTGTCTTATTTCATTTAATCTTTCATCATCAATATCAATGCCAACTACATGGTGTCCATTATTACTTGCTGTTAGTGAAAGTCTTAATCCTAAACGGCCCGCACCGCCAATAACTACAACTTTGCTCATGATGATAAAATGCTCCTTTTTAGTTATTAATAAGTTTTTCTTCTAGTGAGCTATATACCCCGGCAATTGTTAAAACTCTTAAACCTTTTGAATTAGATTTTTAGTGTCTCGCTTTAAAAACTATTAAGAAGCAAATTTATTAGAATGTTTAAGAAAGTAAGGTTTTGTCCCATTTATTGGGCAAAACCTGGAAAATATCAAGATTAGCCTATTAGACGCACTATGCAAAGCAACACAATTTTATTAGAAAATTGTGTTGCTGAAAAAAATAATCTTTTTATAATAAATCCAAGGTTAAGAAAGCATTCCTTTTTAAAGTTAAGAATTGATAAAATCGGCTTAAAGGCTGGATTCTTTATAAATCTGGCTTTTTTTGAAAAATAAAAAAATCGTATTTAAGCACCTAATCAATAAATTATTTTGTTCAGAGCAATGTTTTATTGGCCGTGCTTGGTATTAACTTATGGTTGAAGCCCTTAGACAAATACATAGAATTGTTGCACTTGAAAATAAATCAGATGCAATAAGACAACATTTATTAGCTGATTCCAGATTAGATGCTTACAGAACTGCAATAGAAGCTGGTGAAATTCGAAATATAAAAGCTGACACAAACAGATCCTATACAGTTTCTGAAGAAGAAAAAGCTGACGGCTCAAAAGAAAAAATTCTTTATTTAAAACCGGAGGAATTTCAAGTAATCGAACAAATTGTTACTGGTAAAAATGAAGGTTCACAACAGACTGTTAGAGATATGGATTATATAGTAGAGCCTACCGGTATTATTAATGGCTTTACCCAGGAAGAACAACAAATTTACAACGCTGTTCAGTCAGTAAATGACATTCTAAGAAGGGCTTCAGGAAGAACTACATCATTCATGTCCTTTATCTTGAGCCAGTATTTAGGTTTTGATGAAAGAGGATATGACCCGTTTGACACCATACTTAAAAGTCCTGAATTTACACAGAAGTTTAGTGCGTATTTAAAACTTGTTAAAAGTGGTAAAAAAACAGAAGCTCAAACTTATCTTCAAAAGGCTTTTGAAAATGAAACAGATTCCAGTCAAAAACAAAATATTGCAAAGCTTGTAAGAAAAGTATCTGGATTAGCAGATTTTTTACCACGATGGGCAATTAATGGCTTACCGCTAGCATTTTGTATACAAAATATAGCTATTCCTTTTATGCTTAGATGGTTTAAAGAAGGAACAGTAAAAAATATACTTTCATTTGTAAGAGGATTAAATCCTTGGCTGGATGAATTTGCATTTTCTCATATGGGAATCTATAAATCAGAGACTTTAAATATAAAAGATGATTTAGATTCTCTATCTAAATCAAATAATAATTCTAACGATAATACAAAAGCAGAACCAAAAGATAATTATGATTCAATTGAATTATCTAATTTTAATTCAGATGAATATGGCTTGAAAAGCGTACTTGAACAAGTACATGATGGATTCCAGAGGTTAGTTGGCAGGGGAAATAATTTATCATCATTAGTTGCATGGCTTTTACTCAAGGTTTCAGGAATGGGTAATTTTCAAAAACTTGCAGGAATTACACTTAAAAATAATTCTTTTGTGAAAAATTTGTATCAATATCTCAGAAGAATAAGCACTTCAGCAGAATCTAAAGCTGAAGGAAGTCCTGAGCCGGCACCAGCTTTTGACAGAAAAGAAGAAAGGGTCGTAGCATATACAGTACCTAAGATGGTTTCGGTTATAAATTCTCTGGATCAATCCCATGTCGATAAAATAAATTCAGCAACAAATTGGTTTGGGCGTGTTTATTCAGTACAATATTTGTTAATGCCAATTCTCACTGCAATTGTAGGAGAAAAAGGATTTATAGGAAAAACTTTAGGTGTAATCAGGGATATTAACCCGATTCTCAATGATGCATTCTTTGATCTCGTAGCAACGTTCAGGGAAGAGCTGTTAAGTATATTTGACATTGTTTCAAACTCAGCCAACATAAAGAAATTATTCGGTGAAATCCCTATCAAAAAAGGGATATGGGGAGCCTTTGCAAACTTTCAATCACTTTTATCCACAGCACGCGGATACGGTCATGAACTGTATAACAGAGCTGCAGAAGCCTTTTCAGGCAGTGCACAACCAAGTGCCTAGTGCTATCCCTACTATAGAATCAAGCTGATTAAAAAATGTTTAATCTGAATATCTCTAAAGGTTATCCCTCTTTAAGGCTTTTGAATACTTTTTATTTGCCGAACTTAATTTTAGTAGTTACTAAAGGACTTAATACTATGGCAACAGTAACAGAAGAATTTAGAGTACTTGCAAAAGGACTTAGCGAGCTTTATCAGCAAAGAAAAGATATTGCTAAGGATATAATTTTTAAAGAAGATAGGTTAAGAAAATTAGGTCTTATACTTGAATTTGCAGATAATCTTGAAGAAAAACTTTCAGATGAAGAAGATCAAGAAGTTGCAGGAAGTGATCTTTAAAAGGTTTCGATAAACTCTACAAACACTTCACTAGAATTAGGTTTATTAACTGTTTTCATTACTATGTGACTGGAATTACTAAATGAGCTTAACTGCTCAAAAACTGAGTCTTTTTCACAGTCCTGACAGCTTAAAGTAACAGATTTATTATGTCTTAGTTCTCTGGCTGCATAGGCAATCTGCCAGTTAACTACATGAGGCATATATCCTTTTTTTTGATTATTTGACATGTTATTTAACTCCTAGAATAAGTCTATAAAATACTGAAATAAGTTCCTTAATGTTGTCTTAATTTAATACTAGCAAAAACGTTTTTAAAAAAGATAGAGGAGGAATATTAATTTTTTTTAATTTTCTCTATTATGTCTGTGGTGGATGAACCTGGAATCATTGGTATCTGAATTATTTTTCCGCCGAGCTTTTTCATTGTTTTTGCTTCAGGAAGATTATCTATATCATATTCTTCTCCCTTAACATATATATCCGGCTTAACAATTTCAAGAAATTTTTCTGCAGTTTCCTCATTAAAAATACTTACTATACTCACACACTCAAGAGCTGCAAGTACTTCAGCCCTGTCTTTTTCAGAAGTAATGGGTCTATTATTTCCTTTTATTTGCTTTACTGAAGCATCACTATTTATACCAACCACTAAAAGATCTCCTAATGATTTTGCTTTTTGAAGGGACCTCACATGCCCCACATGTAATATATCAAAACAACCGTTTGTGGCTACTATTTTTAAATCTTTATTTCTTTTGCGAAGAAAATCTATTTTATAACCCAGCTGATTTATCTCTATTATTTCTGCCATGTTTAAGAACCCGAACCGGCAAATCGGCGAACCGGCGTACCGGCGATTTTTTTTATCGCCCTATCGCCCCTTCGCCCCACCGCCGGTTCGTTCTTCCTCATCCAAATCTTCCTGTAATATAGTCCTCTGTTCGCTTATCTTTAGGGCTACTGAAAATCTTTGCAGTAGCATTATATTCTACAAGAAATCCAGTCCTCTCTTCAGTAGTCCAAAAAAATGCAGTATTGTCTGATATTCTACTTGCTTGTTGCATGTTATGGGTAACTATTACAATGGTCAAATCTTGTTTAAATTCATTTAAAAGATCTTCAATTTTTAGCGTGGCTATCGGATCAAGAGCAGAACAAGGTTCATCCAAGAGCAATATTTCAGGCTCTACTGCCAGGGCTCTTGCAATGCAAAGTCTTTGTTGCTGTCCTCCTGAAAGTTCATATGCATGTTGGTGTAATTTATCGTTTACTTCCTGCCAGAGAGCTGCTTGTTTTAAACTGTTTTCTATTACTTCGTCCAGTATTTGTTTTTTTGTAATTCCATGCATTCTTGGACCATAGGCTACATTGTCATAAATGCTCATTGGAAAAGGATACGGTCTTTGGAAGACCATTCCAACTTTTCTTCTTAGCTCTATTAAATCTACTTCGTTTTTATATATATCTTCATTATGAATAAGAATTGATCCGGTAACTTTAGCTCCCTGCACGGTGTCATTCATTCTGTTCAAGGTTCTAAGTATTGTTGATTTACCACAGCCTGAGGGTCCTATAAGTGCAGTTATTTTATTTGCTTCAATTTCGATATTTACATCTTTAACTGCAAGGAATTTATTGTAATAGCAATTAACATTTTTTAGTTTAATTATTGTTTCTTTTAATGTTTCCGTGGGCATGGTGATTTAGAGTTAAATTTAGACTTAAACACAAAGGATTTTAACACATTATCATTTTGCATTTTCAAATAATGCAAGACCTAAGTAGAGAGGTGCCATTGTCACGTCTCTACCAAATTGTTAAAAGGTTATAAAAATTAATAGGAGCTATAATTTAACTGTAATAGAATTTTAATGGTATCAGCATGAAAGAACAGATATTAAAAACTGTACATGAAAGACCGCTTACCCCCTCATTAAATATAAGAGGTGGGGAAATAAAACATAAGATTTATTTTTCTATAAATGGCGAGGGTTACGGTCATTCAAGCAGAGCATTAGCTATTGCAAAACAATTACACCCTGAAGAAGTTCTATTAGGTAGTTATGGGTATTCCTTAAAAAGACTTGAAAGTACAGGATTGCCTACCATTGAAATTACTCCTGAGGTTAGTTTTGTTGGAAAAGACGGAAGTTTTGATATTGGTTTAACCATATTAAAAAATAGTTCATGGCCTGTAGCAATAAATCAGATAATAAATGAAGAAAGGAAAATAATACAAAATTACGGGATCACCTGTGTGGTTTCAGATTCCAGAACTGCTCCTATATTTGCAGCAAGTAAACTTGGATTGCCATGCATATTACTGACAAATCAAACTACCTTTGCTCCGTTTTTTGATGTTGAAATTAATGACCTTGAAGATAGTTTGATAGAAAAATCTTTTAAAGACTGGCTGAGAACAGGAACTAAAGCAGTTTTAACAAATGCTGCTGAACCATTTGTCCTGAAAGTAGTACAAGACTGGTTAAAAGCAGCAGATGAAATTTTCATTCCTGAATTACCTCCGCCAAATTCCATTTGTCTGCCGCTTTTATGCAATGAAAACTTTGTAAAGAAAAAACAAAGATTTATCGGACCACTTCTTCCATGGAGCTGGAAAAGCATAGTACAAAATCACGATAAAAATTTTCTCCCGCCGGAATATCATGGATTTAAAAAGAAAATTGTTTGCACACTGGGTGGGCACAGGTACAGAAAGCCGCTTTTTGATACTGTTTTACTGCTTGCAAAAATAATGCCAGATGTTTTATTCATAATTTTAAGTGATTTTAAATCAGACCTTAATCTCCCGAATTTATATAAAGTAGGATTTGTAAATAATCCTGCAGAGTTTTATTTAAATGCTGATTTAGTAATAACCCAGGCTGGTCACAGTACTGCCATGGAACTTATTACTCTAGGACTGCCAATGCTCGTTATACCCGATTGCGGTCAAGTAGAACAAGAATCAAATGCCCGAAGACTTTGTGAGTTAGGAATAGCTTCACGGCTATCTTATAAAGATTTAAAAACAGATACTATGTATTCTATGGTCCAATACATGCTTAATGAACCGTCATTTTTAAATCATGTAAATAACTTAAGCAAGCTTGCCAAAAATTATATGGCTGAAAAAGAAGCAGTCCGGATTATCCGCGATTACTCAACCAGAATTCAAGCATATTAATAATGCCTGAAGAACTTTTTTGTTTTGTTCTTTTGTGCCAATGGTTATTCTTAAAAGTTTATCTCCTCCAAAACCAAACGTAGAACAATCTCTAGCAATAATTCCTCTTTCAAGAAGTCTTATTGCAACTACTTTTGCTTTTAAAGGTAATGTATCAATTGTAATGAAATTTGCATCTGAATGAAGAAACTTAATTCCTGCTTTAGAAAATTCTCTACGATAGAATTCTCTTCCCTCTTTAGCCATCTTTATGCTTTTCTTTACAAAGTCATTATCATCAAGAGCTGCAAATGCAGCTGCCTGAGCTGGTCTTGAAACTACAAATGGTGTAATGGAGTTTAAGTAATAAGACTGCAAAGATTTATGAATAAAAGCATATCCCACTCTATATCCTGCAAGCCCATATATTTTCGAGAATGTTCTCCCTATTATTAGATTCGGATATTTTTCAATCCAGCTTACAAGAGTTTTTCCACCAAATTCAATATATGCCTCATCTAAAAAAACAATCTTATTGGTAGATTCAAGTATAGTTTTTATATCTTCTGCTTTCATAAGATTTCCCGTAGGATTGTTTGGGGAACAAATAAAAATAATTTTTGTTTTTTTACTTATAAGACTAAGGATTTTTTTTACATTTAACTGATAAGAATCTTTTATCAAAGGAATAAACCTGGGTTTTGCACCTGCCCAAATAGTACATAGTTCATAGCATGAAAATGTAGGGACAGAAATAATGGTTTCATCTCCATTATCTAAAAAAATGCGGGCAAGCATTTCAAAAATATGGTCCATACCGTTACCTACTACTACACCAACATTTTTTAATTTATATATTTTGCTTATTTTTGAAGCTAATTTATCAGAGGTAACTTCGGGATATATGTTTACTTTTTTAAGCGCTTCACTAGCTGCTTTTTTTGCCTTTAAAGAAGTACCTAAAACATTTTCATTGCTGCCCAGCTTTAAAATTCTTGAAGGATCCAAATTATATTTATCTGATATTTCTTCAATAGACCTTCCTGCTGTATACTGGTTCAGGTTGAAAATAATTTTTCTTAAATTTTTAGTTACGTTAAATTTCTTGCGCATTTTTTTATATGCTTGAAAACATCAAAGAGTTCTTTAATCAATATGGTAGCATTGGTTTATTTTTAAATGCTTTTTTTGACGGATTTTGTTTACCTTTACCTCCGGATTTTTTATTATCTACTCTTGCAATAGAAAAAATTGCTAATCCTACAGTTCTTGCAATGATATGCAGTCTTGGATCTGTAATAGGTGGCTGTATTGGTTATTGCATAGGAAGATTTGGAGGCAGAAAGCTGGTAGATAAAATATTTCCAAATCATTTTTGGGTAGAAAAAGCAGAAGTTTTATTTAGAAAATATGGAGTCTGGGCAATAGTAATTGATGCCTTTACTCCCATTCCTTACAAAGCACTTACACTTGGAAGTGGTTTAATGAAATTTAATCCGGTGGTTTTTGCACTGGTAAGTTTTCCCGTAAGAAGCCTAAGATATATTCTTGTGGCTAATACTGCTGTTTTTTTAGGCGATCAGTTTAGAGTTGAATTTGAAAGGACTTTTTTGCTTGTTGTAATTTTAATTTTATTAATTGTTGGTATTGGAATCCAGGTTAAAAACAGATTTTTAAATTCAACTAACGGTAATTAACAAACTGAAGCGCAATTCCATAGCTTTTTGTTCTCATATTTGTGATTATTGTTTGAAGATCATCTTTGTTTTTACTGGAGACTCTTAATTGATCGCCCTGAATCGAAGCCTGGACTTTTATTTTAAGATCCTTTATGTCTTTTACAATCTTTTTTGTAATTTCTTGTTCTATTCCGTTTATCGGGGTAAAAACTTCGCGTACCTTATCACCGCCAGCTTTTTCTCTTCCTTTTGATTTTATTGCCTTAATATCAATGCCACATTTAATCATTTTTTGATATAAAACTTCAGTTATTTGATCCATCTGGAAATCAGCATCACCAATCATAGTAATGGTCTGAGCACCCTTATCAAGTTCAATTGAACAACTGGTATTTTTTAAATCATATCGGTTTTTAATTTCTTTCATAGCATTATTAATAGCATTATCCAGATTCTGGATATCCACTTTGCTGACAATGTCAAATGAAAAATCCTGTACCATGGTTTTATTTTAATACATCAGGACTCATGCACTAATATGCAAAAGTTCTGCCTTATAAAGAAACTCTTCTAAAACACCTCTTTGTACAGATGCTCTTTCTCTGGGATGAAGTTTTTCTGCTCTCAGTAATCTTAATCTGGGATCAGTAATTTGCCTGAAATTAAAAGCATGCGGATTTAATTTGTAACATTCAGAATCTTTATTTAAAGGAAGAGATGTTGATTTTAATTCTTGCGGCCTTAAATGATTTCCAAAAACAGATATCTGATTATTGCTTTCACCAGATAGTCTTTTAATGTAATTGGCCATATCCCTAATAAATAAAGCATGGCTAACTAATATTCAAGGTTAAGATAAAACATCTTTAAAAATTTGATTTTTTAGCTGAATTTAAAGGATTAAGTTAACTGCCCTTAATTAAATCAGAGACTTTACCTGATTACATTTTTTGCCAACTTAAATTATTATTTATCCAATCTACTGAAAAGGGTTTTTAACTAAAGGAGGAATCTTATGACAATGACTATACTTCCAACAGGAAGGACACAAGCAAATTTTGAAACTATTAGCAGACTGGTAGCAGCAACACCTGCTCCAACAGAAGGAACATCTAGCATAGGACTACCAATAAATAGCGATGGATTTGTTGTACCAGAGCAAAATACTGGTTTGGCAGGTTATGTAGAAGCACTTAAATTTCCTGACGGACAAGTGATTGCTGGATATGTTTATTGTGCTAATCCACGAATTTCACTATTTGCTACTGAAATTGAAAATGCATTAGATCAAATAAGCCCTGTGGCTATAGGATGTGCAGCTTAAATTAACTTGTTATAATAAAAACCATGAAAAGTGTTACAAGGATTGGTGAAGTATCAGATAGGCAAATTGCTAGGTTTAAAGCTCACTTAGAAAGAGGTCCAAAGATTGACAGAGGTCTCTCTGGAATCAAAGGTTTTTCTTTCTCTGATATTCCAGATGAAGACAGGGTTGCAATACCTCTTATTCCAAGACCAGGAGCTACATTTGTACTTAAAAAAAATTAAACTAAAGAATTTTGCTTTTGCTTTTCTTTTAAATTAGTAAGGAGCACAGTAATATCTGCCGGCGACACTCCACCGATTCTTGCTGCCTGACCTATAGTAATGGGTCTGATTTTATCTAACTTTTCCCGTGATTCTGTAGAAAGATGAATTAAATCTTTAAAGTTAAAATCTTTTGGAATTTTAATTTTTTCAAATTTTTCCTGCTGAGAGATTTGTAATAACTGTCTGTTTATATAACCTTCATATTTTATTTCAGTTTCTATTTCGAATTGACATGTAATGTCATTGCGAGCCACATTCGCTCCGCTCAGTGCAGGCTCCGGCGAAGCAACGACATTCTGCGAAAGTTCTCTAACACACTCATACGTAACACCCGGCCTCTTCAAAAGATCAGCCAGTGTTATTGGTCCATCAATGGTTTGTTTATATCTGGCAAGTATTTTTATGTTTTCTTCAGTAGGATGAACTTTTGTTTTTGAAAGCCTTTCTTTTTCAATTTTCATTTTCTCCATCTTTTCATTAAAAACTTTCCATCTGAAATCATCTACCAGCCCTAATTCCCAAGCAAGCGGTGTAAGTCTCTGGTCAGCATTGTCCTGACGTAAGAGCAGTCTGTATTCAGAGCGTGAAGTAAGCATTCTGTAAGGTTCATCCATTTCTTTAGTTACCAGATCATCTATTAGCGTACCTATGTAGCTGGAATTACGTTCAAAAATTAAAGGTTCTTCATTCTTTATATATCGTATAGAATTTATTCCAGCTACAAGACCCTGTGCTGCAGCTTCTTCATAACCACTGGTTCCAAGAACTTGTCCTGCAATAAATAAACCATCTACTTCTTTTGACATAAGTCCATGATTAAACTGTGTACCGGGGAAATAATCATATTCAACTGCATAAGCAGGTCTTATAATTAGTGCATTTTCAAGACCTGGTAATGACTGAACAATTTCCCACTGAATCTCTATAGGTAAACTGGTAGAGCATCCTTGTAAATAAATTTCATTTGTATCTTTTCCTTCAGGTTCAAGAAATAAATGATGAGATGGCTTGTCTTTAAATCTAACTACTTTATCCTCGATGGACGGACAGTACCTGGGACCTACACATTCAATAACACCTGCATAAATAGGTGACTTATCTAGATTAGCCAGGATAATTTCGTGAGTTTTAGAAGTAGTTCTGGTCAGGTGACATGGGATTTGATCTCTTATTGATCTGTTTGGCAGGAAAGAAAAAAATGAGGGCTCTTTATCTCCCCAATGCTCTTCAAGAGATGAAAAATTAATTGTCCTTCCATCTAGTCTGGGAGGAGTTCCTGTTTTTAATCTCTTTGATTTAAATCCAAGAGACATAAGAGACTCTGTTAAACCAAATGCCGCAAACTCACCAGCCCGGCCTGCAGAATTTGATTTCAAGCCAACATGGACTTTACCCGCTAAAAATGTACCTGTTGTTATAATTACTGATTTAGCAAAGATAATTTCTCCCAGAGATGTTTCAATGCCAGTTACTTTTCTTTTCTGTGAGGTTTCTTCAACAATAACTTTAGTTACCATTGCTTGGTATATATCGAGATTGGGTATATTTTCTAAGTAGTTCTTTACCCATTTAGAGTATTCTTTTTTATCGGATTGTGCTCTAAGCGATCTTACAGCTGGGCCCTTACTGCTGTTAAGTGTTTTAAGCTGCAGGTAAGTAGCATCAGCAGCAATTCCCATAAGCCCGCCCATAGCATCAATCTCTTTAACAAGATGAGATTTTGCAGGACCGCCAACAGCAGGATTACAAGGCATGAGTGCAATGGTATCTAAATTTAAAGCAAGCAATAATGTTTTAGCTCCAAGCCTGGCACTTGCATATGCTGCTTCACAGCCTGAATGTCCTGCACCTACAATTACAGTTTCGTAATATCTGTTCATAAGTTCTAAATTTATTTTACGATATTGGCTCAATAATTGGAAATTATAAAGGTAAAATAAAGCTGACAAAACCAATCAAACACTAAATTAGAAAAAGATGGAAAAGAAAACTGAACAACTAGAAAAGAAAAGCCATAAAGACAAAGTTTCTCTAAGTGGTATTAGCATAGTTAAAAAAAACGGAAAGACAGATAACAATGAGTCTGTCATCCCAAATATAAAGCCAACCAATGTAGAAGGGCATTATCCTCGTTTTATGCTTCACGGGGCCTGGAATTTTCTACAGGCAGATATCCGAGAACTCAGCGTAATCCTTGAAAGCTTTTTACCTCACCTTGAAAAAATTGGAATAAGTTTAAACCAAACTTCTAACCTTACAAAAGAAATTATTACTGGAACTGAAATATTCCGGAGATTAAAAGGAATAAGCCAGGTTGAGCTTTTGCCTTTTGCTTTTAAGCAGGTTCCCTGGTACACCAGATACACGCATTCATGCCTAACTTATGTGTTTGGTGAACATATAATAAGTAAACTTAAGCCACAATTAAATTTTTCAAACACAGAGCTTGAGGCTGCAAAGCTTTGTTTTTTAATTCATGATCTGGGACATGGACCATTTAGCCACCTGACTGAAAGAGCTTTTAAAAGACCAAGAGGCAGAGGCGGCAAAATCCCGCGTGAATATGACCATGAACACTGGACAAAAATATTACTTAGTGAGCTTAAAGACCAGTTATTTGATATTGACGGAAATCCTTATATGCATAAATCCTTAAGCAAAGAGGAAAAGTTTAATCTTGAGGTATTCTCTTCTGCAACACAGATACTTTCTAAAGACGAGAATAATATTCTTTCACAGCTCTTATCCAGTCAGATTGACCTTGACAGGCTTTCAAATTATCTTGGAGACAGAATTGTAGTAGATGGCGTTCTTGAAGAAGAAGAAGACACAAGTACAAATAAAATAGTTAAATTGCTCAGTTCCACAAATGAAGTAGTAGAAAACATAAAAAGAATAATGAATAGTTTTATTGTTTTAGATAAAGATGAACATAATAATAAGTGTAAGCCCTATATGGGAATTCACGAAGATGCAGCTACGCCGGTTATACATTATCTTCTGGACAGGCACCTAATAAGATACTACTTGCTTAAGCATTATCGCCGCGAATCAGCAAATAATCTGCTCGAAAAAATTCTTCTTCGTGCTCAATACTTAGTAAGAAATAACGAGATCGGTGCTTTAGGAAAAACCGATCTTCTGGTACAAACATGGTTATTTGGTAATCATACTGAAGCTGAATTTGTAGAAATGGACGATCAGCTTGTTTTTAATCAAATTCGCAAATGGAGTAAACACACTAATGACCCTATTCTTAAAGATTTAACCTTGAGATTTACAGCACATAATTTCTTTTGTGCTTATTCCTGTGAAAAGAACGGCAAGCCTTCAAAACCACCAAAAGAATTAATTGAACATATTAAAGACAAAATAAACAATGAATTTAATACTGACATTACTATGTATTCAAAAGAATTGATTACTGAGTATTATTTTACTTTTGAAGAAACCACCTCAAAACCATATCATACAAATAAAGACGAAGTAATTATTTACACTAATGAGAAAAAAATAATCAAACTTTCAGAATATATAAAACAAACAAAAAATGAGCTGGGAGAACTTTTATTAGATAATGAATTTGAAAGATATATGTTAATCCTTCCGCCGGAGATAGAGATTTAACAAAATTGTCATTGCGAGCCGAACACAGTGAGGCGAAGCAATCTCACAGCTGAGATTACGTTTCATGAGATTCATCATTACTGTTATTTATATTGTAAGATTGCTTCGTCGTCCGCCTCAGGCGGACTCCTCGCAATGACAGAATTCTAAATCCCCAACCCGTGAATATAATCATCTATATTCTGCATAGTGTCTTTTTTAGGATCAGCTCCGTTATCTTCTAGGAATTTAGGTAAGGGCTGCTGATCAAGAATCTTTTCAACTTCTTTTGAGCCTGTTTCTTTTGCAAGCACTTTAATAGCACTTTCAAGCTCTTTAATTTTAGTTACAAGACATCTGATTGCATCTGCTTCAGGATCAGGCATGAGATTGTGATTTAAAGGATCACGTTCATGTACTTTTCTGCCTTGATGAAGTACTATTCTTGCAGGAATTCCAATAACAGTAGAATTAGAAGGAACATCTTTTATTACTACTGAGTTTGCCCCGATTTGACAATTATCTCCTATAGTTATGTTTCCAAGTATTTTTGCTCCACACCCTACAACTATATTATTTCCAAGAGTAGGATGTCTTTTTACTTTTTTTGTACTCGTACCGCCAAGAGTTACTCCTTGATAAATTACTACATCATTACCAATAATAGTAGTTTCACCAATAACCACACCTTTTCCATGATCAATAAAAACTCTCTTCCCAAACTTTGCACCGGGGTGAATCTCAATTCCTGTTAACCACCTCGAAAAATGAGATATAAGTCTGGGAATTATAGGTAGTTTTGTTTTATAAAGCAGATGAGCAAACTTATGAAAAATTAGAGCATGCAAACCAGGATAACAAAGCAAAATTTCAATCCATAGTCCACTTGCAGGATCCTTTTTCTGAATATTTTTTATTTCATCATGTAACCAAAGTAACATCTTTATTCCTTATCATGTCATTCCCAACTTGATTGGGAATCCAGTTACTTTCTGGATTCCCGCTTCCGCGGGAATGACACTTCACTTTGCCGTTACCATTACTGGCTCTGCAAGCTCTGCAAACAGCGCAGTGGAAAGATATCTTTCACCAGTACTTGGCAGTATGGTTACTATTAATTTACCCTTATTTTCAGGTCTTTTACCTATCTCTAAAGCTGCAAAAACTGCAGCACCTGAACTTATACCAGCAAGAATACCTTCCTGCTTAGCAAGTTTTCTGCCATATTCAAGCGCTTTATCACTAGTTACATGGAACACTTCATCTATTACAGATTTGTCTAAAATATCAGGCACAAAACCAGCTCCTATTCCCTGGATCTTATGAGGACCAGGCTGACCGCCGGCAAGAACAGGAGATTCTTTAGGCTCAAGTGCAATTATTTTTAAAGAAGATTTTCTGGATTTTAATACCTGACCACAACCAGTAATAGTACCGCCAGTACCAACTCCACTGATAATAATATCTACTTTCCCGTCAGTATCTTTCCAAATTTCTTCAGCTGTTGTCATTTTATGAATTAACGGATTTGCAGGGTTTTTAAACTGCTGAAGCATATATGCATTTGGAGTTTCTTTTAATATTTCTTCTGCTTTAGCAACTGCCCCTTTCATTCCTAATGCACCAGGTGTTAAAACAAGTTGTGCTCCAAATGCTTTAAGAAGAGTTCTTCTTTCCATGCTCATGGTATCTGGCATAGTCAAGATCAGTTTATAATCTTTAGCTGCTGCTACAAATGCAAGTGCAATTCCAGTATTTCCGCTCGTTGGTTCAACCAGTACTGTCTGACTAGGTTTGATTTTTCCAGCTTTTTCAGCTTCCTGAATCATACTTACGCCAATTCTGTCTTTTACTGAGCCAAGAGGATTTTGGCTTTCAAGTTTACAGGCAATTACAGTAGAAGGATCAAGGCCATGTTCTTTATTTAATTTGTTTAATCTGACAAGAGGGGTATTTCCTATAAGTTCTGTAATATCATTTGCAATGTTCATACGATATATCTCCTTACTAGCGGTTTAATTATATATTAATCATTGGCATTTGGGGATAACGTTATAGGGTGCATTGCAATGCGCCCCTACTCCTGCATTACATTAAAAATACTGCTAATTTTATTTAAACAATTGTTGCAATTTTTTAAACTCATCTGTTCCTGCTTCATAAGCCATTTCAAATAAAATTGTCTCAACAGAGCTTATAATGCCTCCGGCTTGTTTAATTTTCTCTATAGCTATATCTTTATTATAAGGAATTCTGGTCGTAATAGCATCAGCAATAAGATGTACTTTAAAACCATTATTAATTAAATCAAGTGCTGTTTGTAACACACACACATGAGCTTCTACTCCACATACTGCAATTGTCTCAATATTTTTATTTTTTAAATCTTCAATGAATTCTTTCTGTCCACAACAGCTCATGGATTTTTTTGAAAAGAACTTTGCACTACTTAGATATTCCATAAAATCATTTATTGTTTTCCCGAGTTTTTCAGGGACCTGCTCAGAGACAAATATTGGTACTTTATAAATATTAGCTCCTGCAAGAAGGAGTTTTATGTATTTTTTTGTCTCCTCATTATTAAACAGTACAGGTACAAATCGCTCCTGATAGTCAATCAGCAGCACAGCTGCATTTTCTTTCTTAAAAAGATTCGGATGTCTGTTTTTACCAGATGTCATTTTCTCTTTCTCTCTTTTTATTTTCCTCTTGCTCTTTTAAAGCTTCAAGCTGCTTTTCTCCAATTTGTTTTTTTATCTGACCTTTTATTATAAGATCCTCATTTTTTTTCTTTTCACCTTTTTTAATTAATTTTCTGCCCTCAAGTATCAGCTTTCTGGCTTCTTTTTGTCTTTTTTGAATAACCTTATCAAGTTTGTCATCTATAGGAATTTCATTTGTTTGAGGGGTAGGAGAAGCATCACTCATAGTAAAAATGCCCGCATGAGATTGATTTGGCAAAAAGAAAAATAAAAAAAGAAAAATTAAGAAAACACTGTTCCTCACTAAATTACTCCTTGTGGAACCTTATCTCCTATTGCATATACTTTTTCAAAAGCATATGCAGCATCTAACAATAATTCTTCACCTAATGCTGGTGCAATGATTTGTAAACCTATTGGCAATCCACCTTTATCAAAACCACATGGCAATGAAATTCCCGGCAAGCCAGCCAGGCTTGCCGGAATAGTTGCAATATCGTTTAAATACATCGCTAGAGGATCATCAACCTTTGAACCTATTTCAAATGCAGTGGTTGGACAGGTTGGTGAAATTAAAAGATCAACTTCTTCAAATGAATTAAGGAAATCCTGAGTAACCAACTTTCTGACCTGTTGTGCCTTTTTATAATAAGCATCATAATAACCTGAACTTAAAGCATAAGTACCAAGCATAATTCTTCGTTTTACTTCAGCCCCAAAACCTTCTTTTCTTGTTTTAGTATACATTGAAAGAATTTCTTTTGTATCACCAGCACGATACCCATATTTAACACCGTCATACCTGGCAAGATTAGCACTGGCTTCTGCAGTTGCAATAATATAATAAACAGGAACAGCATATTTCACGTTAGGAAGAGAAATTTCAATTACTTCAGCACCAAGATCTTTAAAAATTTTAACTGATTTTTCAATTTGTGCTTTTACTTCACTGTCCAATCCTTCAGTCATCAGCTCTTTTATAAGACCAATGATTTTACCTTTAATTGCATTTAAATTAAGTTTATTAATATAATCAGGCACATCTACTTTTAATGATGTGCTATCTCTTGGCTCATACCCGCTTATATGCTGAAGCACAAGAGCAGTATCATATACATTTCTTGCAAAAGGTCCAATTTGATCCAGACTGCTTGCAAATGCAATTAATCCAAATCTGGACACTCTGCCGTAAGTAGGTTTTAGTCCTACCACTCCACAAAAACTAGCAGGCTGACGAACAGATCCACCAGTGTCTGAACCAAGACTTACAGGTGCTTCAAAAGCACTGACACTTGCAGCCGAACCCCCTGAACTGCCTCCAGGAACAGCTTTTAAATTCCATGGATTCTTTGTCTTTTTAAATGCCGAATTTTCAGTAGAGCTGCCCATTGCAAATTCATCCATATTTGATTTGCCAAGGCAAATTGCTCCAGCTTCCCAAAGTTTAGCTGTAACTGTAGATTCATATGGTGCAATAAAATTCTCAAGTATTTTAGAAGAACAGGTAGCAGGATAGCCTTGTACACATATTACTTCTTTAATAATTATCGGTACTCCAGCAATTGAACTAAGTTTTTCATTACCTGCAATTTTTTTATCTAAATTTTCAGCTTGTTTATAAGCCAGATCTTTTGTAATCGATGTTAAAGCATCTATCTTAGGTTCTACTTTTTCAATTTGTTTATAGAAAGAATCTACTATTTCCTTTGCAGAAACTTCTTTTTTAAGAAAAAGCTGATTTATTTCTTTTGCTGATTTTTTTATTATGTCTGTCATTTGTTCTATTTATGACTCAAGACAAGCTTCATATTGTCTGAAGTTTAAAAGTATTCTAATATATTATATTAGCTAAAGAAATTTACTATTTGGCTAAGTAGTATTTCTAAATAAAGCTTACAAGATAAGATTTTATCCGATTCATTCGGTAAAATCTGAATGGTGTGATGAAAAGCCACTACAAGTGCATTTTACAAAGCCTGACAAGCAAAGAATGAGCTAGGAAGGCGGTAAAAAAATAACTGAAGAAATACTCAATAGTTATGGACATATTATTAATCAGGCATGCACAAAGCAAGGGGAATGAAACAAATACTGTTCAGGGTCAAACAGATGAAGGACTGTCAGAGCTTGGCAAATCACAAGCTTTAAATCTAACTGAATATTTTAATAGCGGTGATTTAAATGCAATATACTCAAGTGATCTTGGAAGAGCTGTAGAAACAGCAGAACCTACTGCAAAAAAATTAAATCTTGAAATTAAAAAAGATATTGATCTGCGTGAAGCAGATTTTGGTATTTGGGAAGGACTTACCTATGAAGAAGTAAAAAACAAATATTCAGATGAATATAACAAGTGGCATAAAAATTATTACATAAGACCTTCCTGGTTTGAAAGTTTTGAGTCACATTATAAAAGAGTAAAAAAAGCATTAGAAAAAATCTTAAATGCTCACCAGTTAAATGATAAAGTGGCAGTATTTACTCACGGAGGAAGCATTAAGACACAAATAGGTTATTTTAGGAAGCTTGACGGAGAAGGATTAACTGAATTTACAAATTTAAACTGCAGTATTACATTGATTAAATTTAATCCTAGCAAAACATATGAAACAGGAAAGCTGGTTTATTATAATAAAACTGTAATTGGACTTACCACACAAAGAGAACTTTAAAATGGCTGAATTAAATCTGGACGCAGAAAGTATTACACGAAATAAATCTTACGGTGCTATTGAACATCTTCAACATTTATTAAAAATCGGCTGGTCATCTGACAGTCAGATAATCAAAAAACTAATTAAAGAAAATAATCTTTCAAAAGAAGATTTGGCAAATGTTATCCTAAAGCTTAATGAATCTCAAAGCAAAGAGTGTTGTATAGATAGAGAACAAAGTTAGCTTACAAAGCCCTGAAATACAGTTTTTACAGGGCTTTTGCAAAGTCTCAATATTTTTTATATAATAGGAGGGCTTAAATAAAGGAAAAACAACATGGCAAAGAAAAAAGACAGAGTAATTGTTACTCTGGAATGTACTGAAGCAAGAAAAGAAGGTAAACCACCTTCACGTTATACCACTACAAAAAACAAAAGAAAACAAACAGAAAGATTAGAGCTAAAGAAATATAATTCTTACCTTAAAAGGCATACACTCCATAAAGAAATTAAGTAACAGGAGTAGTTAACGGTGACATTAAAAGAATGGGTTTATTCCTTGAAAAGAGTTTACAAGGTACTGATTGATGTATTTTTATTTGCATTGTCACTGGTTATTTCTTACAAACTAAGGACTGAAGTTCATCTTTCATCTTCTATTCAGCACTGGTACTGGAATATACAGCTCCCAGTGATTATTCCTTTTGTAGTTGGTTTGAGAATGTTGTTTTTATATTCTTTCCAAATCTACAGCAGAATGTGGCGATATACAGAAATAAATGAAATACTAGAACTTACAAAACCAATAGCATTATCATCATTTATTATTGCAATCCCTAGAATTATTGGTTACCTGCCTACTAAATCCATTTTTGCAGTACCAGTCAGCGTTATTGTTATAGACTCAGCTCTTAGTTTAATTTTTCTCTCTTTTGCAAGAATTTTAAGGAAATGGCAAATTTCAAACAGAGCAGTTAAAAAAAGACAGAAATTTCATCCAAACAACAAAATTAAAAGAACCTTGATGATTGGGGCAGGACAAGCAGCACAAGAGCTTGCCAGAAAGATCGCACAACATCCAGAGCTGGATATTGAAATCATATGTGCTTTAGATGACGACTATAAAAAACAAAATATAAAAATTATAAATGACATTAAAGTGATAGGACAAATTGCTTCATTAAATGAAACAGTTAAAAAATATAATATTCATCAGATTATAATTGCAATTCCATCTTTACCCCCAAGTCAAATCAGAAAATTGGTTGAGCTTTGTCAGTCTACAAAACTTGAAATTAAAATTATACCTGGCGTTGACCAATTAGCAGGCGGCAAAGTAACCATTGAACAAATACGAAAAGTAAGCCTTGAAGATTTATTAGGAAGAGAACCTGTAGATTTATCCATTCCTGAAGTTGCAAATTTCATAAATGACAAAACTATTTTAATTACCGGAGCTGGCGGATCTATTGGAAGTGAGCTGACAAAACAGCTCCTTAAAAACTTTTCACCAAAAAAAGTATATATTCTTGGCAGAGGCGAGAACAGCATATTCCAGCTTTTACAAGAATTAAAAATAATGACTACTATTGAAGCTACGCCGATAATTTGTGACATTAGAAATTATGATATGCTCTACAGTCAACTTTTAAAAGCTGCTCCAGATGTAGTTTTCCACGCTGCAGCACATAAACACGTACCCTTAATGGAAGATCATCCGTCTGAAGCTTTTGAAAATAACGTTATTGGCACGAGGAACATCGTAAAGATCTCCGGAATTCTAGGAGTTAAAACCTTCGTAAATATATCTACAGATAAAGCAGTTAACCCTATAAACGTTCTTGGTTGTACAAAAAGACTGGCTGAGCTAACAGTTAATTCTTATGCTGCTGAGTTCCCAAAGACTAAATATGTTTCAGTAAGATTCGGCAATGTAATAGGAAGCCGGGGCAGTGTAATTCCTATTTGGGAATTTCAGTTAAAAAACAACCTCCCAATTTCTGTTACAGCTAAAGATGCATACAGATTTTTTATGACCTTGTCTGAATCAGCTCAGCTGGTTATCAAGGCTGGTGCCATAGGGAACCAGGGAGAGATCATGGTACTTGACATGGGAGATGAAATAAACATTTATAAGCTAGCAACTGACTTTATTAGATTATCTGGTTATGACTCAGAACAAGTCAAGTTAATTTTTACAGGACTTAGACCAGGAGAAAAGCTAAAAGAAGAACTTATCGGTTATTACGAAGGAGCAAATAAAACAAAACATAAAAAAATATTGGTAATTGAATCAAGTGACTCACCGGCTGATATCCTGAAATCTACTATTGAAGAGCTTGTTAGCAATGTTCATAAAATGAAGTCTGAAGAATTTAAAATCAAGATGCTTGAGTGCACTAAAAAATTAAATGGACCAGAAATCAAGCCAACAGCACAGCATGAAGCATCGGTAAGTGTTAGATAAACAACATTTCATTGTTTTTTAAAAATTAATTTGATATTTTCAGCAATGTATTCCTGAATTTCTTTTTTTATTTCTGGATACATAGGTAAGGAAAGTATTTCATTACATAGCTTTTCAGTTATTGGTAATGAACCTTCTTTATATTTCAAATACTTAAATGCTTTTTGTAGATGTATTGGAACAGGATAGTAAATAATAGTCTCAATTCCTTTTTCTCTAAGTTTTTCATACAGATAATCTCTTCGTTTTGTTCTGATAGTATATTGATGAAAAACATGTCTGCAATTGGGTTTAACGGCAGGCAGAATTATTAGTTCAATATCTTTTAAAAGTTCATTATAATATTTTGCGGCGGCTTCTCTTTGGGAATTCCATTTATCCAGATATTTAAGACCGACTCTTAAAATAGCTGCTTGAATTTCATCGAGTCTGCTGTTTAAGCCTATATATTCATGGATATATCTTTTTGATGATCCGTGTACTCTTAACTGCTTTAGTTTTTCAGCAAAAACATCATTGTTTGTACAAATGGCACCTCCATCACCAAATGCCCCAAGATTTTTTGTAGGGAAAAAGCTTATGGTTCCAATGTCACCAAATGTGCCAAGATATTTCCCTTGAAATTGTGCACCAAGTGCTTGAGCAGTATCTTCAATTACATAAAGTCCATGTCTTTTTGCAATCTCAATCACAGAGCTTATTTCACATCCCTGACCATATAAATGAACAGGCAGGATAGCTTTTGTTTTTTTATTTATTAATGACTCGATTTTAGATGGATCGATATTAAAGTCATCTTCTCTTATATCTACAAAAACAGGTTTAGCACCTACTAAAGCTATAGCTTCACTAGTAGCAAAAAAACTATGTGAAACAGTTATTATCTCATCATCAGGTTTTATATCCAGAGCCATTAATGCCAAAGAAATGGCATCTGTCCCATTTGCACAAGAAATAACATGCTTACACTTAAGGTAGTTTGCCAGCTCATTTTCAAACTCAAGAACATTTTTACCAAGGACATAATGTCCTGAAGCAAGTACTTCTAAAACAACCTTTTCAACTTCATCTTTTATAGTTTGATAATGGCTTCCTAAATCAACTATAGAAATTTTACGATTTTGTATGGTTATTGGTCCGGTCATTTGCTAGATTTGGATTTAGCTAATTTGCTTCTTTTCCTTTTTAATACTTTCTTTGATCTTTTCATTCCTTTTTGTTGTTTAATTTTCATAAGTACCTCCTAAACTATTCCTCTAATCCTACAGAAATAGCTGTTGGATTAATTTCTACAACTGGTCCACTTACCAATGCAGCATGTCCTTTTTGAGGAAAAGCTGCAATTAGTTTGGCTTTTCCAGGCTTTCTTGGGACTAAGTCCACATCAATACTAAAGTCTTTATCTGCTACATCAGTTAATAAGATTTCAACACCTGGTCCACCATTGCCTTCTTCTCCTAAAGAACCAGAACCAAAGGATTTAGCTGCAATACCAGGAGCAATAATTGCATGTCCAAATGTTTCATCAATATCAAATACAGTATTATCAAAAATTAAAGGTACAAATATAGATTCTTCTTTTTGAGAATTTCTGTGAACTTCAACTGTTACTTTATTGTGGTTAAGAGCTAACTTTTTCTTATTGTTTTGCTGATTTTCTGTAACCTCAATTTCATTTTCTGATGCTAAGTTTACAGATACACCCTCACTCAAAATTGTTCCTCTTGAGGGAAGTACTTGTCCTTCTGCTACTTTTTGGAGAGAAACTGAAGTTTGTCCTTCTCCGGTCTTTTTTAATAAAACTTTTAAATCTAATGTATTAGGTAACCCTTTATCATCAATTTTAATAAGTCCAATTCCAGGTCCTACTTTATCTTTAGAACTCGATGCAACTGCAAGAATGTTCTGGGTAGACAGACCTTCAAGTGCCACCTTATCAAAATCTAAAACCATGGTATCTATCATTACCGGGATAAATAAGGTTTGCTGACCTGGAGGAATATTTGTAATTTTGACATCTATTGAATACTTTGAAAGAGTAATTTCGGTTTTAGGCTTAGTAGGCTTATCTTCAGCAAATGCATGAAGACCTAAGATTGTTATTAAAGAAGCTAATATTAAATACTTTACTTTTTTCATTAGATTTATCTCCAACATTGATTTTCTTCCATATTTTAGCAAATTAAAATATGTGATATTTATCCATTTAAACAAAGTAAAATTAGGACTATTAATAAACAAAAAGAGGCATACATGGTATGCCTCTTTAATTTGTAATGTATAAAGCAATATGCTTTATTAACGATTATTCAACTAAGGGATTACTACAGCTACCCTTGACTTTGATCTTCTTTGAACTGACTCCGCCTGGCGTAGTTACGTTAACATAACTGCCACTTGGGATACAGTCTGAAGAGCCATAGGTTGCTTTAACAGCTCTACCACTAACTTTAACAGCTGAACTAGATTTGTCCGTTGGGACAATTTCAACTGTTGTGCTGGTTTTGTTGAACTTTTTACCCTTTATTGAAAGTGTTGTGCCGGTGCTCTTATTCTTTGCACTTGCAGAAGTTACTTTAGGTGCTTTACCGCTGCCTGCAGTAACACTCAAGGTACCAAGATCTACAGTAGCTGAGTCACTGCCTGATTTTACAACTAATGAAAGTGCTACATCACTGGATGTTACATCAATAATTGCAATACCTACAGATTTATCACCAACAAAATCAACTTTTGAACCATTTAATGTGGCTGTTAAGTTGCTTGGTGCTCCTGTTGCTGAGAATGATATTGCAGCTTTACCTGGTCCAGTAACTGCTGAAGGTCCAACAAATGTAAATGTACCTAAATCAGTTGAGCCACCTGGTGATGAATTTGTTACGCTGCTTGGGCTGACCGTTGATGCAACGCTTTCTGTAATATCAAGACCTCCAGCTGCTTCTACTTTTGTTACTGCAATAGTTGTTGTACCTGCCATAGTACCAGGCTTTAACATTGCTGTAAGAACTGCTGCTCCGTCAGTAATTGTGCCATCCCAAACTGCTGTTAAAACATTGGTTTGAGTATTAACATCAGTAAGAAGTTGTGCAGCACCTGTACCCATAAAGGTAACTCCTGTATCCAATGTTGCAACTGTAGAATCGCTAAATGAAAGTGTTACATTCAATGCATTTGTTGAATTTACTGAATCACCATTAACAGTTACAGTAATTGTATCTGCGCTTAGTGTCCCTCCAGGTCCGCCAGTAGATGACGATGTGCTGGATGATGATGTGGAACTTGATGATGCAACTGTTACTGAGCTGACATCCACAGATGCTGAAGCACCAACAATTTCGGTTCCACCTAACATATCAAGAACCATTCCAACTGAAAGTGCAGAAGTACCTGCTGCTGCTCCAGTCAACGGAACTGTAATTGTAAAACTTGCGGGTAAATCACCGCTTGCATTTATAATTCCAACACCTTCCGACATACTGCCAGTTACTACTAATGCGCCGCTTACATCAGATGTTGCTGAACTTAACGTTACAACGGCTGTATCAACAGTTACTTCTACAGCAAGTCCCTGGGTACCAGTAGGTACTCCGCTAACTGTTATAACTGCTTGAGACGGTGATGCTGTCTGTGCTTTTGCTTCTGTCAAATTGGTTACAAATAGACCGAACAAAAGCAACATAACTAACACACTTAAAGTTGCTCTTTTTACCATTTTATTTTCCTCCACCCTTTCCAAACCTATTAAACTTTTTAATTACCTGATAAGACTTTTGATTTTTATTTTGTTTTTTAATTAGACTTAAAGCCCAAAAATAGTTCTACTTATTTGAAAAAGAGGCCCTCTTTATAGAGGGCCTCTTGATTTGCTTCTTAGCTTAGCTAAGACCGAGTGCAGCCTTGGCAGCTTTAATTAAGCCTGCGAGTTTTCCACCGCCTGCTGTAACTATAGCTGATAGACCACCTTGTGCTGTGATGTAAGATGTCACTTCTGACAGTGTGGCTTGACCATCGTCGCCAGCGATTTCTGTAAATACGCTGTCTTCGGTTTCTCCGCCACCCTCTGTACAAAGTGCAGTCTTAGTAACGGATGTTGTCTTAGTGCCACTAACTTGTTCAGTTACGCTAACACTTACGCTTGCTGCTGTTGCACAATCACCTCTGACTTTAGCAGTAAAGGAACCATCAGTTGATGCCGCTACTGTTACTGAGTCATATGTGGTTGTTCCGCCAGTTGTTACTACAACTTGAGCACCTGCATCAACTGCACCTGCAGCACCTGTTACGGTGATGGTATTGTCAGTTGTTGTTCCACCTGAACTGCTGGTTACTACTGCAGCTGCACTTGAGACTGTAATCTTAGTTGCATCTGCATTCTTTGCAGAAGTTATGGCTGTTGCAAATGGATTAATTTGCGGTGTGCCTAATGTTGTAAGTCTGGATGTTAGCAATTGATTTGCTAATGAACCAGTACCAACTTGTACGCCAGCTGATTCAAGCTGTGTAAGTGCTTTAGTTGAAGCTTGAACATATGGTGTAAACACTGTAGGTGTTGAAGCATTATTTGCAGATGCTGCACCTGGTGTGTTTACAACTACACCGACATCCTGTGCAAAGAATTCAGCTGATGCAATCAAGTCTGTTGTAGTACTTGCTGCTGCAGTCAGTTTGGCATTCTTTACAGTGATGGTTGTGGTATTTGCCATAGGATCAAGTGAGCCTTGCTTGATGCCAATGATAATTGAACCAATTGGTGCGCTAGGGTTAGCCGTTGCGCTTGTTACCAAAATTGGATCTCCATCAGCTACAAGTGAAGCGTCTGAGAATGTAAGGTCTGCTGCTACCGGTGCTGCACTAAAGGCTGTGCCAGATGCTGGAATTAACCAGATTTGACCCCTTGTTAGTGGAGTTGATAGCAATGTATTACCTGGATCCAAGTTACGTGGAGATACTCTTCCACCAATTGGAATTGCTCTTGCATCCAACTCAGTAATCTTGAATGGGCTTGCTGTTGTGACTGCTCCGCCAATCAATCTTGGTGTAGCACCAATCATTGTATTGGTAGATACTTCACCTTTAGTTGATGTGGATACATCATCAGCAAATGCAAAACTAAGTGCTTGTACAGCTGTTCCTAGGTTTGCAGTTCCCAAACTAGTTGTGATTGTTGGACTGGATACTTTATTTTGTGCAAGTACTGTAGCAGAAAGCACTCCAGAAGCTGTTGATGGACAGAACAAGTCTTGTGCATCAAGTCTTACTAAGATTGCATCTGTAGTTGCAGCATCAGTTCCAGTTCCAGGAGCTGAAGTGATGTTGAAGTGGAATTTGGCTGCTGTTGTTCCTTGTGCAGGTACTAATACGTTTGCATTGGTAAGTGCTGCATCGCCTGTTCCAACTCCATTTGCTGAACTTGCAGCAACGCCTGCAGTAACAAGCAGATCGATTCTTGAAACGTCGTTTCCACCAAGTGAACCTGCTGTTGATGATGATGATGTAGCTGTATTGTTATCATCTTGATCATCAATAACATCACAGATTGAAGGTAATTGAACTTCAAAGGTTGTTGCCTGAGTTCCACCACCAACTTGTTGTACTAGTTCACTGAATCCAGTAGCTGAAAGCTCAGAGATTAAAATACCTCTTGCTTCACCCTGAACTGAAGGTGAACCATCAATAACAGTGTTTCCTGAAACTGTGTTAGGTGCACCGCCTACAAAGAATGTAGATGCTGGTGCAATTACACCGCCAGTACATGCTGCTGTTACTGCTGAATCAACTGTTCCGCTGTTTACAGAGCTAAGAACAACACTGGACTGACCGCCGCTTGAGCAATCAACTCCAAGCTGACTGGTTTCAGATACTGAAACACCTACTGCACCTGCAAGACTACTGGTAGTTGTGCCTGTGGCTGCTCCTACCAATTTTGCAAGATTTAAGGTAGTTGTACCTGTTAAGTGATTACCAGTTATCTGGGCAATCAATTGGACGTTTGTTGCGAAAGTATTGCTTACGCTTGATACTACCAACTTTGGTGTAACTGCAATAATGTCTCGTGTAATATCAACACCGTTTTGTATTGGGAACAGTGTCAATGTATTGTTTGTACATGAGGCATATAAAATTGCATTACTTGTATTAATAGAGTCAAGTGCTGCTCCAGTACCACCAGCTTTAAACATAGTGTTTGTAGTGGCTGCTCCATATGTAGTACCAGTAATGTTAGTCAGTGCTTGAGTATAGATATTACCAAGGCTGCTTACATTGAACTTAGTACCTGCTTGTGAAGCTGCAATAAGCTGATCACTAGTTGATGTTGTACCAAAATCAACTGCTGTACTGCTTGCAATTGCAAACCATCCAGCAACTGGGTTTGTGCTAGTTCCGCATTGGATTTTCAAGTCTACAAATGTGTCGTTAAACGGTTCATTTGCAACTACACCTGCTGCACCACCACCATTATTTGCAGTAATCAGTCCTAAAAGAGCTGCAATTTGGTTACTTCCAGCTGCTGTTACTGATTCTTGCGAATTAAGGAGTAATGGCCCACCAGTTACTGATGCATAACCCCAGGATGTACCTGCTGCAAAAGCTGCAGTGGTAGCTGAGTTACCACCAAAATCTAGTGTGGCTGCTCTTAATGCACCGAGTGCACCATGTCTTGAGGTTTGACCTCCTGCAAGACCTGCTGCTGCTGGTGCTGCACCTGCGGTTGAACTGTTAATAATAATGTCTACTGCACTTAATGTAGTAGTAGCAGTTGCATTATCATCTGAGAATGTAATTGTAATTGGTGTTATAACTGAATTACCAAATGTAGTAGTTAAATCAAGAGCACTAGCTGCTGGAGCTTCTGCTGCTGAATCAATATCACTGGTTAATTCACCCGTTGCAAATACCTGGTCTCTAGTATTTGAGCTAGTACCTGCTTTACCTCTAATGAGGATTGGTTCTAAGTCAACTGCCGGACCAGCTGCAGCTGTATTTGTACTCGTATCAAATACGTTTACAGTGGTTGCTGTTGAGATTTGTCCCAATGCAAGTAAGTTTGCTGCTGCTGCGTGTTTATCATATAAATCTGTAGCATCATCGTCAGCATCTGAAACTGCTTCTAATTGACCAGCCGGTGAAGTTACCGTACATAGGTTAATTGTTCCGCTGATTCCAGGGATTGCTGCTGCTGCTGCAACGTTTCCATCACCAGTTGAAATTGTACCAATTCCAGATGGTGGATTGGCTTCAATTGTGGCTTGTAATGTACCGCTAACTGCACCATCTCCGGATGGTGGAATTGCAATACCTAAACCGGTAATTGAAATTGTTACTGTGTTTGTTCCTGTGTTTGATTTTGGATATGTTTCTGCACCTGCTGTAGTACCACCTGCAGTGTCTGCGTCTTTTGCAATTGCAACAATTGCTCTGCCTATTCCTGCAGTACCTGTAGTTACAATACCTACGCTGATTGCAAGGTTACTGTCATTAGCATTACCTGTTGTAGCTTCTGAGGATACTGCATTTGAAATGCTTGCATTAGCTGGCAAAATATGGTTTGACAAAGTAGCTCCAGTATCTTGAAAACCTGGAACTACAACAAAGTTTGTACCTGTTGGAGGTACAAATGAAAATACGTTACCAATAACATTTGCTGCTACTGAAATATCACCAAGAAGTGTTGCTCTTGCAACTGCTGAATTTGCAGCTGCTGCTGCTAGTGCGTCTTTTCCTGGGACAATTTCAGCTGCTGTTAATGATATTTGAACTGTACCAAGGTTATAAACCGTGACCAATGCACCTGTTGCAGTTGTACCTGTATGTTGAAAACATGTACCTGCTGATGGTGCTGTAATCGTTACCGCTGCTTGAGCACTTGGCCCAACCAGAGATAAGAGATTAGAAAGCATGAATGCGAAAACAAACATGAGCGCAATTTGACGCTTAGTCTTTTTCGATGAAATCAATTTCATTAATTTCTACTCCTTCTTATTTAATTTTTTCTCTGTTAATTTTTAGCTAACTTAATATAACTTCTTGTGTTTAGGCCAAAACTGGTTTTGAAATTTCGATTAAAAACCTCAAAATAACTTTTTCCTAACACGCCAAAGTCAAGAATACACCAGTTTGTTTGAACTTCAACAGGATTATAAAGTTCCTGTTAACATCAACTAGCGTTATGGGGAAAAAGTATCACATGTTCACAAGAGGCTTCTATCGCTTAAAAGTAACTGTTTGAATCCCAATACTGAAATTATCCTAATTACCAATTCTGTATTATTTGAACAACTTTTAGGAAGATTCCTAACTAAATAAAAGACATATTCCTAATGAAAATGAAAAAAATATAAAACAATTTGTGAAATATTTACAGATAATCGTTTAGGTCGAGTGTTTTAAATAATTCAATTAGAACCTAGCGTATAGTAAAAAATCGTATCTTAAAGAGTCTATTATTTATTAAATGTCAAAGACACCAACAAAAACAAAAAAAAAGTTGTCTGAGAATAAATTTCCATGGCTCTATGTTTTTTCAAGCATTGGATTTGTTTTTTTTATTTACTTTTTTTCCTTGTTTAGAGAATGGCAAACATTTGATGAAAGAGTTTTTTATAACGAAACTTTATTCCCAATACCTACAAACTTTAGTGAGGTCTTTGAAGTTATTAAAACTTTTGTATACAACTATCATATTGAGTCAATGAACACTTTTTTTTCAAATTTCATGACTATTCGTTCAAATCAACTTGCTTCAATAGTTATTGTATTTGTTTCGTATCTGTTTAAGAAGAGTGCATTCCTTTATCATCTTTTACAAATAATTATCCATCTTTCAAACACTTTCCTAGTATGGCTAATATTTAATAAAACATCTGAGTTGATACTTAAAAAAGGGAATGAGGACAAATTAAAGCTCATATTAGTTTCACTTATTACATGTATATGGGCAGTTCATAGTGCTAATACTGAAGCTACATTACTGGTTACAAATTGGGACACCATTCTTACTTATTCATTTTGTCTTGGATTTATTTATTATGAAGTTTCTTCATTGTCAGATTTAAAGAAAAAGACAAAACCTATTATTATTGCAATCTTATTTTGTACTTTAATGTTTTTTACTGAATATTCATATACTCTTCCTTTAATAGTATTTTTTATTGTTCTTGCATTTAGCTATAAGCTTAAGGGGAATCTTAAAGAAGCAGCTAAACATTCCTTTTATAGGTCAAAACCTTATTTTTGGGGATTAGTTTTATATATTCTCTTTTCTTTGGCTAATCCGGATTCTTCTATTACAAATTTATTCACCAGTCATCACTTTCAGTCTCCAGCACTTAAAAACATATCACCTATTTACATATTCCTGGAAAGAAACTTATGGCTTGTACCTCAGATATTTGTTCAATTTATAAAGCTTTTGTTCTTTCCAAAAACATTATCCACCTATCAATCAAACCTTATCAATCTTTCTGAAACACTTTTTGATACAAATTCAATGCTTTGCTTTTTAGCTTATGCAACATTTCTAATTTTGCCTATTATTCTATTTTTTATTTCAAAAAAGAATGACATGAAATATCTCTCTTTCTTTATATATGCTTTCTTTTTTTCATTATTTCCTTTTCTGCACATACTTTTACCTACTTATTGCTTAAGTGCAGACAGATATTGTTATTTCCCATTGATTTTTTTGCTCTTGATTTTATTAAATATTCTTTTATTAATTTTGAATAATTCTAAATCTGTGAATTCTAAAATTTTGATTTCAGTGCTTTCTTGTCTCTTACTAGTACTATCTGTTAGAACTTTAATAAGGATTCAGGAGTGGCATGATTCGTATTCTTTATATAAGTCAGCCCTAAAAATAGAGAAAAATCCATTATATAAGGGACAAAAGTTAATTGTTTTTGCTGACTATGTAGGAGCTCAGGGAAAACAAAAAGAAATGGAAGACTCTTTGCAGGAGAGTTTAAAAGTACTTAAAAAAGCAAGAAAAGAATTGAAACAAGCTAAAAAGAAAAACTCAAACCAGCCTATTACCTTAAAAATTTATGGATTGGATTATAAATCCCTGATTTTAAAATCAGCATATGCCACTGCCACTATTAGGCTGGACAACTATCAGGAGGAAGCAAAAAGTGTACTTAGCTTTTTTGAACCTTATATAAAAGGAAGGGTATATCTTGGGGGGATAAATCAGATTACATTTTATGCAAATCTTCTTTTAAAGTCCGGACAAGCAGAAAATACAGTGAATGTCTTAAATTATGGACTTAAAATGTACCCGTATTCATCTTCAATAATTAGCTCACTTGCAGAAATATATATGTCCGTTAAAAAAGATCCTGATGAAGCATATAAATACCTTAAGGTTGCCTATAAATATTTTCCAAATGACAGCGTCATTTTATATAAGCTTTTGAGGTATTACGAAGTAAAGAATGATCTTGAGAACCAGGCAAAATTTGCATATTTGCTTGGACTAAGGAATCATTCAGCTGAAAGTTATCAGAGAGCTGTACAAATTTATCTGGATTTAAATAAATTAGCAGAAGCTCACAAGAGCTTGCGTAAACTAGCAGCAATTAAAAGCAACGACCCAATAACCTTGCTTTTAACAAGTAGATACTTGGATTTAATAGGCAAAAGGGAGCAAATTGAAGGGATTTTAAAAACTGCTTATGCTTTAAGTAAATCCCAGGGCAGCTCAGAAAACATTAATGTAACTAAAAGTATTTTGCTCAGCCTTATAAATATTTATGTCCATCTTGGAAATCATGACGATGCAAAAAAATACATAAATGAATTTGAAAATATTAAAAATCTTAGCGAAGAAGACAAAATACAATTAAACAGGGTTAAAAGTGCTCTTGTTAATTAAGAATTGCTATGGACAAAAATAAAAATTTTATTGATTTATTTTTTCTTGTTATTACATTAGGCATTGTATTTGGGATTTATTCATTTTCCCTGAACAGGGAATGGCAATTCTTTGATGAGCGGGGCATATATAATGAAGCAATTTTCCCAAGACCACAAACTTTCTCTGAATTAATTGAAATTATAAAAACTTATGCTTTTAATTACCATCTGGATTCACAAAATGCTTTTTTTTCAAATATAGTTACTGTTCGCTCAAATTCACTGGGTGCAATTTTACAGATATTATTTTCTTTTTTATTTAAAAAAAATGCCTTTTACTATCATTTGCTTGAAATCAGTATTCACATTCTCAATACTGGAATAGTTTGGTTTTCAATAAACAAGCTTTTCCACATTCAAGGCTCAAAAGGTAAAACAACACTTCTCTTAACAACTCTGATTACATTAATATGGTCCCTCCACCCAACAAATATCGAAGCAGTGTTACTTGGAACTAACTGGACTAGTTTATTAACCTATAGCTTTTGTTTTATATTTATTCTCTATACTTTAGAAAAAATTCAAAATAATAAATTTAAATATTCAAAGACTGAAATGTTTTTTATTCCTGTTTTGACTTTTCTTTCTCTTTCTATAAGCGAATATGGCTATACAATCCCGCTCATTTTATTTTTCACGGTATTGGCATTTAGAAATTCCTTATTCAATGCTTTTAATGTTTCTCTTCCATATCTTTTTGGAATATTTATTTATGCTTTTACTCTTTTTATAAGATCACTTCTTACATCCACAAATCATGTTTTTAATTTGTTCAACTTTTCACCTGAAAGATTATTCTGGCTTAGTCCACAAATATTCATTTATTTCTTTAAGTTGTTTTTTTATCCTAAAGAGCTCTCCGTTTATCAAACCAATCTTTTAACTCTCACAGATTCTTTGTTTCACCCCTATGCAGTAATTTGCTTTTTTATATTTTTAGCTTTTTTGATTTTGCCAGCCTGTGTTATTGTTCTTAAGAAGAATTCCTGGATTTTATTTCTGGTCTATTCTTTTTTATTTTCTCTTTTCCCATTTTTACATATTATTTCACCCACCTACTGTTTAATTGCAGAGAGATATTGTTATTTCCCTTTGTTTTTGTTTTTATTTTTTATTGCCGCTTCCTTACCTCCAAGATACAACAAAACGATTTCTCCTGTAATTTTTATAATTCCACTTTTATTTTTAATCCTTGCCTTTGCCTCAGCCTCAATAAACAGAATCAATGACTGGAAGAATTCATATTCTTTTTATCTATCGGCAGCAAAATGTAACGGCAACAATCTCTATAAAGGAGAAATTTATTCTGTTCTGGGATATTACTTTAATGTAATTGAAAATAATGAGCTTAAGCAAAGATACATAGAACTAAGCGATGGGTTTTTAAGAAGGTCTGTTAAAGAATTAAGTTTAAAAATAAAAGAAAAATCTGACATTATTAAGACCTCAAAAATATACGGCAAAGATTTAAAGTCAGAACTTGTAACTGCTGCATTTGCACTTGCTACTTCAAGGCTTGAATATTTAAATGAAAATGCAAAAGAAGTGCTGGCTTTTTATGAACCTATAATTGAAAATAATCTTGATTTTGCGGGCAATTCACAGCTTAATTTATATGCAAAGCTTCTTATAAAAACCAAACAGCCAGAGAAAGCTTTAAAAGTTCTGGAGTTTGCCAGAGAAAAATATCCTTTAAGCCCAATCATAATAAACTCTCTAAGCAAATTATATCTTTCAAGAAATGATGTTTTATCAGCTGAACAAATTATAAAAGAAGGTATTGCATATTTCCCTTCTTATAACAATATAATTCTACGAGCAATTAAGCTTTATGAATTAAAAAATGAACCTGAAAATCAAGCTAAATTCACATACTTACTTGGATTAAGAACACACAGTTTAGCTTCTTATCAAAAAGCTGCACAACTATATCTTTCAATCAATAAAACAGACAAGGCTAAACCAATATTAAATAAATTATTGTCAGTTGATAAGCACGATCCAGTGACTTATCTTTTACTTAGTAAATATCATAATCTCAGGAAGAATTACAATGAATCTTTAAGTGCATTAAACCAGGCATATTTTGCTTCAAAATCTCAAGGAGACAGAATCAGTCCAGTTGTATACAAAAGCGTTATTTTAAGTCTGATAAGCTTTAATGTTGCTTATGGCAATCCGGTAGAAGTAAAAAAATACATTGGTGAGCTGGAAAAATATCCAAAGCTTTTACCCGAGGAAAAGGCTTCATTGGAAAATTTAAAAAAGAAATTAAATCTCGAATGAAAAAAGAAATAAACACTATTTTATTTTTATGTTTAACGATATTTGTGGTTTTTTGTTTTTTTTACCCTACTTTATTTTTTGGCGTGAAAATGTATGATGAGGTTATTCCTTTTAAAGAGACTTTTCTGCCCACCTGTTTTTCTTTTTCTGAAATGCTTGAGCTTATTTCAATACTTGGGTTAAGGCAACAATTTGAAGCTACTAATACTCTTTATTCAAATATTGTCTCTTTAAGATGTAATCCTTTTGGCAATTTTCTCCAGATGTTTATTCAGCTCCTATTTAAGAAAAATCCGTTTAATTATCATCTATACAGCTTAATTTTACATTTGATAAATACTGTGATTTTATTTTTATTGATAAATAAGATTTCATTACAATTTACTGCAAAAGACAAAAGTAATTTAAGATTATTTTTGATTTTAATTCTTACACTTACATGGGCATTACATCCGGTTAATATTGAATCAGTTCTTTTACTTACAAATGCAAACATTATTTTAAGTTATACTTTTGCATTTGTTACTTTATTTATTTATTTGAACTTAAACAACACCAATATATTACTTAAAAACATCATGATGTTTGCTACTTTTTTAATTGCTTTGTTTACAGCAGAATTCCATTTTTTATTGCCCTTAATTTTAATTACCTATACTACGATTTTTGAACTAAATAAAGGCTCTACGTTAAAAGAAGGCTTTAATATTTCGGTAAAATCGGTTTCTTTACTTCTAATAGCAGATTTAATTTTCTTTTTACTGTTTATATTTTCAAATACTGCCATAAACATAACTAATCAGTTTTCTGTTAAATTAGTTCTGGAAAGAGTGTTCTGGCTTTCTCCTCAAATTATTTTTCATTTTACAAAATTAATATTTCTTCCGATAAAACTTTCCATTGATCAGACATTTTTAGTTAATCTTGGCAAATCGTTATTTGATCCATATGCTATCTTTTGCATAATATTTATCTCTTTACTTTTAATTTCTGCTCTATATTCATTATTTAAATCAAATAAAAAGTTTGTTTTTTTAATTATTTCACTTTATCTTTTATCCATACTTCCGTTCTCACAAGTAATTGCTCCACTGTATAATCTCGCCAGCGAAAGATATCTTTACGAGCCTACATTCATATTAATTTTTGGATTATCCCATTATTTATTCTATTTTTTTAATGCGAATAATAACACAAGTAAGAACAAAGTAAAGATCAGCTTTGTGATTTTATTTCTAATCATACTTACAGGATTTGGAACAAGAGCTTACATTAGAACTCTTGACTGGAAAGATAGCTTCACACTTTATTCTTCTGCTGCAAATGCAACCGATAACCCTCTCTTCAAAGCCTTTAGAATAAAGGGACTTACACCCCAGAAATATATCTTCACGCGATACCCTGAAAGTGAAGTCGACATTAAATATAAGAAGGAAGCTTTGGCTAATCTTGAACATGCTCTTAAAGTGTTTGAAAATCAAATGGAAAAATATCAGTTAAACACTCCTGAAATAATAAAATATTATGGACTGGATCCTGAAACCTTATATACAAAAGCAGGGTACACATTATCACAAGTGGATTTTGCAATTAACAATGATATAAAAAGAGCATATGAACTTATAAAACCATTTACAAAGAATCTTTCTCTTCTGGACAGCGCCAGGCTTTCATACTATGCATCACTTCTTTATTTTAATAATTTAATAGATGAGTCTGAGGCTGTTTTACTTCTTGCTCATAATAAATATCCTTATTCCACTCGCATAATATTTCCTCTTTGTGACTTAATTCAAGTTAAATACGGCGACCTGCAAAAGATGGAAGAGTTAACTCTTAAAGCATTTAAATATTTTCCATATGATACTTATACATTACTAATATTGACTAAAATATATGAACTAAAGAAAGATCCTGTTAATTATGCAAAATTTGAATATATTTTCGGGTTAAGACATCATTCAATAAAAGATCTTGAAAATGCAAAAAAAATATTTTTAATGTTAAATAACAATAAAATGGTTCAAAAAGCAGATAAAAGAATTTCAGAACTTAGTAAGATTTTTAAAAACATATGAAAAAAGAATTTAACATTGAAGCAATATTATTTTGTTTATTTACTTTATTATTTGTCTTCATATTTTATGCTCATACTTTAGTTTATGACTGGAGATTTTTTGATGAAGGAATTATATATGGGGAGGCAATATTACCTGTTCCAAAAACTTTCTCTGAGATTTTTGAATTTATAAGCACACTTGGAATAAATAATCATTTTGAAGCATCAAATACTTTTTACACAGAAATATCAAACATTCGTGGCACGCCAGTAGATGTAATATTTAATTTGTTTTTTTACTGGATGTTTCAAAAATCTGCATTTAACTATCATCTTTTTTCTCTTTCTGTACATATTGGTATTACCTTTATTTTTTTTATTTTGCTAAATAGAATTTCGCTGTTATTTGATATAAACAATATCATTAAACTTCTAACAGTATCTATACTTACATTATTTTTCTCCCTACATCCAGCAAATGTCGAATCTGTGTTATTCGCAACAAATTACGGTGCACTAATAACTTATTTTTTATGCCTGGTTATATTATTTTGCCTAAGCAGCTCATACAAAACAAACACCATAAAACTGTCTTTAAAGAAATGGATTTTTTTGTTTATGTTATATCTTTTCTCGCTGTTTTTAAATGAATATGCAGTAACTCTTCCGTTTATTATTTTCTCTTACTTGTTTGCTTTATTTATATACAGAAATAAAATGACTTATAAAAATGCTTTTATTCATTGCTTAAAAATTATTTCCCCTTTCTTATCAGCACTTTTTATTTTTACAATTTATTTCTTTTCATTTAAATCGATACAACTCTCTCATGAGAACGATTTTATTATAAGTATTGAAAGAGCATTTTGGTTATTGCCGCAAATATTTTTACATAATCTGAAACTTATTTTTTATCCTGTAAAATTATCCATTGACCAAAGTTCACTTGTTAAAATCTCAAGCCACATTATGGATTCTTATGCACTATCGACATGCATATTAAGTTTTTCTCTTATGATTTTTTCATTAATATCATTTTGTAATCTAAAAAGAAAAATATTTTGCTTATTTTTTATAATCATTGTTCCGGTCATGCTTGCTCTTAGTCCATTCCTGCATATTTTTACTCCTATTTATAATCTCTCTAGCGAAAGATATTTATATTTTCCGGTTTTTGTTTTAACCCTAGGAATTTCAGTAACTGTTTTTCACTGCTTATCAAAAATTACAAACAGAAAAGCTGGTTCATTTTATCTAATTATTTTTTTATTACTTTGTACTGTATCCTATGGAATAAGAGCTTATATAAGAACTTTGGACTGGGAAAACAGCTTTACTTTGTTAAGTTCTGCTGTTGATACAGCACCTAACAATCTTTTCAAAGGTTTAAGGCAACAAATGATATCAACTTCTTATAAAGTTTTTAAAGATCAAAACACCCCGGGAAATATAAATAAGTACAATGCCTTGGCAATTAAATCTTTAAATAAGGCATTAAATGAATTTAACAATAAAAAAGCAGAACAAAAAAATATCCCTTTAATTTTAAAGTTTTATGGATTGGATCCAAAAACTCTTGCCGCAAAAAGCGCTTTTTTACTAGCCTTTTGTAAATATGAAACTACCGGTAATCCAGAAATTGCACTTAAAATATTTAAACCTTATGCTGATGATTTAAATTCATTTGACACAAATATTTTAAATTTTTATTATCGAATTCTCTTTACGACAAAGAACTTTGATGAAGCAGAAAAGGCTCTTAAAAAAAATGTAACCGTAAACAGAATAAGTCCTGTATTATTTCTTGCACTTTCTGACATTTATGAATATAAACATAAGGACCTGCTTACCTCTTTTAAATATCTTAATTTGTCACATACATATTTTCCTTATGATTCTCTGACGCTCTATGGTTTAAAAAGATTTTTTCAGTTAACTAATAATGCAAAAGAGTTTGCATTTTATTCTTATTTACTTGGGCTAAGAAATCATGATGCTCAAAGCCTTGAGCAAGCATTAAAGATATACATTGCATTAAAGGACAAGAAGAAAGCAATAAAAATAACCGAGAAACTTATTAACGAATACGCACCTGACCAAAATAAGCTTACAATTCTAAGACAATATAAGGAATATTTAGGAAAATTATAGAAATGAAAATTAAACCTGAATTCTCGTTTTGTTTTGTTACCGCTATAATTATTTTTTTATTTTTTTCCCATACTTTAAATTATCCGTGGAAACATTTTGACGAACATATCATATACGGAGAAATAGTTTATCCTATAGCTGTTTCATTCTCTCAAATAGCAGATTATATTTCATATTTTGGACTAAATAATCATTTTGAAGCATCAAATCCATTTTATTCAGAAATTTCAAATTTAAGATCTGATCCTATTAACACACTAATTACTCTGTTTGTTTATTTCTTTTTAAAAAAGGATGCGTTTTATTATCATTTACTCTCTTTATTGCTTCATATTTTCAGCTCCATATTATTATTTTTAATATTAAATAAAATATCCTCTGATTATATAAAAAACTCATCAAAATATTTACGTCTGATACTGGTTTCTGTTCTTACATTAATTTGGTCTTTAAACCCTTTAAACATTGAATCTGTTTTATTTACAGCGAACTGGGCTGCTGTACTTACTTATTGTTTATGTACTTTTCTTATCTATTATTTTACTTGTTATGAATCAAAAAATTATTTGTTTTATTTTATTTTTACTTTTTTATTGTTTCTAATTCCATTATTTAATTCTGAATATTCAATAACATTGCCTGCGATACTTTTCTTTTATACATATGCAAATCACAGATTTAAAACACCTTCTTCAACTTTCCGGGAAAGTTTGTTTTTAGCCATTAAGAAAACTGCGCCTTTATTTCTTGGTTTTATATTGTTTGTGCTTCACTTTCTATTTTCACCCACCAAAGAAAACATCATTAGCACTACATCTGCATCTTTAACATTAAATCTTCAAAGAATATTCTGGCTCTCACCTCAGATATTTTTCCATTACATAAAGCTTATTTTTTTTCCACTGCATCTTTCAGTGGATCAAACCATTATGGTCAGATTTTCAAAAACTTTATTTGGTTACTATGCTGCTTTCTGTAGTTTATTTATGTATTCTTTAATTCTTATTCTCTTTCTATCGTTAGTTAATATTAAAAGAACTTTGTTTTACTTTTTATTTACTTCTTTTTCATATTTTCTTATAGCTTTATTTCCATTTTTGCATATAATATCTCCTGCTTATTGCATTGCAAGTGAAAGATATCTATATTTTCCTCTGCTCATGCTTATATTCGGATTAGCACATTTGTTTTTTTATTTACTTTCATCTCTAAACTTAATTTTTTCCAGGCGCCTGTTAGTAAGTATATTAGCCATAATTGCATTAACTTTAAGTACCCGAGCATACTTAAGAACCCAGGATTGGAAAGATAGTATTTCTCTTTTTAGTTCTTCCATAAAAGAAACTAAAAATGATTTATTTAAAGCTCTTAGGTTTCAATTTCTTGGCACAATTCTAAGTGAAACTGCTAAAGATTTAACATCAAAAAACAGTTCTCTTAAATATATAAATGATTCAATAACCATTCTCCAAAATTATATGAATACTCTTGAAGTTGAAAAAGAAACATACGAAGATACTTTGCCAAATATATTAGTAAGCTATGGACTGGATCCAACCACTCTACAGGCAAAGGCTGCTTATTTACTCTCATTTACAAGAATGAGTTTATTTAATGATCCTGACGGTGCATATAATCTGCTTGAACCTTATATGAGAGATTATTCTATTCTGGATACACAGATATTAGATCTGTATCTTAGTTTATTATTTAGAAAAAATGAATTAGATAAAGCAGAAAAAATACTAAAACATGCCTTGAAACGTAGATTAAGTCCTACAGTACTGATTGCTCTTTCTGAATTATATAAGCTTAAATATGATGATATCGAAAAATCAGAATATTATTTAAAAAAATCTTTTGAGTATTTCCCATATGACAGACAAACCCTTTATTATCTTAAAATGTTTTATATGTATACAAAAAACATAAAAGAATTTGCACTGTTTTCATATTTACATGGACTCAGGACACATTCAGCAGAAAGCTTGAATGATTCCTATATTGTTTATAATCATCTGGAAGACAAAAGAATGGCAAATAAAGCACTTGAAAATTTAAAATTGCTACAAAGAGAAAAATAATTTAGTTTATGTTAAAGAAGAAAAATATAAAAATTAATTGGGATCTGTTAGTTTGTCTTTTTGTAGTTTCTTTGCTTTTTATTCCAAGCCTTTCCAGATCATGGTTAATTTACGATGAAAGAATAATATCAGAAGGTATTTATTTCCCCACTCCACTTACATTTAGTGAAACTTTTGAAATCATAAGCAAATTTGGACTTGGATTTAATACTCTTTCATCAAATCCAATATATAGCTCAAATTACATTACTAGAACCTGCCCATTGGGAGAAGTTCTAGGAATGCTTTTAGCTTTCTTTTTTAAAAAAAGTTCTTTTTTATATCATTTATTTAGTTTATCTACTCATTTAATAAATACCTTACTTGTTTATTTCATATTAAAAGTTTTTATCAAAAAACAATCTGGCAAATCTTTTCTAATCCCTCTTTTAACAATAATCTGGGGAATACATCCAGTAATGGTAGAGCCAATTTTACTGGCTACAAACTTTGGAGCAGGTGTTAGTTATATGTTTTTCTTTTCTTTTCTGCTTGATTTTTTGATTAATAGAACAAATAACACTTCTGTAAAACGTAGAATTCTGATACCGATTTTATTTTTAGTACCAATGCTTACTAATGAATACATAGTAACTCTTCCATTTGTACTATTTATAGTTTCATTTTATTTTTCTTATCAAAATAATTCATTTAAGAAAGCTTTGAAAACTTCATTCGTTGAAACAATACCGTATTTTACAGGCTTCTTGTTTTATACTATGTACTTTTTATTTGTGTCCAAATATCAAATTAATCATCCTAAAGCAGAAAATGAAATAATAATCCTGCTTGAAAGGGTTTTCTGGCTTTCTCCTCAAATATTTTTTCATTTTATAAAACTTGTTTTCTTTCCAAGACTGCTCTCCATTGATCAGACTTTATTTGTAGAATTAGGCAAAACCATCTTTGAGCCTTATTCGGTTTTTTGTTTTGTTTCTCTCATGATGTGGCTGTTTATACCTTTATACATTTTTCTTAGCAAGAAAAGATTAAGCAGTATTTTCTTTTTAACTTGGACATTTTTCTTTTCGCTTCTTCCTTTCCTGCATATATTAATGCCCTCATATACACTTGCCTGTGAACGTTATTTATATGCACCGCTTGCAATGCTCATTTTTAGCATTGGAATGATTTTAGGTGCTTCAAGGAAGCAATTAGCTATTGTCGTATTTTTAAGCTTTATCAGCATTATTTGTTTTACACGCTCTTATTACCGGACTTTAGACTGGAAAGATAATTTTTCATTCATAAATTCCACCTATAAATCAAGCACTAACTATTTATTTAAAGCAATGAGAATAGGAATGCTTGGGAAAACGCTTGCTATTCTTGAGCCGTCAAGAACAGAAGATATCCAGAATTACTTCAACAAATCTTTAATACTACTTGAAAAAGCAAAAAAAACGCTTGAAGAAGATAAGGGAAAATATCAAGGCAATCTCCCTGCAATATTTAAATCATATGGATTAGATTATAATTCTCTTCTTGCTAAGACTGCATTTCTTGAAGCATCTTCACGTTGCCTTGAGTTAAAAGAAGACAGTAAAATCGGACTTAGAATTCTTGAACCTCACATAAAAGAAGTTAAAGAAACAGATCCAAGAGTTCTTGAATTATATATTCATCTTCTAATACAGGATAAAAATTATAATAAAGCAAAGGAATTATTGTTAAGTGCGAACTCTCATTATCCCAATATTCCATTTATTACAAATATGTTATTTGATTACTTAACAAAGTATGAAAATAAACCTGAAACAGCCATAAAGTATCTGCTGGATTCTTTTAAGGTTCATCCTTATGATTCAGGAATACTTTTAAAAATTCTTACTCATTATCAAAGAGAAAATGACGCTATTAATACTGCAAAATATGCCTATTTATACGGACTTCGAACACATTCAAAAGCTGCTTACTGGCAGGCTCTTTCATTGAATCTTGATTTTAATAATTTTAAGGAAGCTAAAAATATTATTGATAAACTTTTAAAAATAGATCCTAACGATCCAGAATCACTGTTTTTTATCAGTAAGTATTATTATAAAATAAAGGAATATCAAAAAGCACTTGACCTACTCATAAAAGCCTATTCGATTTCCAAAGAAATAAACACCACAGACATACTTAGGTTTGATATTACTCTTACACTTGCAAAGCTATTCGTATACCTAGGAGATAAGGAGAGAGCAATTTCATTGAGTCAAGAAATAACGCTTTTTGCCGGCAGTGACCAGGAATCATTAAAAAAAGCTGAATTGTTTTTTAAATCATTAGGATTATCAAGGGTTAATAAAAATGCCAGCCAGTAAAAAATCTTTCTTTTTAGAGTTAACTATAATCTTAATGATAGTTTTTTCATTTTACTTTCTTACTTTAAATAGATCCTGGATCTTTTATGATGAAAGAGCTTTATATGAAGAATTATTTGCCCCAATACCAGCCTCATTCAATGAATTAATTGAAATAATTAAATCCTTTGGAATAAATAATAATTTCAGCTCTATAAACTACCTTTATTCTTCTAATTCTGTAAATAGGTCTAATCTTCTTGGAATACCTCTCTTGCTTGTACTGGGTTTATTATTTAATCATAATCCTGTTTTTTTTCATTGTTTAAATTTATTCTTTCATCTCTGTAACACTGTTATTGTTTATCTCATTTTACGGAAAATTTTAAACAAGAATGAGATACTATTTTCTTTTATAAGAACTCTTTTTACCCTTTTATGGGCTTTACATCCTGCTCATATTGAGTCAGTTGTCTTATCTACTAATGTTGGTGCTACTTTAAGTTATTTAGTTTTCTTTATATTATTGCATGACTTCATAAAAAATAAAGACAAAAACACTTCAATTAAAAGAAAAATAATTTTACCTTTCATTTTTTTAATACCTATGCTTCTAAATGAATATATAATTGCATTACCTGTGATTTTAATGTTTTATTCTCTTGCTGAAAATTTAAAAGAAAAAACATTTAAAGCTGCAATTAAGAATACATTTAATGTTACTTTACCCTATTTAACAGGGCTTCTTTTATATTTAATTTATTATTTATTCTCAGGTTATAAATTCTTTCAGTCTGCAGATTTTAATCCTTTAATCTCAGCCCTGGAAAGAATTCTTTGGCTATCACCTCAGATTTTTGTACATTATTTAAAATTAGCCTTATTCCCTATTAATCTTTCAATTGACCAAACAGCTTTTGTAAAGCTTGGGAATTCTTTATTTGATGGTTATCCTATATTTTGTTTCTTATTTTTAATGTTATGGATTTTAATTCCTGCTTATTTATTCCTAAAGAAGAAAATCAGTTATTCATTATTTTTAAGCACTGGGCTCTTTTTCATAAGTCTTATTCCTTTTTCACAAATACTTTCACC
>Ga0155197_105_pt4 | contig 169534 bp, 172 predicted proteins | sample RifCSPhighO2_02_FD_106165 | JGI IMG/M metagenome (GOLD analysis project Ga0155197, IMG submission 106165) | Candidatus Melainabacteria bacterium RIFCSPHIGHO2_02_FULL_34_12 | reverse complement strand
ATGGAAAGAATGAGAAAAATAGTAAAGGAACACAATATTTATAAGTGGACTGCCGATCTTGTAACAGAACTTACTAAGATTGGATCAGAGTATGAATCTACTATTAAAACTGTGTAATATTTCTACTCTCTGGATTTTCATGAAGCAAATAGAAAAATTAATAAAATTGATTGAAATTAATCTTAAGGAAAAGAAAAAAATATTTCTTTTCTTTGACTATGATGGTGTACTTGTTCCAATACAAAACAATCCTGATAGAGCTTATTTGCCTAGGACTACAAAAGATGGATTAATAAGACTCATAAAAAACAAATCATTCAAAGTTGCTTTGGTAAGCGGAAGAACTCTTAATACTCTAAAGAGATTAACCAAGCTTAATAACAAAGAAGTTATATTTATTGGAAGCCACGGTTTTGAACTGCTTTACAAAGGAAAGACAAGCTTCTTTTCTAAACAAAATATTTCAACAATTAATAAAATACGACCAAAAGCTCTGAAAGTAGCCAAGTCTGTGGCTAAGGGCTTCCTAGAATACAAGCCTTATACATTTACTTATCACATTAGAGATACAAAAAAATCTAACCTTGTTGAAAAACTAAGTAAGGTAATGAAAAAATTCTTAAAGGAAAACAAATTACACAATAAATTAAAAATACTTAAAGGCAAGAACATAGTAGAAGTCTTGCCACAAGAAGTTAGCAAGGGACATGCAGTAGAAAAAATCATTAAACAATTTCCTAATTACTCTTATATTTATTTTGGAGATGATGTAACTGATATTTCTGCCTTAAAGATTGTAAAAAGATACAAAGGGATATCTGTTTCACTGAATCCATATTTAAAATACAAGACGGATTTTCTTATTCACCCAAAAAACATAAATAGAATAATTCGGGTTTGAACCAACAGTTATTTAAATCGGAGCTTAATTCCTATGTTTACGAATGATTTAAAAATAAAAAGTCAAACGTCGGGCCTCAGGTACAAAGTGAGAACTAAATTAATGGAATATGAGGGTCATATTTACATACCTGATTTAGAAGAAGTTGCATAATTTGGTGCTATTTAGCCTAAATGGCTTATTTAATTAGATTTTAATGATAATTGGGTATATTTATGATGACATCAAATTTGATGTCATATTCTAGGGTAGAATATACATGTGACTTCAATTGAAAAGCTTACAAATAAGATTTTAAACAATCAAAATGATGTAAAAATCAATGAGCTTATAAAATTTATGGAATATCATGGGTTCACATATAGAATTGGTTCAAAAGGACATTATATATTCCGTAAAGGAGAAAAAAGAGTTGGAGCTGCTGTAGATCACCCAAGCAAAAGAGTTAAATCTTTTTATGTAAAAGATTGTATAAAAATGATACAAGAAAAGTGAGGAATATATGAAAAACAATAAAAAACAAAAAGTAGAAGAATATTTAGATTTGCCTTATTCATTTATTGTTACTCCTGAAGAAGACAATAATAAAATTTATTATGTTTGCAGAATCGCTGAATTACCAGGCTGTTTATCACATGGAAAAACACCTGTCGAAGCCCAAAAGAATATAAAAGATGCCATGTATGATTGGATAGAGTCAGCTTTAGTTGATGGATATGAAATCCCTAAACCATTAACAGAAAGTGAAAAAAGAATTACACTTAGAATTCCAGGAACTCTTGAAACAAAAATAAAATTGCAAGCAAAAAATGAAAATAAAAGTTTGAACCAGTTTATTGTTGATAAACTGAGATATGCTTAGGAATTTGACGTAAGTATTTTTGGTTAAGATAAACTATCGGGCCTCAGGTACAAAGTGAGAACTAAATTAATGGAGTATAAGGGGCATATTTACATACCTGATTTAGCTCCTGCTGCGTGATTTACTTATCTCTAAGCAGATTTTACTGAAATAGCTTTCGCTGACTTTGCTTTAAAGTATAGCTTTTCAAAGCCAATCACTTTTTTACTTTTTTTATCCTTAATCAAGATTATCCCATCACCAGCTTCTTCACAAATTTGATTTTTGCTTGGCTTGTCAAAATAAATAGTTAGTGTTTCACCCTTTTTGTCATGAATTATTTTTAATTTCCCCATATTTTTTCACCTTCTTTTATTTTATCAGTAATATAAGCTGTAATTATAAAACCATCTAAAACATTAGCCTTTGTAACAACACATAACCAGTAACCATTAATTTTCTTGTAAAAAAGCAAAACATTCTTGTCGATCCTGCTCTTTGTAACTAAGTCAGGCATTTTAAGAGTTTGTTTTATAAGTAACAATTTTCCTTTTACTTCAGGATGTTTGATTTGTATTAAATTCCAATAACCTTGTGTTGTCCTAACCTTTAAACCTATTGGTGTACTGACTTCAAATAAATATTTCTTTTGCATCAAGAGTTAGAATATCATAATTTTTAGAAAATTTAAAAGTCTGCAATCAACTGGGATTTGAACCAAAATTCATCAGAGTTAATAACCAAAACATGCATATATTGATTTTTCGGGCCTCAGGTACAAAGTGAGAACTAAATTAATGGAGCATAAGGGGCATATTTACATACCGGACTTAGCTCCTGCTGCGTGATATATAACTTTTTGATCTTTGAAGAAACACTTAATATCCTCATAAGTCATTATCTTTATATCACTAAAGGAGAAAATCATGAAAAACCAATTTAAAAAACTTTTAATACTTTTAACAATTATAGTGCTTGCTTTCTTTAATTTATCTAACAATATTTATGCACAATCTACGTGTGACCGGCCATGCCAAGCTGATTCAGATTGTTTCAATAATGGCTTCTGTCAAGATCTAGGCAACTGTCAAACACGCTGTGTCTGCGGATCGATTGTTAGGAGGTCTACAGATCTTAGTGTTGCCCAAGAAGACATTACTTATGGCAAACATTGTGAAAATATTTTCATGTGCGGTGAATGTTGGTTTGACAAAGGATTCTGTTATTATTTTTCACCTGAGACAGAAGCAACTACTGGATACATGTCAGGTTGTCGGTGTATTGGACAGACAAGCTATACGGATATTGCTGGTTTGTCTTGTCCACTTACATCAACAAGAGTTTCTATGAACAGAACAAATTTAAAGAACAAGATAAGTGATAAATACACTGGCACATGGGTTGGAGAACTTGATTTATCCAATGGTTATAAAGAGCATGCAATATTTAAAATCTGTGTAAGAGGCTCAAATGAAATAGAGGTAGTTGCACACAGTCTAGGTTATTTCCAGCATGCATTTTATTCTGGGAAAGATGCTCTGGTAGGTGAAGAATTAACTGTAACATTAAAAAATAAATTAGGGGATGATATCCGTACAATTATTTCTCTAATAGATGATAAACATGCTTATGTAGTCCTTCCGGAAGGAAATCATTTTAAAATAAGAAAGATTGATTCTCATTCAAACTGTAGAAAATTAGCTAGACAAGGAAATGCTTCTGTAACAAAAGATGAGTTTAATTTTGATACAGATTAAAATCGGACCTCAGGTACAAAGTGAGAACTAAATTAATGGAGTATAAGGGGCATATTTACATACCTGATTTAATTCCTATAGCTTAATAATTTTGAGGATTTCAAAGTACGGGTATAATAATTACATGAGCAAGAATAAGAAAATAAAATATGTTTATGATAAAAATGGCAAAGAAAAAGAAGTAATTGTTCCATTCAGACAATGGACTTCTATTATGGAAGACTTAAATGATCTTAAAACTATTGAACTGAGAAGAAAAGAAAAAAATGTGCCTCTTAAGCTTATAAAAGAACGTTTAAGAAAATATGCCTAAATACGAAGTTTACTTTAAATCTTCTGCTGAAAAAGAATTATATAGGTTGGATTCAAAGTTAATTAAACTTGTTCTAAGCAAAATTGAACTTTTATCTTTTAATCCAAGAGGTAAAGGAGCAATTAAATTAAAAGGAAATGTTTCCTACAGATACAGAATTGGAGATTACAGAATAATTTATGAAATAGACGAGATTAGAAAAATCGTAACTGTTTTTAGAATAAGACATAGAAAAGATGTTTATAGAGGTTTCTAAGAACTAAGTAGGGAGCAGTCGCGACTGCTCCCTACGATAGGTATCACAGGGACAGATTTTATGATATTCATTAACAACTGTTTCCTAAATATTTTTAAGGGTATATTAATTAAAAATGATAGATCCTTTAAACAATACTAAAAGTTCAGATGAAATAACGCGGGCACCTTCTGTAGCAGCAAGTGGAAGTAGTGAGCAACAAAAAGGGCCACCTATTGAAAGTGCGACATCTTGGTTTGAAAGACAAAAAGCTCAAGTTAGATTTACATCTATAACTGCTGTAGTAAATTTTTTAAATGATTTTGGTTACTTAAATCAAACAAATCCTATTCCTACAGCAGATGATCTTGCACAACTAATGGATTTTAAATACCAAGCTGTATACCCAGTTACTGTTGAACAAAAGACTAATACTGCTTCTGAGCAATATGTACAATTGAGACCGAAATTAAGTGCTCTGCAAAATCAAGATATTGAAATAATTTATAGTAGTACTTTGGGACAAAAATTTAATAGTAGCAAAAGAATTGCTGTCTTAATACCGGATATTCATACTAATCCTGATGTGAGACTAACTAATTATAGGTTACTAAAAAAATTATATACAACTGATGGTTTGAATTTGAGCTCTGGATTTAAAGAAGGACCGGTAAATCCTTCTGAAGTATTAAATACAATGCCTACTAATATAAGCCATAACGACTTAATGCAAGACTTAAAGAAGAAAAAACTTGACCCTGAGCAAGTGCTTTTGTATGAAATTAGAGAAGGTGTTCAACTCGTTAATGGAAAATCAATTGCTTTCCTTCCAGAAAATTTAAAAGTTTCAGAGGTTATTTCTAGCCATATGAAAGACTTAATTTCAATTGCATCTGGAGTATACCCAAGTCTCTTTCCTGTCGGACATTTTGAATCAGCAAATCACTTACTAGGTCTTCTTTATGGAACATATAAGGATTTTGAAAAAGCAGGAATGGAACATGAATTTTATGCTTTACTTGCTTTATCTTTAAGAAAGAATATCGATAGAATTGGTTATCAAGACGTTGGCACATCTCAAAGACTCTTTGAAAAATCTGTTGAAGTTTTCACTAACTTTAAAAAGTTTAGTACCTTTCTGGAATGGCAAAGATACTATCAATTTATACCACCTGCTATTCAACCAGGTGAACAATATGATCGTTTAAGAGATTATTACACCCAAGTAAGATTTGAAGACGAAATCGTAAGAAGAAACACAAGATTATTAGAATCTTTTTCTATTGCTGAACCTGGTGCAAGGCCATTGATTATAGGCTGGAGTCATTTAGATACTAAAGCATGTCGGGAAGATAATTTGATTAAAAAATTAGAAGCAAATGGTATACCAGTTGTTGTGATTGGTCACAAAGGGTTCAAAAGTAGGATTACTATTTAGCTGTAAAAGTATAATTTATTTTCTTCGGGCCTCAGAGACAAAGTCGGAACTAAATTAATGGAGCATAAAGGGCATATTTATATACCGGATTTAGCACCAATGTAACCGTGGGTTACAAGTTTGATTAAATTGCTACTTCACATTAAAATAGAATAGCTATGCCAGAGATTTCTAGATTCTTAGGAATAATCATAATGATCTTTTATAAGGATCATGCTCCTCCACACTTTCATGCAAAATATTCCGACAAAGCTGGAATCTTTTCAATTCCTGACCTAAAAATGCTCGAAGGAAATTTACCACCAAAAGTAATCTCATTAGTAATAGAATGGGCTGAAATGCACAAAAATGAACTCATGGCAGACTGGGAGCTGGCTCAAAAAGGAAGCCCGTTAAAGAAGATTGAGCCATTGGTATAATTAGTTTTAAGAGACACATAAATATGCACTCAGTTAAAAAAGTAAAATATTTAAATGATTATAAACTTGAAGTTGAGTTTAACTCAGGTGAAATAAAAGTAGTTGATTTATCCAATCACTTAGATGGCGAGATTTTTGAGCCTTTAAAGAAAGTAGAGTATTTTAAAACAGTTAAAGTAAATCCGGAATTTGAAACTATTTATTGGGAAAATGGTGCTGATATTGCACCTGAGTTTTTATTTGATATTGGAAAGTAAAAATCGGACCTCAGATACAAAGTGAGCCGCTCAATTTTATTCAGCGAGCCTCGCCCGCCCACAGAGTGGGCGAGGCGGGAACTAAATTAATGGAATATAAAGGGCATATTTACATACCGGACTTGGCTCCAGCTGCATAGTTACTTCATTGAGCTATGACTTATATTTCCATAGTAAAAACGTTATATGGGTGACCATGAAAATCAGGTTGTTCAGATTCTAATTGAAATCCGCATTTCGTATAAAAATCTTCTAATCCATATTCTAGAAATGATCCAACAATCAATCTATGCTTTCCTTCATCTCTTGCAATTAATGCAGCTTGATTTATAAGTTCTCTGCCATATCCTTTACCGTGTAAATCTTCTCTTGTTGCAATGGTTTCAATATATGCATCTGTAGAAGGTAAATTATCTAACGCTGTTTGAATGCAAACCGCTCCATAAGCAGATCCTCCATCTTTTAATAAATGAAGGGTTCCCCTATCAATTTGATCTGTAACCCAAGTTTCTGTATCCCATCTAAAATCTGGAATATCTAAATGAAACTGCTTGTTGAGTGCAACAATAGGTTTCACATCTGCTCGTGTGGCTCTAACTATTTGCATTTTTAATTAAATATATTTTAGCATTTAAAGCAATACTAACAAAGCTAAAGCCATCTGAGATTTGAACTTATTTCTAAGCTTTTTGTGTAATTCATTCACTAAAAAGCACCGTGACTGAAAAGCGAGTTGAGCATTAGTGCAAAACGAGCGATTAAAAAGAAATCGGGCCTCAGGTACAAAGTGAGAACTAAATTAATGGAGTATAAAGGCCATATTTACATACCAGACTTGGCTCCTGCTGCATGATATACCCCTAGTGCTCTACACTATTATTTATCCTTACTCACGGGGACAGATTTGGTTTATCATTACTGTTCTATCTGATTTACTGTACTTTAGTGCTATTCACTATTTAAAGTATAAGACTTGGCTCTTTTTTATCACCAATATAAACATAGTCTACTTTTATTAGAAAGTCCCTAACAGAATCTGGTTGATTTTCAATGTCTGCAGCTTTATTTGCTTCCTCTAAAGATTCAAATTTTTCCCATCCGTTTTTTACCATATCTTCTTCTTTCTCATATGTGTCCACTTTAATATTATGATGTTCTTGGTTATTTTCTATATCTTTTAAAAAAGAAGCTGGTATGAATTTTAAAAAAACGTTGTTCTTCACATCAATTTTAATTTCTAATTCACAGTATTGTATTTCATTAGTACGATTAACATCACTAATAGCTATAGCATTGAAATTTGCGATATGCATTCCTTCACTATGCGGGATTAGTTTTTTATTCCAAGCATAATAAACTAATTCTCTAGGAGTAAATATTTCATTGTCCAAATGAAACCTGTTTGTTGACAGATCTTCATTCATTGAGAAAGAAACATTTGATCTGTGACGAATTGAAAATTGATACTTTCTTACTTCTGGGGAAATATAACGAAGTGGTATAAATAAGTTGCTATTACCAAGCTCAGGATCAAACACCTCAAAAAGTTTTATTCCGTTAGACTGAGCAAGATTTTTAGCTCCCTGAGTATATCCAGAGGGACAAACAATAACCCCCATATTAGCTATTACATCATCAAGCTTTGTTTTTAAAGCTTCAACTTTTTCTATACCAACTGGTCTATCATAATTCTTTGCTTCTACTACAATTTTTATGTTAATAGCTCCGACTTTACCTTCTATAAGAACATCTATTTGCCGTTCAATATTAGATCTTTGACCTTTAATTTTTGCATCATTAGTTACTTTGGCATCTTTAATCCCGGAACACAATTGTGAAACAATTGACTCAAGCAAATCTCCTTTTTTTTTAGAACTCATAAAATTATTATTAGGCTTTTCATTCTCTGCTTACTTTAAATTTTGATTTTTCTATTTGTAACTCAGTCATTGAATAAACTAGTTCAGCAAGCATATTTAGATCTTCATCTGTTAAATCAACACTTTTTTTACTAGCAATCTCAAATATCATTTGTTTCGCAGGATTTAATCGATCTAAGTTATCAATGCCTGAATATCCACAAAGCATTAAAGATAGATTTAATACTAGTTTACTTGGACTAAAAATGCTTAAAAGTGCGATTAAGGATTCTCTTGTTGGTGGTGTTTTTATAGTTCCATATAGATAAGCATTAAAAGCAGTTCTGCTTATTTTATATTTATCTGGTAAGTTATCAACCACTTCATCAGCAGTGAGTTTGCTTATGTCTTTGAGTATTTTAAGTATGTCAGATACTTGTTTTACTTGTTCGTTATCATCTTTTGGTGTTGAGTAATTTTCTACTGAACTAATTACACCATGGATGTATTGATTTGCTAAATTTTTAAGTTTTCCAGATAATTCGTCTCTGTTTCTGACTATAGTTTCATACATCTCTGTCTTAAAGTCTCTTGAAATATTAGTATTTTCAAATGCCTCATTAATAATATTTTTACGAGTTGTTTCGCCCCTATTTTCAGCGATTTTGTTTTCAAAATCCCAATAAGAAGTATAATTAGAACTTTTCTGACGCCCCCAAAAGGCATCTTTTAGAGCTCTGGCCTCTACAGACTCAGAATTAATTACAAAGTTATCAGGTGCAAATATAAAAGAACCTTGTCCAAACCTTTGTTGATGTCCATTTAATGCGTGTGTGGCTCCTGAAAGAAAATCTACAATTCTTTGAGACTGTTCTACATCTAAGTGCAGAAGGTTTAATATTACAGACTTTCTACATCTTAGCTCTTCAACAATATCCAATGCTTCATCAAATGACTTTGGTTCTATTACTACCACTTCACTTTTAGGTGATCTTGATGGATGTTTTGCCTCTTCTTCTAGTCCTTCATTTCTTGGAGCATTTTCTTTAAAAAAGAAGTCCCGAGAATTAATGCTTAAGGGCTTAAAGACAAAAATAAATTTACCAAATCTGTTTTGTTCACCATCTAATGCATAAGTTGCTCCAGTCACAAAATCAATTACTCTTTGAGCTTGTTCAGTTTCAAGACGTATAGTGCTAATCGCAAATGCTTTTTTAATTTTGAGACTTTCTACTAAATCAAGAGCAACATCAAATGACTCAGGTTCACTAAAAGACAGCTCTGAATGTATTTTCTTAAAATTTAGCAACTCATCAAAATATTTATTTTTTATGTCTTCTGGTAATGAATAAGAAGTATCGGACTTAGTGCTTTTTTTATGTAATGAGGTCTTATTTATTGAAGAGTCTATTTCTTTTTGTTTTGTATATCTCATATCAAATAGATTAGATTACAAATCTCAATTTGTCAAGTCATACTTATCGATTAATATTCAATATAAAATATAAAGACCTATAGATAGCAATATTTTTTATCTGTTATTTGTTTAGTATGATTAGATTTTATGAAGTTTTATAAAGTCTTAAATGATAAAAATTAAACAGATTTCTAACTAATAACAAGGAATTTATAATCATCCTTAATAAAGTTGTTAAGTAAGACTTGATAAAAGAAGAATAAAATTTTATACTGGTAAGTTATACTGCATAAATTAATGCTGGTAAGCTAACCTAAATAAATGGAAAAAATAATTCTATTAGTAATAACGAGATGATTCTCTGCTGAATCTCGGTAATTCTCGGCAGGCACTGAGAGTATTGAGAATAACTGAGGCTAGTGCGATAATCATAATTAAAAGGAAATTTCATCGGGAAAGGTTTATGGAAGAAACAGCAAAACAAGACAATTTAACTGAAACAAAGGATCTTGCTGAACTAGTAATAGATTATAGGAAAAGTAAAGGTCTAACTATAGAAGCACTTAGAAATGAATTAGATATAGGTGTAGAAACAGTATATAACTTGTTAGACCCGGAAAAAGCGGGTAAATGTTCAATTCCAACTTTAAAAAAGGTAGCGGCTTTACTAGGTAAAAGCATTGAAGAAGTTATTGGGAGTCAAGAGTTACTTAGTATAAAAAAGAAGAGTAGGTCATTAAACGAAAACGATTTTGAGAAAGGCCTTAAGAAATTAAAAATTTGTCCAAACTGTTTTCAAAAAGATGATACTGGAGAATCTGTTTCCACATTTTACATAGATAGCAATTATGAGCACTGTATCAAGTGTGGTGAAAAACTAATTTCACAATGTTCAAAAGGCCATCCTATTATTGCTCCTGAGCATAATTGCTGTCCTTTCTGTGGTGAAAAATATCCTACAAAAAGTAAAATTCAATTATATTGTTGTGGTTGTAGTATCAAGGAAACCATCCCTATTGACTGGTCCATAATTGATAAACGATTAGCAAATTGTCCAAGATGCAAGTCCCCATTTCCTTACTTTATTAATGTTAAAGAGGAACATCCATCGATAACAATAAGCTTGGACAATACTTTATGGATTAAATATTCTAACAAGGAAGCTCAAACACGTGAGCAGTTTTATAGATTATATCCTTTATATGCGGTTAATCCTAATCTGAGCAAAGAGTATGAAATTTATTGTTGGATGCATGATTGTGCTGAAGTTTTAAACAAGGCTTGGAAAGTCCCCTACTATCACTATAGTAAAGTAAGTCATTGTTTTACATTTAACGCGTCCGAGAGCTATAGTTCTATTCATAAAGAAGTATTTTTTGGTGATTCTATAAATATAAAAGTACCGCCTAATCATGAATTTATTACAGCGGCAAAATTCTTCAACTTAATTAGTGCACAAACTAATCCAAACAAAACACCAAAGTGGAATAAGCTTGAATTATTTAACAAAGAGTTCAAAGGAAAGAGTAAAGAAACCACTCCTCTGCAAATGCTATATAGATATAAAAAGATAATGGGGGAAGAGAGTGAACTTTAGTTGGGGTCGACATAGAATTCAATGGATTCATTGAAGAATAAATAAAATCTAGTCTATTGTAATTAAATGAAAATGGTGAAAGAATATAAATTGTCAAATATTAAGGAGAACTAAAGTGCAACCTGAAGAAAAGTCTCAAAATCTATGTGAATTAATAAAGACATATATGCTTAAAGAAAGCCTTAGTTGTGAGAAGCTAGCTGAAAAGTTAGGTGTAGCTGTCGGTACTGTATATAACTTAAAAGATCCGGAAAAAGCTCAAAAAACACAACCAGAAACATTAAATAAAGTTTCTCAAAGTCTTGGTATTGCATATGACGTACTTGTAAGAAGTCAAGAGTTGCTAAATCCTACTAAATCAATTCCAACCGAAAAAGAAATTGAATCAGGAGAAAGAAAACTTAGTATTTGTACAAGCTGTTACAAAATAGAGAAGATTACAGATGAAAATTATGTGGGTTATAAAATATTATCTCCCACTTTTTACAGCGACTGTGATTACCTTTATTGTGTTGATTGTGGATCCCATCTAGATGGCTGTTGTCATAAGTGCAAAAAACCTAAAATAAGTTTAGAGCATAAACATTGTCCATATTGCGGAAACAAGTATCTAGCCAGGGGAGGGACTTGGTGTAAGAGTTGTAAGTACTATCTTGATTATAAACAAATTAATTCCAGGACTATTAAATGCCCTAGTTGTAGTGCCCCCTTCCCTTATAATTTGGAGTTCGGTGAACATTCGAATATAAAGGATTCAGTTGTTTGGACAATATATTTAGATGATGTTTGGGAGACAAATAAAAAAGAATTTGAAATGATGTATCCAATATATGAGGTAAATAACGAGATAAGCAATTCTAAAATTGTAAGTATAGAATTAAGAGCCTTTCTTCTTAAATGCGTAGAAAGTCTTAATAGTAAGTGGATGTGGAAAGGTGATGCACCTTGCGTAGATAAATGTTTTTTAACCACTGATAGTTTTCTACCACCTAGCTATGGATTTTTTGCAAGTTCGTCAATCAAGCCTAGTACGTTTATAGTTCAAGTAGCTTATGATTTTGGTCTATTTGGTCAAAGCTCTTTTGAGAAAAGGCTTTGTCTGCCTCCCCCAGGAAGCAGAAATGAATACGATGAACACGAGTTTTTTAAATTTTGTAGCAGGCTTTATAAAAGCGGTGAATATTCAAAAGAGTATTTAGAACATTTATCGGAAAGTGTTACATTCCAGGAGGTGCAGGAGATAAAAGAAAACCCAAGCTTTGCAGAGCCTGGGTAAACAAAAACATAAATTAATTGTTCATAAATAATTATACACAAAATTTTGCTGAAGGCGATTACTCTCAGCAATTAGGGAGAGTTGTTTTTCAAAAAATAAAGAAAGGATCAAAAGGAGCAGAAATATCATGGAAGAACTAAGACAATGCGACACAAGTACACTGTTGTACTTACTTATGTTTAAGGAAAAAAGCAAAATCAACCCGGTACTTAGCTTTTGGTTGGATCAGGTTGATGAGTTTGAGCAAGTAGCATGGGTTTTAGAGGAAAGGTTGTTACACAGTAACGCTGATTTAAAAATAGAAGGAGGAAATTAAAATGTTAGATATAACACCAAACGTAAAATTAATTAATGCACTTAGAAATCAAAAAGGAACACTTGCAGATAGATTATCTGAGCTTATAGATAACTCTGTAGATGCAATGCGAAATGATTTTGTTCAGGTCGATATTACAGTAAGACCAAATGATGATTTGATTGAAGTGATTGATACCGGTCATGGCATTGTAAATATAAAAGAAGCTCTGACAATGGGAATGTCAGAAAAATCTCACGAAGGAACAACTGTTGGTCAATACGGTGTTGGTATGAAGTTGAGTAGCATTTATTTTGGTGATGAAGTAGAAATTATATCAAGAACACCAGACTGTCCAACTGCTAAAAGGGCTTTTATTAGTTACTCTAAAGTAGTTGCCAGTGGCAAATGGGAAGTAGATGATCCAAAAGAAGTCAACTCACAGATTGGAACTACTCTAAGGATTAAAAAACTATGCAATTTAAATAGACTAAGAGGTGGTGCTATACAAGCCCTGAAAAATTATCTGTCCGTAGTTTACAACCATAAGATAAAAAGCAGAAACCTGATAATAACTTTAAATGGTGAAAATGTACAACCAATAGATCTGAAAAAATGCATTGATGAAGATCCTTCCGTAAACGTTGCAATTGATTTCACTGTAAAAGGAAGTAAGAGAGTTAAAGGTTGGGCAGGGATGTTAAAGAACGATGCCAAAACCAATCCTTACAACCAAAACAACTTAAGTGGATTCATACTATATTACAAAGGTCGTGTAATAACTTCAAATGAAAAGCTTGGTTACCAAGAAAGCAAGTGGCTTTCCAGAATAGTTGGAGAACTTCATTTGGATGACTTTGATATAACGCAAAACAAGGTTGATTTCTCTGGAAGAGAAGGTAGCGAGGAATGGGAAATTCTTGAACAGCAACTAGAAATAGAATTGAAACAACTTATTAAAAAGGTTGAGGAAAAATCTAAATCTGAAATCCCTCCACACCTAAAAAAAGATGCCCAGAGCATGATCAAGTGCTTGGAAGATTTTCTGGCAAGATTTGATCCTGACACTGGTCCACATACTCTTTATGATGAATCAAGAGCAGTTGCAAGAGAAAAAAGAGCAGCAAAAGAAAACAGCTTAAAAGTTGTTGCAAAACATACTGAGAGGAAAAGAGAAAACGCAAGTAAAACGAGCCAACAGAAAGGCTCAGTTAGATTAAGAACTACCCCGAGTATAAAACTAATATTTAGCCGCGGTGGGATTAATAGCGTGTTCTCAAAATATTCAGTTATAAAAGAGGAAAGTACACAGATCATTGTTGAGATAAACAAAGATCATCCTCAATATGCTGATCGAGAGATTTCTAATTCTTTACTGGCTTTTGTCATGTGTGATTCAGTAGCCCAGTATATAAAATCTGAACAGAACCTAACTGATGAAGAGTATTTCTCTATCAGGGATGGAGCATTTAGATGTATCCCACACGTAATAGTCATTGGTGATGGCAGGACACATGGCCATTCACCAAGGTTGGCAGCATAGGAGGAAATATGAGAAAAACTAAGAGAAGCACTTCTATCTGGCAGGAATCATTTGAATTGTTTAGTAAAGGATGGGGAAAAGGACAAGTAATGAAGGAGTTGGGTTTAAGGGGAACAGAAGTCAAAAGTTACTATGAAATATGGCAGCTTTATGAGAGTGGCCTTATTTCTGATTCCGAGGAGTCAGTTGCAAAACAAATCAAGATAAAACTTACTTCTTTAAACAGTTTTATTAACTTAATATCAAAGGAAATTAAATCTAATTCATCACCTTTGGTTATTGAAACTGTTATAGGTCAAATCACTGAAATAAGAGTAAGTCTATCCAAACTTGCTGAAGAAATTGGCAAAGAAAATAGAGTTCAAAATCTTGGTGTAAAAAGTGCACGTGCATTTGAAAATGCTTCTGATTTTGTGAAAGTTGTAAGAAAAGTAAGCTAATAAAAAATTAAGGAGAAAATCATGACAATAAAGTTTAGTCAAAAAATATTTAAATGTTCAGGATGTAAAGCTGAGTTTATTCCCTTTGACAAAGGACATAAGTGCCCACAGTGTCATAAAAAGGTAAATAAATACATTCACGAGTTTATACCAATGGTTAAATATACAATGCTCTGTAATAAGAAAATTTATGGTAAATATCTGCCAGGTTCATACGGAATATACTCTCTAATGGACTATATTCAAACAACTATTTTCAGTATCTTTGATTCGGCAGAAGCTAAAAAAATTAAAAACAGAGAAAGATTTATTGATAAATACTTTGAGAATAAGTTTTGGAAGAAAAGAACATATTTAAAAACTCACGTAAAAGATATTGCATATAAGCTTAGTAATGAGCTAGAAGTAGTTAATTCAATATCAAGAAAGGCGGAAAACCAAAATGAAAAAAAAGCAAGAAAATAAACCAAAAATTATAATGAAGTTTGTGCCTCGCACAAAAGAAGAAGAGGAAGCAACTGTTAAAAGACTAGCTGCAATTATGGCTGCTCATTTGGGCTGGGTGCCAAAAGAATTAACCAGAACTCAATCCGTCAAACAAAAACCGCACCAGACATAGGTTTTATTTGAGACAAGCTTTTGTGTGATTCATTCATCAAAAAGCATCGTAAGGGACTGACTTGATTTATCATTGCTTCTTCTTCCTAGACAGCTCAACCAATCTTTTATAATCCCCCCTAATTAAAGCTTCTTTCTTTTTTCTACTCCAACCCTGTATTTGTTTTTCTCTATAAAAAGCTTCATCTATACGACTATATTCTTCAAAGTAAATTAATTTCACTGGTAGTCTGCTTTTTGTATGATTTGCTCCTTTACCTTGTTTATGTTGTTCGAATCTACTTTCTAAATTATTTGTACTGCCAGTATAGTAACTTCCATCAGAGCATTTTAAAATATACATCCAGCCTTTCATACTCGTCTCCTACAAGCCGTGTTGGCTTCGATAAACTCAGCCAACAGAAAATGAATTAAACCAATCTTGGTGGCTGAGCCTGTCGAAGCCACTTTATAAACTATCGGACCGCCGGGATTTGAACCCGGGACCCCTACCACCCCAAGGTAGTGCTCTACCAAGCTGAGCCACGGCCCGTTCATTTTTTGCAAGGAAGTCAGAAATCAGTATTCAGAATATTTCAGAATTTATTAACCTAACAAATCTCTTCTTTCTCTATCTAAACATCTCTGCAGTAAGCGTGCATTAATTCAAAACTAATTCTTATTTTCAGAAGATTTCTTAACCAGCTCCATTATTTCTATCGGTATTGCAAGCACCACTGTATTTGATGCTGTCGGTCCCAGTCCGTCTATGGTCTGAAGCGTTCTAAGCTGCATGGCACCAGGGCTTTCATGCATAGTTCTGGCAGCTTCAGCCAGGTTAAAGGCAGCCATCTTGTCACCTTCTGCTTTTGTAATTGTAGCTCTTTTTTCACGTTCTGCTGATGCCTGACGGGACATCATTTTCTTTAAATCTTCCGGAATATCCACATCCATAATTCTTATTTGTGTAACTTTTAGTCCCCATGATTTAGATTCATGTTCTACTATTTGTTCAATTGATTTTCCAATTTGATCACGTTCTGCTAAAAGACCATCAAAACTAACTCCACCTACTACATCACGTAATGCTGCCTGCGCATACTGAGACATTGCATAAACATAATTCTGAACTTTTATTACTGCAATTTCAGGATTTTCTACCTGAAAGTAAAGGACTCCGTTTATTGAAGCCGGAACATTGTCTTTAGTTATAACCTGTTGTTTTGGAATCTCCATGGTCAGAAGTCGTGTGTCTACCATTCTTATTTCATCAATTAAAGGAATAATAAAAAACATTCCGGGTCCTGCTATTGAACTATATTTCCCAAGTTTGAATACTACTGCTTTTTCCCACTGAGCTGCAATTTTAATTCCAGAGGAAATAAAAAGTGCCACTGCCACAATGGCACCAAAAACCATAGTTCCAAGCACTGGTGAAGTGTACATTAAAGGTGCAGTTGCTAAAAATCCAAGTCCGGCTATTCCAAAAAATATAATTGCTGAGATGTAATTTGTAATAAGAACCATTTTTTTCTCTCCTGAAGTTTTAATTTCCAGAATAATTATATCCCTTGCTGTTCAAATGTATTATTTATTCTGATTATGTGATATATATCTTTAGTGCAAGTGGACAATAAAACAGAATCTTCTCATTTCACCCTTGACCCTTTTCAGGAAGAAGCCATTGCAGCTTTAAAAACTAGCGTTAGTGTAGTAGTCAGCGCACCGACAGGTTCAGGTAAAACTGCAATTGCAGAGTTTGTAATAGAAGAAGCGCTTAAGGGAAAAGAAAGAGTTTTTTATACCACACCGCTTAAAGCATTGAGCAATCAAAAGTTTCATGACTTCCAGAAAAAATACGGAGAAGAAAATGTAGGAATAGTTACAGGTGATACTGCGGCAAATCGTGACGCACAGATCCTGGTTATGACGACAGAAATTTACCGAAATATGCTCTATGGAACAGTCCTGGGTTCTGTAGATGAAAACTTAAAACATTTAAGATATCTGGTCCTCGATGAATGCCACTATATGAATGATCCAGAGCGGGGGACTGTGTGGGAAGAAAGCATAATTTATTCACCGCCCGGCATCCAAATCCTCGCACTTTCTGCCACTATTGCAAATTCAAAAGAACTTACAGAATGGATCTCAAATGTTCATGGTCACACTGAGCTTATAGAAACCTTTCACAGACCGGTGCCACTGGGCTTTTATTATTTTGATGCTACACATCTTTCTCCGCTTCTTACCACTAAAAAAGAATTAAATCCCCAGCTTAAACAACATAAAGATTCATTTAAGGCACACAAACAAAAATTCCGTGACTTAAGAAGGTTCAGAGATAAAAAATCTTTGCAAATACCGGATATGATTTCCGAACTTCACAAAAGAGGATTTCTTCCTGCAATTTACTTTGTCTTTTCCAGAAAAGGATGTGAGCTGGCACTAAAAGAATGTCAGGGACTAGGTTTTGGACTATTAACTCTCGAGGAAAGAAAGACCCTTTCAAATCTTATACAGAAAAAAACTTATGGAAATGAATATTTATATAAGCACAGACATCTTGGGTTTTTATATCAGGGAATGGCAGTGCATCATGCAGGACTTCTGCCTTCATGGAAAGCCATTATTGAGGACCTATTCAGTAAAGGTCTTATAAAAATTGTATTTGCTACAGAAACTCTGGCAGCAGGAATTAATATGCCGGCAAAAACCACTATCATTAGTAATTTAAGCAAACGTGGCGATACAGGACATAAAAATCTCTCAAGCAATCAGTTCCTTCAGATGTCCGGACGTGCCGGCAGACGCGGAATGGATAAAGTAGGAAATGTAGTAATTAAAGAAACAAATGAACACACACCTGCATTTGCTGCAAAGCTTGCTACCAGTGAAGCAGATCCATTGGTTAGTCAGTTTACTCCGAATTACTCCATGGTACTGAATCTTCTGCAAAATCATTCAATGGATCAAATTAAGGATCTTTTGAATAAAAGTTTCGGGCAATATTTAATAAACAGAGATTTAAAAGTTTACTTGGATGAAAAGATAGAGATTGAAGAAGAATTGGAAAAACTAGTCATCTATCCATGTCCTGATCCAAAAAATCCCGGAGATATTGCTGTTTACAGAAAACAGGATGAAAAAATACATGAGATAAAAAGAATGATTTTAATTCTTGAAAAACAAAAAAACCCTGAATTAAATGAATCCAAAGAAAAATATAATACTGCTTTAAAAGAACACCATGGTTTTCCATGTTTTCACTGCCCGAATAAAGACATCTGTTACAAGATGGAAAGAAGAGCAAGAAAAATTGAAAGCAAACTTAAAATTATAAATAAATATTCCCAGCAGCAAATACATTTCTACTGGAATCAATTTTTAAAACTTGCTGAAATACTTACAAAGCTTGGTTATTTAAAAAACAATGTTCCTGCCAATAAAGGCATTATGGCCGCAAGTTTAAGAGGTGAAAATATTTTACTTATTGCAGAAATATTGGATAGGTGTGATTTTGTTAAAACTAGATTATTGCCCGAGGAATTTGCTGCATGCATGTCCAGCATTGCAGTCAGCGAGTCCAGACCCAGAACATTTACAAAAGTAAGAGCATCTCACAATGCAGATGATGTTTTTGTTTCTATGCAAAAAATCTTAAGGGACATAATTAAAATCCAAAGAGATTATGGAATTGAAATTTCAACCAATGTTAGTTTTACACTTAGTGGGTTAATCCAGGAATGGTGCAAACCAAGTACCAGATGGGAAAATCTTTTAGGGCTTACAAATCTCGATGAAGGAGATATAGTTCGTACTGCCAGAAGGACAATGGACTTACTCAGACACATTAAAAATGCACCGCATCTTGATCCGAAACTTAGTGAGCTGGCAAAAAATGCACTTTTACTTATGGATAAAGAGCCTGTGAAAGAAATGGTTTAAATCTGTTTTAAAAGTACTGATGTCTAAGCATTACTTGTACTCGATTTATTTTACCGGCTTCAAGCGGTCCATCATGAAAAAGTCTAATATAATGGACATCAGCCCTTGGATAAGACGAATATACAGGAGGTACTATTAAAGTTTCACCTTCGTTAATGAGAATTACACTTGCATCTCTAACTCCTATATCCCGCAAAGTAACTTTTGCTTCAATATTCATGGTATCAATATTTATTTGTGTTACATAGTTGGAACCTGAACCTGAAAGAGTAATATTAACCAGCCCTTCAGATACTGTAATTTGGTTCCTTGTGCTAGCTGTAAAACCTATAGGTATTGATCTTCCTTGTGGTATGGGCCAGCCATTGGCTGAAGCCTGTGACTGACTAACTGATGCTACTGTTGCTACCATATTTTCTCCTTAAAATAATTATTTAAGTATAGCACTATGGATAAAGAGCTAATTTAAGCTGAAGGTCTAGAATTAAATCTCGAAAATATATCTATAGCAAAATTAAAAAGTTCTAAAAAAATATTTGGTTGCTTGGTTGCATTTGGATTTTGTAATGATCTTCTATTTGCATTTTCTATCCCATCTTGAAACTGGAGTGCTTCTCTGGCCGTAAGATAACTTTGCCCGCCATCACTGCGATTTACCGGGAAAAGTACTCTGTCCCTAAGTACAGGGACTCGACCTATAATGCCTAATGTATTCATTAAATTTTTTACTCTTATGTATGAGTATACTAAGGTTAAAACTCTTTTGACAACAGGATTTTTGTAAGATCTTTGTTCTTAATGTTTATGTCTGCATTTAGGCTTATTTTGCTGAAATATTGCATGGAAAATATCTTCAGATTCATTAACAGTCATCTGTACAGTACTACCGGAGTGATCTGTTATCTCCACAAGATCTGCACTTTGATTAAATTTAAACTTTAATCTTGCAGATTTATCAGGTTTTTTAAATAAAATTATGCTTCCCATATGGTCAGCTATTTTATCCTATTTAAAACCAGAAGATATTAATTTTTTTTAATCTGGCTAAATACATTATTATAAAACGTCTCCCTTCAAATCGACTATCTCTGGAGCAAGCTCACAGAGTTTTTTGCCGATTTGAGCCATGGGCATCGGGAGGCGTTAGTAAGGAGGCGTTTTGTTGCTACTCGTTCAAATCTCCGGGAACAAGCTCCCGAGTTTTTCGCTCGGGCGCAATAAAGAGTAATAGCAACAAAGCAAGGTTGCTACAAACATCTGCAAATGAATTGACGTCAATATAAAAACCACCTACAATAACTCTACTATGCAAACATTAAAAGAAAAAACAGAAAAAAAATTAAAAGTAGAATTTGTAAAAATACATCCAAAAGCACAGCTTCCTACTTACGCTACAGACGGTGCAGCCGGAATGGATTTAACAAATGTTCTTGAATCTCCTTTAACTTTAAAGCCACATGAAAGAGCAAAAGTCCCAACAGGACTAATTATGATTCTTCCTGAAGGATATGAAGGTCAGGTCAGACCACGATCTGGATTAGCTGCTAAACATGGAATCACACTTACAAATTGCGTAGGCACAGTAGATTCTGATTACAGGGGCGAAATGTGCTGCTTAATGATAAACCTGGGAAATGAACCATATACCATACAGCCTGGTGAAAGAATTGCACAGCTTGTAATTGCACCTGTCATTCAGGCAGAGACAGAACTTGTAGACAAAATCCCGGAGGAAACTAAACGCGGCACAGGCGGTTTTGGGAGTACGGGGAAATAGTTATTTATTTTAAGCAGGTATTGGAACACTTACTATCTGATCAACGCTTTGAAGTAACATGCTTTTATCTGCTAATGGATATAAAGCTTCTACTGCATTTACAATGCCTGATATTGCTTCACTATTACTTTGAATTGTTTGAACATTTTGTTGCTCAGTCCTAGTTCTAATCGATCCAATAACCCCATCTATAGTAACGCTTCTGTTTACAGCTACCCATATGTCCTGTTTTAAAGATATTTCATTTGATTCTACACCCTGAGCATAAACAGTAATTAACACAGGACCTTTGACATCATTTAATGCAGTACGTCTTGTTCCTTTATCATTTGGATGTTGCTTGGCAATTCTTATACAAATTGCATTGCCAGTCTTTGGTAGAACTATTAATGAGGTTGTGTTCTGAAACCATCTGCCAGGGATTTGAATATAACGTCCAATAGGTTTTTGAACACCAGGGCCATAATCTAATGCATGAAAATCAATTTCACTGCAAAAACCAGCTGGATGTTCTGCTTGATGTCCTAAAAATGCGAGGCATGCAAGATTAGAATTTGCTGCTGGACTTGATGCACTTATTACTGTAGTTGCGCTCATATATTCTCCTTAAATAAAAATCTAAGATAAACCATATCATAGAAGCAAATAAGTATGGCTCATTGATTTTTTATAATTTATTAATCTTAAATGCCTGATATTATTCTGAACCTTAAAAAAATTTAATGATGTTATGTAACCCTAGGTTACATGGAGTTTTAATTTTAGTATTGTAAGATTTTAGTCCTTATGTTTGAGAGACATTATCCGCCAAAAGATCAAATCGCTGGTTTAAGTAAGTTATTAACATTTTTAAGCAATGATAAGATTTACTGGCATGAGATTTGGATAAATGGAGATACAATAGTAGTAAAAACTGAGCCTCCAAAAGGAGAAAATGATTTAAGAATATTCTATATTTATGAAGATGGAGAATTAGATAATGATGGATTCAGAGATTAATTATTCAAAACTGACTGTAAATGAGCTTAAGATTTTAATAGATGCCGATGACTTAAATGCATTAGATGAATTAAATAAAAGAGTAAAAGCAGGCGCAATAAGATCTAAAAAATATACAAACTGGGAAGCAGGTGAAATAATCACAAAAAATTTAAGGGCAAAGTTAAATTCAGAAATAGATTATACAAAATTAACTGTAAGAGAACTAAAATATTTAATAGGCAGCGATCCTAAAGCTGATAAAGAATTTAATAGACGGGTTTCAATCGGAGAAATAAAACTTAGAAGAATCAAATTAGAAGACATAAGAAAAATATACGGCATAGACAAAGCCTCATGACCACAGATCACAAACTAGGCAAAACCGGCGAAAAGCTTGCCTGTGATTTTCTTTTAAAGAAAAATTTTTCCATACTCAAACAAAACTGGCGCTCAGGAAGATACGGAGAGATTGACGTAATTGCTGTCGACAATAGCACAAAAGAACTGGTTTTTATCGAGGTTAAATCCCGCGCTACAAGCATAAATGACGCAAAGGAACTTGTAAGCAAAAAAAAGCAACAAAAGCTCTATATGCTTGCAAACAGCTATCTTTATCTACATGCAAAAGAAAATACAGCTTGCAGGTTTGATGTTATAGCAGTTAGAATTAACCACAAAGGACAGGCGCTTGAACATATAAGGAATGCATTTTATTTGCAATGAGAGAAATAGTTGAACAATTTATGGAGCAGATTGAAGATGATCAAAAACTTTCTTCTAATACAAAATCTGCATATAAAAGTGACTTAAATGATCTGATTAATTATATATTGAAAACTAAATCTTTAATTAATGACATAGATCATAACTGGGTAAAAAACTATCTTAAAAATCTGGAAGAAACAAATAAAGAAAGAAACTCATATAACAGGCGGGCTTCGACATTTAGGTCATTTTTAAAATTTTTATACAGAAATAAAATGGCACCTACAAACTATTCACTTATTGTAGATAATCAGACCTCGCTTTATAAGAGTAAAGAAGATGAACTGCAAAGTGAGGATATAAAAAAAATAATTGATGATACGAAGTTAAAAGCTGATCAAAGACTCATACTTCTTATGATTGGAAGGCTTAATCTTACCGGCACACAGATAGTTTCCTTAAATACATTTCAAGTAGATTTTGAAAATAAGTTGATTAACATTTCTGATACTGAAAAAATTGAATTACCGAGTCATATATTTTTATTATTAAGAGAATATCTCTTAGACGTTAGACCAAATATAGCCGGTGCAAGTAAAAATTTAAGTTTATTCTTAAATGAAAAAGGGAAATCACTTGGTGAAACAGATATATACAAACTAATTAAGAAACTCAGCGAAGATGTAGGTTTGGTGGGTAAACTTACTACAAGAAATTTAAAAAAATCACTGGATAATAAAAATGATATTCTATCTATTCAGAAAGAAGTTTTAAATGTAATTTCTCCCAATTAATTAAAGAAAAATATAAATGATCCTAAATTTGAATATTGGCGGTTTATCTGGCTGGCCAGCCAACAGATTGGCTGTATGCTCTGTACGACCGGCTTGCATGCCTAGCCAGGGTGTATTTAATGCAATGAGGTTTGCACAAAAAGAAGCAGAACTTGAAGGTGCTCCATTTGTTGATACAGTGCACCTACTGCTTGGATTAATAAATGAAGCTTATTCTTCAGAAGGCACAGACACGATAAATACAGGGATTTTTAATTTTCTTCAGCTAAGGCATTCAACTGTTTTTGACAAAGCACAAAACTTTGCCGGGCTTGAAGCTAGAGACCTAGCAAATATTGCAAGCAGTTGGATTACTGTTGCCGCAAAGAGACTTTTTCTTACAAGTGCCAGGATTGCACAAGGATATTTTTCCCCGGTAATTAAACCAGAACACATTTTACTTGCACTGTGTAAGAGAGAAAATATGTCCTGCTCGGCTTATGGAACATTTATTGAGCTTGGAATAGATCCTGAAGAACTTAAAAATATAATTGAAAGATCAATAAGAGGCGAGATTTTAAGCGAGATAGGTATTTATTAGGAGATGCTAATATTTAATTACCATGCTAAGAACATTCTTAAAAAGTAAAATCCACCGAGCCACAGTTACAGAATCAAATATTAATTATGTCGGCAGTCTGACCATTGATTCATATCTTATGGAGCTTTCAGACATAAAAGAATATGAACAAATCCAGGTTTTAAACATAACTAACGGGGAAAGAATTACTACTTATGCAATTTCAGGTCAAAGAAACTCAGGTGTTATTTGTGCAAATGGCGCAGCCAGCCATCAAATAAAAGTCGGGGATCTCGTAATAATTTTAAGCTATGCGCAATTGGATGAAAAAGAAATAAAAATATTTAAGCCAAACATCGTCATGGTAGATAAACAGAATAAGCCTGATATAACCAATGATGCAGAACGTATCACTGTCATTGCGAGCCGAATGAAATAATGACAGTAGAGTGTTATAATTTTTTCATATGCCAAAAGATATAAAAGTTTTAGTATGTGGCGCAGCAGGTAAAATGGGACAGTCAGTTGTCCGTGCTGTAGACGCTGAAGCAGGTTTTAAGCTAATAGGTGCAGTTGACAGAAGTGGAAATCCAAATATTGGAAAAGATATTGGAATTATTTGTGGAATTAATGAAATTGGAGTAAAGCTGACCAGTGATTTAAAAGAAGCTCTATCAAAACTACAGCCTGATGTAATGGTGGATTTCACCATGCCTGAGATAGTTATTGTAAATGCTCAGATGGCATTAAAAGCCGGAGTAAGAGCAGTAATCGGAACTACAGGCATGACAAAAGATGACATCAGTGAACTCTCAAAGATTTCAAAACAAAACGCTACAGGTACCATTGTCGCTCCGAATTTTGCAATCGGCGCTGTGCTTATGATGAAGTTTGCAAAAGAAGCCAGCAAGTACTTTGCACATGGAGAAATAATTGAATTTCACCATGATAAGAAGCTGGATGCACCAAGCGGCACATCCATAAAATCAGCCGAACTTATGGCAGAAGCTAGAAAAGTATTTGGAAGAGATTCAGTTAAAGGAAAAGAAACTATTAAAGGAGCCCGGGGTGCAGCAGGAGATGGAAATATCCATATTCACAGTGTAAGACTTCCGGGACTGCTTGCACACCAGGAAATAATTCTTGCAGCACTTGGACAAACACTTACAATAAGACACGATAGTTACGATAGAACTTCATTTATGCCTGGAGTCCTCATGGCTATTAAAAAAGTAATGGAGCTAGATCATCTGGTTTACGGGCTTGAGAATATAATCTAATGCTATTTATCTAATCACAACAAAATTCCCGTTTTTTACCTCATAAACAGAAAATCCGGGATTTAATAAATCCCCTTTTTTGTCAAAAGATAAAATACCTGTTAAACCTTTAAAGTCCATAGTTTCTCTTACAGCTTGTGCAATTTTTTCTGGATCTTTTTCTTTTACTTTTTCAATTGCTGAAATTAAAATATTCGTGGCATCAAAAGAATTAGCCGAATAAGCTCCAATATCTTTATTAAATTTTTTTCTGTATTCAGCGCCGAAACTCTCATCTGCATTCAAGGAAAGAGAAACAACTAAAGCTCCTTCACTGGATTCTTTTGCTTTGTCTATCAATTCTTTATCAAAAACACCTTCACTGCCTAAGAATGTGGTTTCTAAACCTTTTGATCTGAGCTTTTTTAAAAACCGGGCAGCATCTCCATATTCTCCTACAAAATATATAAGGTCTGGTGATTTACTTTGAATAGAATTTATTTTATCTGAGTAGTCCTGAGTATCAACTTTATAAGACTCATAAAAAATAATGTCAGATTTTTTAGATGTTGTAATTTGTTTTATAAATTCCGAAGCCAAACTTAAGCCATAGCCACGGTTATTATAAAGAACTGCAATTTTTTTATAACCTTTATTGATAGCATGTTTTGCTGCTATTTCACCTTGCTTATCATCCCGTCCTATGGTTCTAAAGACATACCCTCTTACTGCAGATCTTTCAGTAAATAAAGGACTGGTCGAGCCTGGAGATATTTCAGTTATCATTGCTTTTGAATAAATTTCAGATGCAGGAATAGAAATATCGGAATTTAAATGTCCAATTACTCCAAGTACCATAAGGTCAACCAGGCTTTTTGCTCGCCATGTTCCTTCACCTGCAAGTCCCCCATCATCTACTTTAATCAGCTTAATTTTTTTACCATTAATTCCCCCGTTTTGATTTTTTATATCAACTGCCAATTCTGCACCGTTTATTATGGACTGTCCAAGTGCTTCATAAGGACCAATTTGCGGCGCTATAACTGCAATTTTATAAAAGTCGCTTGATCTATTAGTAGTACATCCGGTAAGGAGGAAAGAGATAAGAGGCAAAGAAGCAAGAAGCAGAGAGGCAAAGAAGCAAAGAGGCAAAGAAACAAAGAAAGAACTTTCTCTGCTTCTCTGTTTCTCTGTTTCTCTGCTTCTTTTTCTCATTCAATTACCTTAAATTTGCCTTTCTCAACCTTGCTTAAAACAAAACCAGGTGAAGTTAAATCACCGTTTTTATCAAATGTAATATATCCAGTAACACCTTTAAAGTCTTTTGTAGCTGCAATTTCTTTTGCAATTTTTGCCGGATCTTTTACTTTTATTTTTTCAATTGCAGTTATAAAAATATTTGCTGCATCATAAGAATTTGCTGCATATCCAGTAGGCTCCTCTTTAAAGTATGCTTTGTACTTTTCAACAAATTCTTTATCTGTTATAGGGGAAGGTGAAATTACCACTGCACCTTCAGTATTTTTTCCGCCAATTCTTATAAACTCCGGATTATCAATTCCGTCACCGCCTATAAATTTTGTGTTAGCTAATCCATATTTAGCAAAATCCTTAACTAAGTTTCCTGCATCATCATGTTCACCAGCCAGAAAAACAACATCAGGCTGATAAACAGAGATCCTTGAAAGCAAGGAGCCATAATCTTTTTTGCCTACATCAATCATGTTATAAAAAACAATCTGTGCAGTACTGAGTGGATTTGATTTTATGGATTTTGCAAACTCTCCTGCAAGTAATTCTCCATATGCCCTGTCGTTATAAAGAATTGCAACTTTTTTGTATTTGTTTTTAATCACATAGTCAGCAAGTAATTTCCCCTGAGTATCATCACGCCCTATGGTTCTAAAAACATAGCCTCTGGTAGCTTTACGCTCTGTAAAGTGTGGACTGGTACTGCCTGGACTTATCTCTGCAATTCCTGCTCTGCTATAAAATTCTGATGCCGGGATAGAAATATCGGAATTTAAATGTCCAATTACTCCAAGTACCATAGCTGTTCTAGTAAGTCTGTAAGCAAAAAATGCTCCTTCTCCGACAAGACCGCCATCATCTTCTTTTAAAAGAATAATTTTTTTACTGTGGATACCGCCTTTTTTATTTGCTTCTTCTACTGCAAGTTCTGCACCATTTATTATGGACTTTCCAAGCAAGGCATAAGGTCCGCTCTGGGGAGCAACTACAGCAATTTTATAATTATCTTCACCAGCCTGAGGCGGTCTGAAACACCCGGATAAACAAACAGTAATTAATAATATAAAAATACTTAAATATCTTTTTTTCATCTTTTATATCCTTTTCTTTATCCTCTTAATGAATTCCTACATCTCTAGTTTTTAAATCTTTATCTCTTTTTATTCTATCCAATTCCTCAACTGACTTTATGAGGCTTATTGGCAGAAAACCTTCCTGAACTACTATATCCTGTCCTTCAGGACTCAGTACATAATAAATATACGCCAGTTCAAGTCCATCAGCATCTTTTTTTATTCCATAATAAAGATTTCTGAACAATGGATATTCTCCTTTATATGCTGCTGCATAAGTCGGGGGGATATTGTTTATGGAAATGGCTTTTACTGTGCTATCTAAATAACTAAATGGAAGATATCCAATACCATATTTAAAATTTGCAATATTTGCTTTCATCTCAGAGCTGGAATTAGTTACTACTGACATAAGTGTTATGGGAATGCCGGATTCTTTTTTTGCTTTTGATTTTCCCATTACAAGTTCTTCAAGTGCAGCTCGTGTTCCATTTCCTGAGGAATCATTAACCAGTTGAATTTCTCTGTCAAACGGCGCGCCGAGATCTTTCCAGTTTGTAATTTTTCCAGAAAGTACATTACGTAATTGCTCAAGTGTTATATTTTTTATGGGATTTGACGGATGTACAGCAATTGAAAGTACATCATGAGCAATTACAAATACTTTTAAGTCTTGTTTTTCTTCATCTGTCAGATTTCTTGAGCTGGCAGCAATCTGAGCAATGTTATTTTTTACAGCAATGGGTCCGGCACTTGAGCCGCCACCCTGAATCAGTACATCTACTCCAAGGTCTTTTTTATAATTCAGGGCAAGATGTTCAGAAAGCGGAAGCATGGTAGTAGAACCTACGATTACAATTCTTGGATTACGACAAAATGAAATATTAAAGGAAGAATAAATCCATAAAGATAGAAACAAAACAAAACAGGTAAATTTTTTTAACACACTCACGAGACTATTATAATAGAATGATAGAGATAATATGCTCTCTCAGATAACAATTAAAAACTTTGCAATAATTGACTTTCTTGAAATCAATTTTAAAGAAGGCTTAACAGTATTAACAGGAGAGACCGGTGCTGGTAAGTCAATTATTGCTGATGCACTTGATTTTTTGCTTGGCGCAAGAACTACCAGTGATCTTATAAGAAGTAGTGCTGATAAAGCACAGGTAGAAGGGACTTTTTTAGTCCCTGAAAAATTTTTTTTAGAAAAGTTTGAACCCTGGTTTAAGAAAAACAGTTTTGACAATAACAGTGAAAATGTAATAAATGTTTCCCGTGAGCTTACTGCAAATGGATCAAAAGCCAGGATAAACGGTTCACTTTCAAATGTTTCTCATCTTTTATATCTAAAGGAGATTCTTGTAGATATTCATGAACAAAGCGAACACATAGAGCTTTTAAAAATTGAAAAGCAAATGGATATTCTTGACAACTGTGGAAATGATTTGCATAAAAAGATTTTGGAAGAATACGGAAAAACATATGAAGAATATATTTCTTTGAAAAACCGCTTAAATACTTATCTTGAAAACAGGGCAGTATTTGCTAAGAAAATTGACTTCTTAAAATATCAGGTAAATGAAATAAAAGAAGCAAAAATTAACGACTTAAATGAAGAGAATGAATTGCATGCAAAGAGAGAGATGATTTTAAACAAAAAAGAACTTACAGAAAATAGCACTCAGGTTTATGAATTAATAAACGGTGATGATGGTGTAGGGACGTTGCGCGCAACGTCCCTACTGGCAATGTTAACTGAGGTTAAAAAGCTTATCTCAAAATCCGCTGAGCATGATGGTTCTTTTAATACTTATCTTAAAACCATAGAGATAATTACCAGTGAATTAAAAGAGCTTTCATCATTTGTAAATCATTACGGAGAAAATATAGATGCTGGTAATAATGATTTAGATGAAATAGAAGAAAGACTTGATTTATTTTATAACCTGAAGAAAAAATACGGTAAATCACTGGAAGAAGTTCAGGAATATCTGCTTAAAATTGAGAGTGAACTTAGCGATGAAGAAAAAAATAATTGTTCCCAGGAAGAGCTTGAAGGTAAATATAAGCAGAGAGAAAAAGACATAAATGCTCTGGCAGACAAATTAACAAGATCAAGAGAAGAGATTACAAAATCTTTTGTGAACAGGGTTCATGAAGAATTATTGTCATTAGGATTCAATGGTGCAGGGGTGTTTCACGAAACGCCACTATTGGTGATTGAATTTACCCCCTGTGATATTTCACTTAACGGTAAAGAACAAATCCAGTTTTTATTTACATCAAATCCTGATGAGCCGCCCAAACCACTCTTAAAGGTAGCTTCAGGCGGAGAGTTATCAAGAATAATGCTAGCAATCAAATCCATCGCATGTAGAGGCGGGCAAACCTCGCCAGGGACTATGGTCTTTGATGAAATCGACATGGGCGTAAGCGGTGAAATTGCTGCAAATGTTGCCAGAAAACTTTATAAAATCTCAAGAAATAATCAGGTCTTATGCATTACTCACCAGCCTATAATCTGCGCAATGGCAGATGAGCATTTTGTAATTGAAAAGAAAATAACTGACGGCTTAACTAGTGTCACTATAAAAGAAGTCTTAAACAATGAAAAAGCAGAAGCACTTGCAACCTTGCTCACACCAGAAAGAAAATCAAAAGATAATATTACTGTTGACGCAAAACAATTCGCACAATCTTTAATTGAAAATGCTAAAAAGGCAAAAGAAAAAGGACCGTTATGCCAAATGAAACTAACATAATTTTTTTTGGAGCACCTGGTGCCGGAAAAGGCACACAAGCAAAAAAAATCTCTTCTAAATTAAACATTCCCCATATAGACACAGGAAGTTTAATTAGAGAAGCTATTCAAAACACTACAGAGCTTGGTGAAAGAGCAAAGTTTTTTGTAGAATCAGGGAAACTGGTACCGGATCAGCTGGTAATTGATCTCATAAGAGAAAAACTAATTGTACTTAAAGACAGAAACTATAAAGGATTTATCTTAGACGGTTTTCCAAGAACCATTCCACAGGCAAATGCACTTGAGCATCTTCTTCTTGAATTAAATATTAAACTTACATGTGTCATTAATGTTCAGGCTCCGGAAGAAATCCTTATAAAAAGACTCAGTTCAAGAAGAATCTGTTCAAACAAATCATGCGGCGCAATTTATAACCTCATCTCAAGCCTCCCAAAAGAAGAAAATAAATGTGACGTTTGCAGCTCAAAACTCTACCAAAGAAAAGATGACACGAAAGAAGCAGCTCTTGAAAGACTTAATGAATATCGCAATAAAACAGCACCACTGGAAAACTTCTATAGAGATTTAAATCTCTTAAAAGATGTAAACGGCACAAAAGATCCAGATGACGTTTATAATGAAATAGTAAAATTTATTTCGTAAAAAAAATTAAATCATGTCTATTACCATTTATGAAAAAGATCAATATGAAGGAATAAAGCTTGCCGGTAAAATTGCAGGTGAAGCATTAGACTTGGCATGCAGATCAGTTAAGCCTGGTATATCCACATGGGATCTAGATAAAATTGCTGAAGAATATATCCGTTCAAAAGGAGCTATTCCGACTTTTAAAGGTTATATGGGATTTCCTGCATCACTTTGCACTTCAGTAAATCATGAAGTAGTTCACGGTATTCCAAATAAAAATAAAATTTTAAAAGACGGAGATATCATAAGTCTTGATATAGGAGCTACAGTAAAAGAAAAATTTAACGGTAAAGAATGGAATTATATAGGAGACACAGCCAGAACCGTACCAGTAGGAGAAGTCAGTCAACAAATCCAAAAGCTTATGAAAGATACGAATGACTCTCTTTTTAAAGGAATCGAATTCTGCAGAGCTGGAAAATTAATAAAAGAAATCTCAACTGCTGTTGCAAACATAGCAATTGAAGGAGAGTATGGAATAGTAAGAATGTTCGGCGGACATGGAATCGGGCCTGAATATCACAGTGAGCCTTTTATTCCAAATTGGCCCGAATATTTTACCCAGAACAAAGATACTGAAATTAAAGCAGGAATGCTTTTATGTATAGAACCTATGTTTAACCTGGGTTCAGACGACGTTAGAAAATTAAAAGATAACTGGACTATTGTCACAGCAGATCACAAGTTGTCCGCACATTTTGAACATACAATTCTCGTAACTGACGACGGGTCATACATAACAACAAAAATTTAAAGTAGAGACTACTACAATAAATCTAGAAATCTAAGTTTTTTAATTTCGTTTTCTTCACTGTGGGTGGCGCCGGAAGGGAGGTGTCCAGACTGAGGAACTCTGTGACGAAAGTCTGGAGGGTACCTGCAGGCGACAGGACCCACAGTGAAGAAATAATGCGATATAATCATCTCTTGTGGCAAAAGAATCCATAGAATTTGAAGGTATTATCAAAGAGTCTCTCCCTAATGCAATGTTCAGGGTAGAGCTTGATAACGGTCATCTGGTATTAGCTCATATCTCAGGAAAAATACGAAAGAACTTTATTAAAATATTGCCTGGAGATCGCGTTAAAGTTGAGCTTACGCCATATGATTTAAACAGAGGAAGAATTACATTCAGGGTTCAGGAGAAAAGAGGAGCAATAGCAAGGGAAGAAAATGAAACATAGAGCATCAGTAAAAAAGATTTGTGCAAAATGTAAAATCATCAAGCGTAAGGGAAGAGTAATGGTGATTTGTGAAAATCCCAAGCATAAGCAAAAGCAGGCATAGTGTAAGTACATGCCATGGCCTGTATTTATAATTGGTCAATTCAAGGTAATCTTTGTATAAATAATCTGTAATTGCTTGTTTGAATTGCTTAAAAAAGATAAAATTTCCTCCTTGTCCCTTAAAATATATTTAGAATTAATTTGAGAAAAGAAAGAAAACTATGGCAAGATTTGTAGGAATAGATTTACCACCGAACAAAAGAGTAGAAATCTCACTTACTTATCTTTATGGAATTGGAAGATCTATAAGCAATAAAATTCTTGAAAAAACAGGAATTGATAAAAATAAAAGAATGAAAGATCTCACTGATTCTGAAATAAACAAATTAAGGGAAGAAATTGAAAAAAACCAGCAGGTTGAAGGTGACTTAAGAAGAATTGAAGGACTGAACGTCAAAAGACTGACAGAAATAAACTGCTATAGAGGAATTAGACACAGAAAAGGATTGCCTGTAAGAGGACAAAGAACTAAAACTAATGCCAGAACAAGAAGAGGAAGAAAGAGAATGACAGTTGCAGGGAAAAAACAAACCTCAACACTTAAATAAGAAGGAAAAATGAAACCAAAGAAAAAAGAAAAAAGAAATATTCCAAGCGGCAAAATCCATATTAGTTCTACTTTCAATAACACTATTGTTACTGCCACTGATAATCAAGGAAACACCATTGCATGGTCAAGCGCAGGTGCATGCGGATATAAAGGTGCTAAAAAAGGAACTCCATTTGCAGCCCAGCAAGCAGCAATGAGTGTTGCAAAAAAAATTGTTGATCATGGCATGAGACAGGTAGAGGTTGAAGTAAGCGGACCTGGAGCAGGAAGAGAAACTGCAATCAGAGCACTTCAGTCAGCTGGTTTAAGAGTAACCATTCTGCGTGATGTAACTCCAATTCCACACAACGGATGCAGAGCACCAAAAAGACGAAGAGTATAAAACAAGGAGATAACATGAGTCAAGTAACAGTAAAATGTCTGGAAAATAAAACAAACAATGACGGATCATTGTACGGGAAATTTCTACTTGAACCTTTTGAAAGAGGTTTTGGAACTACTGTAGGGAATTCTTTAAGAAGAGTTTTACTTTCCAGTACCCCTGGTTCTGCAGTAACAGCAGTTAGAATAGAAGGCATAACTCATGAATTTTCATCTGTCCCTGGTGTGGTTGAAGATGTAATCGATATACTTCTAAACTTAAAAGGTCTTGCAGTAAAGTCATTTTCTGATCAGCCACAAACTCTAAGAATTTCAGCCAAAGGCCCTGCCATCGTTCTAGGAAAAGATTTACACCTGCCTGCAGATGTTCAGATTGTTAATCCTGACTGGAAAATAGCAACTCTTTCAAACAACGGAAACTTAAACATGGAAATTGTTGTTGAAAATGGTGTTGGCTATATACCAGCAGATAAACAAAAATCCCAAAGACCAATTGATTTTATACCTGTTGATGCAGTATTTATGCCAATTAAACGGGTTGCATATTCAATTGAAACTGCAAGAACTCCTGACGGACATGAGTTTGATCGTTTATATATTGAAATATTTTCAAGCGGTGTTATTGAACCTACTGTAGCTCTTGGACAGGCAGCAGCAAATCTTATTGAAAAGATGGCAACTGTTGCTCAGTTTTCAGGAGAATCTATCAGCATTCCTACCACACCAGAAGTTCCAAAAGTTGAAGAAGCAACTGATCAAAGAAAAACCTTAAGCATTGAAGAGCTTGAGCTTTCTGTTAGAGCATATAACTGCTTAAAGAGAGCAAACATTAATTCTCTCGGCGAGCTTTTAAGTCTTTCTTATAATGAACTTATGAACATAAAAAACTTTGGAAAGAAATCAGCAGATGAAGTTCTGGAAAGATTACATGCAATGGGATTACACCTGGCTGATGAAGCTATGGCTGCAAATTATCAAGAAGGCGGTATGGAAAGCGAAGTATTTTCAGCATGAGACATTTAAAAAAAAGGAACAGACTTTCGCTACCAGCCGATCAAAGAAAAGCAGTGCTTAGAACACTTGCAAATTCTTTCTTCAAGTATGGTGAAATTAAAACCACTCTTGGAAAAGCAAAAGCCGTTCAAAGAGAAATTGAAAAACTGGTTACCCTTGCAAAAAGAGGAGACATGCATGCCAGACGCCAGGCTTCTGGTTTCTTATATGAAAAAGATGTCTTAAAGAAACTCTTTAATGAAACCGTCGGAAATTTCAAATCTAGAAAAGGCGGCTACACCAGGCTTATTAAAACAGTTCCAAGACGTGGTGATGCTGCTCCAACTGCCATATTACAATTAGTAAATTAATGTCATCACTTGAAACAAACCTTGGCAAAGTAAAATTAAAAAATCCTATTTTACTTGCCTCTGGCACCTGTGGTGTTGCAGCTAGAGAATTTGAACCCTATTTTAAACTGAGCGATCTGGGCAGTATAGTCACTAAAAGTTTAAGCATAAAACCAAGGGTCGGAAATCCTACGCCACGTGTAGTGGAAGTTTCTCCTGCATGCGGAATGTTAAATTCCATAGGTCTTCAAAATCCGGGAATTGAATATTTTGTAAAAAATGAGCTGCCTTATTTAACTGAACAAAAAGTTACATGTGTAATAAATATTGTCGGTGAAACTCTGGATGATTATTTACAGGCAGTTGATGTTATTAAAAATAAATCTGAGTTTTGTGCAATTGAATTAAATCTTTCCTGTCCAAATGTAGAAGGCGGATTGGATTTCAGCCAGGATCCAAAAAAAGCATTTACTATGGTGAGTGAAGTTAAAAAAATTACAAATATTCCTGTATGGGCAAAACTTTCTCCAAATATTACAGACATTACAGAAATCGCCAAAGCCTGTATTGATGCAGGATCTGATGGTTTGTGTTTAATAAATACTGTTCTTGGTCTGGCTATAAACCGTTGGACTAAAAAACCTGTTTTGCCTCGCGGTGTCGGCGGTTATAGCGGACCGGCTATAAAACCAATTGCACTCAGGATGATTTGGGAAACATATAAAAAGTTTCCAAAAACTCCAATTATTGGAATAGGCGGCATTCATACTACAGATGATGCTATTGAATTTTTACTCTGCGGAGCAAGTGCTATTCAAATAGGCACTGCAAACTTTGTAAATCCAAAAGCAAGTATTGAAATTATTGAAGGATTAAAAAAATATATGGAGCAAATGAAAATTAGCTCCATTAATGAAATAGTAGGTCAAGCACATCTACAGAGTGAAAAACCCTTAGCAAAATCAGCTTACTGAGGCTGCTCATCAGGTCTATCGGAAGGCTCTTGGAGATTTATTCCAAACAACTGTGCAAGTTTTTCTACTAACATATCAGTTGACATGCCTGTTGGATCAATTACCAAAATACCTGGTTTAGCATTTAGACTTTCTGCAACTGAAATTGTCTTTTCAAAAAATTCTTTAAGTTTAGGATTTGTATCTAGTGTTTCTTCATCAGCAGATAAATCTGTAATCGGAATTTCATGATCAACTAATTTAAGTGATCCAATGGTACCGTTAATTACTAAGTATCTGCCATCGCTGCGAATCCCTATTCTAAGATCATCATGAACCTTAACTGGTCCATCAAATGCTATTCCAAAAATATGATACTTAGATTTTTCATCTGAATCAGAAACTGGTTTTGCTGCTTGTATGCCACCTACGCTTGAAGCCCACCAAGGACTAACCCAACCGCCATCTGTACCAGCTAGTATTAGATTACGCCAAGGAATATTGTTGCTAACTGCTATTATTAATAACATTTTTAATATCTACTTAGCATTATTAGGCCACATTTTTATTTTCCTTGTCAATTAGAAAATGATTAAAACTTTTTAATCAAGACTGAGTGATTTCTACTTATAGTTCTCTAATTAGTGGCTTCTGGGTAGCTAGTCTCCAGCTATGGAACATAATATGCAAATCAACCGACCATATGAAAAGGTCTACTTATTTATGTCTCTACGATATATCTGGTGTACCTAACATATTGCCATATATACATGTTGTGTATTAATAGATTCTAAATTTGCTGGCCAAGTAATGGATAATATGATAAAAAATATAGTCTTACTGTCTATAAAAGCTATTAATATTTAATGTCCTTTTTAAAGGAAATTATGGATACAAAGTTACGTTTAAAAGAAATTGAAATTGATAATTTTAAATCCTTTGGGAAAAGAACACTTGTTCCGTTTCTTCCAGGATTTACAACCATTTCCGGACCAAATGGTTCAGGAAAATCAAATATTATCGACAGTATTTTATTTGCACTTGGACTTTCAAGCTCAAGAACCATGCGGGCTGAGAGACTTCCTGATCTTATAAATAATTTAAGCGGGAAAAAAGAAGCTCAGGCAACCATAAAATTTACCGATGACAAAGAAATTGAAATTGAAGTTACAAGAAAAATAAAAGTAAAAGATAACGGATACACCAGTACTTATTACATGGACGGCAGAACTTGCACGCTTACTGAAGTTCACGACAAACTTCTTTCCTATAACATAAGCCCTCATGGATATAACGTAGTTATGCAGGGTGACGTTACATCCATCATCAGCATGTCACTTAATGAGCGTAGAAAAATTATAGATGAGCTTGCAGGGGTTGCTGACTTTGACAGAAAAATTGAACTTGCACAGATAGAGCTGCAAAAAGTCCAGGAAGCAGTTGAAAAAGAAAATATAATCATGCTTGAGCTGGATGAGAGGCTAAGACAGCTTGAAGGTGAAAGAAATGAAGCACTAAAATATTTGAAACTTAAAAATGAACTTAGGGAGCTGGAAAAACACTGTCTGGCAGCAAGGCTAAATAAGGTAGAAACTGAATACAATTTACTCAAGGAAGAAAACGCAACTCTCAGGCAAAAAAGAACTGATTCTATCATAAAGCTTGGTCAATTAAACGACGAGATAGAAGCTGATAAACAAACCATAGCAGACATTGAAAATGAAGTTCAGAAAATTACAGAGCAAAACCAGAGAAAACTCAGTGAAGAGCTTGAGACTGCAAAAATTGAAATAAGCAAAACTCAGTCTACAGTTGACTTTTTAAACAAACAAATTAAAGACCATAAAGATAACATTGAAAATCTAGAAAGTGAAATTAAAACTTTAGATAAAAAATTAAACGATCTTGAAAGAAAAAAAGAAAAAAACAAAAAAGAACAAGAAAAACTTGAAGATGCAATCTGGAAATTAAATCAGGAATATCAAAAACTTCAGGACAAACTAAAATCCAAAGGACAAAACCAAAACCTCTCCACCACAAAAATCCTTGAAGTTCAGAAGAAAATAAATAATCACAAGCAGGATAAAGAAGAGCTTCTCACGAAATACACCAGACTTGAAGAACAAATTATTCATTTAAAGGATGACTTAACTCAGACAAAAGAAGAAGCTGAGAAATCTCTTAGCGAACTAAAGGAACTAACCCAAAGCAATAACTATAAAAACTCAAAACTAAGCCAGCTTCAGCAAAAACATGCAGCACTTCAAAAACACATCTCAAAACTTAAAGCCGAAGAAATTGAGACTAGAGAAGAGTTAAATGAAAGAACTAAAAAACTTGCAAAACTAGAACGTGAGCTGGATAAGCTTGAAGTTCACAAGCAAGTAACTAAAGAAGCTGGCGGGCTTGGTGCAGCAGTAGATACAGTGTTGAGTGCTGGCATAAAAGGTGTTCACGGCACACTTGCACAGCTTGTTTATGTAGAAGAAAAATATAAAACTGCAATTGAAGTTGCTTCAGGAAACAGATTAAAAGCTATTGTCGTGGATACTGATGCAATAGCTGCAAAATGTATTGAGCTCTTAAGAAGCACACACAGCGGAAGAGCTACATTCTTACCCTTAAATAAATTAAAACCAGCTCCTTCTTTATTACCCACGAGCCAAAAAGGAGCACTTGGCTCAGCAATGGATTTAATAAAGTTTGAAAATAAATACAAAGATGCATTTTATTATGCATTTAGTGACACCATAATAATGGACACCCTGGATAATGCCAGAAAAAACATCGGCAAAAACAGAATGGTAACACTTGAAGGTGATTTGCTTGAAAAAAGCGGAGCTATTACTGGTGGCTCTCAGGCAAAATCAAACATAAGTTTTGGAGTTTCAGGAGAAGCAGAACAAGAAAGACTGCAAAGAGAAGTAAAGTCCCTTCAGGATTATGTAAGTCAGCTTGAAAATGATTTAAATGAACTAAGCAAACAAGTTGAAGAAGCAAAAGAAGAGTTTGACACTTTAAAAACTGAGATTACAAAAGAAGAAACAAACAACTCTTCTTTAATTGAAACAATTAAAAAACTTACACAGACCTCAGAAATCAGTAAAGAAAAAGTGACTGAGCTTGCAACAAGCATAGAAACAAACACAGAAGAGCTGGAAAAACTTGACAAAAAAGTAAAAGAAAAAGAACAGGATATTATAAATCTGGAAGTAGAGTTACAGCAAATAGCTGCAGGTATAAAAGACACCAGCCTTGAAGCACTTGTGACAGATACACAGGACATTGAATCAAAAACTAAAGACTGTGAGACTAAACTTCAGGAGATTGTTACTGAAAACAGAAGTTATGCTGTAGAAGCTGAGTTTAATTTAAAAGCAAAAGAACAATACGAGGGAAAAATCACAAATTCCCAGAAAGAAATTGAAAGAATTATAAATGAATTGCCGGAGCACGAAGCTAAATTAAAATTACTTGAAGAAAAAGTAGGCGAGCTGGAAGGAGAAAGTGCAAGTGAAATTAAGCGTTTGGGCGAATTAAATACAAAGCGTAATGAAATTTCAAACGGTCTTATAAACAAAGGTGAGCAAAAAGGAGAGCTGCAGCAGCTTATAGAGCAGTTTGCTGAAAAAGTAACTTCTATAGAGCTTAAACTCCGCGAGCTTGAACAGGATCTTGGTGATTTACGTACAAAATTTGAAGAACAAACACAAAACGAAGAATATAAACTCCCTGAAAATATTGACCTGGATAAAATAATCAAACAAATTGAAAGTATTGAAAAAAGAATGAGGGCTTTGGAGCCTGTGAACATGCGTGCTATCAATGAGTACGATAATGTGACAAGTCGCCAGCAGGAAATTAAAGATAAGCTGACTTCACTTAGTAAAGAAAAAGAAGCTATTACTAATAAAATTAGCTCCTACAGCGAGCAAAAAAAGATAAATTTCTTTGAAACATTTCAAGGAGTAGATAAGTATTTCCAGGAAATATTTCATGAACTTTCATTTGGACATGGAGAATTGGTTCTGGAAAATCCGGAAGATCCATTTGGCGGAGGTCTTATAATCAGAGCACGTCCTCGTGATAAAAAAATGCAACGCCTTGAAGCAATGTCAGGCGGTGAAAAATCCCTTACAGCACTTAGCTTTATGTTTGCACTGCAGAGATATTCTCCTGCACCGTTTTATGCATTTGACGAAGTAGATATGTTTCTTGACAGTATAAATGCCGAAAGACTTGCACAAATGATAAAAAAACAATCAATACATGCTCAGTTTGTAGTAGTAAGTTTACGAAGGCACATGCTTGAAAAGTCAGATCAGGCTATTGGCGTAACACTTAGAACAGATGGATTTACACAAATAATTGGTGTTCAAAACATGCAAAAGAAAAAAGATGAAGAACCAGAGCTCATGACTGCGTAACGGCGTATCGGAGTATCGGCGAAAAGGACAAGAAGAAATAAGAGACGGCGAAATAAGGGAAAAAATGGGACAAGTTGAACAAATAAAAGAAAAGATTGATGTTAAAAACCTAGGTGGCGGGCTTGAAATACTTGTCCAGCTTGCCGAAAAAGGTGATATTGATCCCTGGGATATAGATATTATTGATTTAACTGATAAATATCTAGCAGCACTGGATAAAAGCCCCAGAGAAAATCTACTTAATGCCGGAAGAGCAATCTTTTTTGCAAGTGTACTTTTGCGCTTAAAGTCAGATATCCTTCTAAATTTATCAAATGAAACTCTTCTTGCCAGTCAGCAGACTGAAAACTTCTTCCCTGAAGATGAGATTTTAACCGAAGATGGAGAAATCAGAATTGATGTTTCAAAGCTTGAGTCTTTTCTTGTAAGAAGCTCTTTAAGTAAGCAGCAAAGAAAACGTAAAATCCTGCTTACAGATTTAATTTTTGCACTTCAGCAGGCAGAAGAAGAAGAAGAAAGAAGAGCAGTTAGGGCAAAATTAAGAGCAGAACGTGCATTTACCATTATTGCTCCTGAAACTCCGGACGATCTTCTTGAAATAACTCAGGAAGAAGATCTTGATAAAGTTGTTGAAAAAATTGAAGCTATTATTGAAGAGCATCTTACTGATGAAAAGCCAATTACATTAAGTTTTCTTTCTAAAATACTTAATGATAAAATCAAATCTTTTATTGCACTTTTATTTTTGGCACATGTCCAAAAAGTTGTCCTGGTTCAAAACGAAATGTACAGTGAGGTTTATGTATATAGAGCAGGCACTGTGATTGAAGAGCCAGAAGAAAAGAAGCAAGAAGCAGAGAAACAAGAAGCAAAGAAACAAAAAGTAAAAAAGAAGAAAAAAGGTATTATTGAAAAAATAAAAGATAAAATAACCGGTAAAAAAGACAAGCCCGAAGAAGATAAAATTATAGATCTAACAGAAATAAATAACGAAAGCGAGGTGACAGACAATGGAAACCATCCTGGAGAATCAGGAAGTCAATGACAATAATGAAAGCATTGAAATAAAACCTGAAGTTGATTCTGAAAACCAAGAAGAAGAAGAAAATACCCTGGAAGAAATATCACAAGGTCCTTCTACTCTAGGTGCAATTGCAAATGCACTTAAGTCTGATTTAAAAGCACAGGTTGAAGCAGTACTTTTTGTTACTGATCTGCCAGTTAAAACTGGTGCCATAGCAAAGATGTTAAACGCAGCATATGAAGATGTTCAGTCAGCATTGGTTCAGCTCATTCAGGAATATGAAGACAGAAATGGCGGGCTGGAAATAGGAACTGATGACGGCTATATAATTCAGGTAAAAACCCAGTATTTAAACATAGTCACAGACATGATGCCGCTTGAGTTAAATCCAGGTCCGATGAGAACGCTTTCTGCAATTGCACTTAAAGAACCTGTTCTCCAGTCAGAAGTAATTGATATGAGAGGCTCAGGCGCATATGATCACATAAATGAACTGGTTGAAATGGATTTAATCACTAAAAAACCACAGGGGCTTTCATATATTCTAAAAACCACTAAAAAATTCCAGCAATATTTCAGACTTACTCAGGATGCGGCAAAAATTAAAGAAAGACTTCAGGAAGAAGCTTTAAGACGTACTAAAGAAAAAGAAAAGCAAAAAGAACTGGAAGAAGCATTAAAGAATGAAGCTGCAAATGCAAATACAGAACAACCACAAAACGTATTGTAGAGACAGGGTGATCCTGTCTCTATCGTCATAAATTCCCCTGATCCGTATAATCCATCTCTACTTCATTATCACAGCCAAACTGGCTGGCAAGAGCAATTCTTTGTTCATCAATTTCTTCTTCTATTGCTGCTTGGTTTGATTTTAAAATATTTGTAAGTGGTTTTAATCTTATTATTCTGTGACCAGAAATAAGTTCAATAATTTTTTCAGGGGTAGTTTTTATTTTCAGAAAGTCAAAGCCATTAACATTAATATGAAGTCTGTTATTAAACACTATGGTTGAGTCATATGAATTTGCATAAACTTCAATTACAAAACCTTCGCCTTTTGCTACAGAAAGATTATCAATCATATCTATATATTCAACACGATCCAGATCTCTTAAAATTCTAATCATATCTCTTTTTGAATAAACAATGCCATAATCCACTAAACAAGAAATTTGATTTTCGGAGTCTATACTTTTCATTAAAATAATCCTTCTTTAATTAACAATCTCCATTCTACACCCCGCCTTGGAAATATGAAATAATTGTTTTTTTTATTATCTCTAATAAGTTATGTTATTACCACAGGCAGCTCTTGCGGTGACGTTGCTCCTCAGAGCTGCCTTTCCATAGACCACTCGGCTTGCTGAGTAAATCAGACAAGCCTCGTTTTATTAAAAAGCCTAGTTGGTAAAACCTGATTATTTTGCATTAGAATAACGTAGTAGTTAATAAGTTATACTTTTAATAAACTATGATAAACGATTTATTATTAAGAATTCAAAATAATGAACTGTCCAGTAAAGGCTTTTCTTTTGACTTTTGTACAGATTCAGAAAGAAAAGAATTATATGAACTCTTTCTTGAAATAATTAAAGAAGGGGATTCTTATCCGCATACGTTGCCATATAGTTTTGATGACTTTCTTGGTTACTTCTTCCCAAAAGGGTCAAAAGTTCTTATCTGTAAGAAGGGTAAAGAAATTGCCGGAGGATTTTATTTAAAACCTAACTTTGCCGGAAATTCATCACACATTGCTAACTGTGGATACATTGTCGGAAAAGAATATCGAGGACAAAAAATTGGTTTTCACCTTGGGAAATGTTCTATTGACATTGCAAAAGAGATGGGTTATAGAGGAATTATTTTTAATCTTGTTTTTAAAGAAAACAAACCTGCTGTAAATCTGTGGCAAAAACTTGGCTTTAAAATTATAGGTACAATTCCAAATGCTATAAAAAAATCTGACGGGAATTTTCAGGACGGATACATAATGTTCATAAATCTTGTTTAAAAACTCATTTTTGATTTTTCGCTGTACCCCTTAAAAACAGAATTTATATAAGAAATAAAATTGAATTTACTAAGGTTACATAGGGCCGCCCCCGTGAAAATAAGCTCTAAAAGTGGATATTTCCTATTACAGGAAAGCTATAAAAAATATGGAAAATCTAAATATTGAAGATATGGACGATGCTGAGTTTCTAGAGGGGGTTAATGAAGGCTTTCAAATTGAGGACTTTCTTAATCAACACTTAAACACAAATTTAGACAAAGTGGACACAGACAGAAAGGCTCACAATGCTCTTGTTACTTATTTAAAAGAGATTTCTAAAACACCGCTTTTAAAAGCAAATGAAGAACTTAGACTTGCAAGGATATTCTCTGAAGGTTTAACTGATAACGCTACTTTAAAACAAAAAAAATTAGCACACATTGCAAGACAAAAATTAATAAGGGCAAACCTAAGGCTTGTGGTTAGTATTGCCAGAAAATATAATTCAAAAGGTCTAGATCTTTTAGATTTAATTCAAGAAGGTAATCTTGGATTAATTAAAGCAGCTGAAAAATTTGATTATAGGCTTGGATATAGATTTTCCACCTACGCTACCTGGTGGATCAGGCAGGCAATAACAAGAGCTATCTCCGAAAAAAGCAGAATAATCAGATTGCCAAATTCTATTCAAGGAGTACTTCTTAAATTAAGAAAGGCAAAAGAAGCATTGCCTTCTGCACTGGGGAGAGAGCCAAATATTGAAGATCTTTCAATTGCAACAGGTTTCCCAAAGAAAAAAATAGAAAAAGTTCTTAAGTCAGAAATTCAGCCGATATCTCTAGACCTGCCAGTAGGAAATGAACAAGACTCAAGTCTTGGCGATTTGCTTGAAACTGAAGAAATAGAAATAACCTCTGATGAAAAATCAGATCAAAAATTATTATCAGACGAGGTTAATAAAGCAATCGATTCACTTCTAACTGAAAGAGAAAAAGAAGTTATCAGGCTAAAATTTAGAATAAACGAAAATTTGCAAATAAGCGAAGAAAGAAGTTTAATTGAAATAGCACATATGCTGGAAATTAGCATAGAAAGAGTAAGGCAAATTGAAGTACGTGCTATTTATAAGTTACGAAGTAACATAAGCATGAGAAAACATCTTTTGTCACTTGTAAAAGGAATATAAGACAGTAGAGCCGCGATTAATCGCGGCTCTACTAATTGTTCTCTGGACCCAGCGGGATTCGAACCCGCCACCTCTTCGTTGCGAACGAAACGCTCTACCAACTGAGCTATGGGCCCTTTCAGAGAATCAGAAGATCGGATACCGGATTATCAGAATAAGAATTTAAAAATTCTAGCTTTATCCTCTAAACTGTCCAATATACATAATAATTTAACGACAGTATGTAGTAATCTCTTGGCCAGAAATGTACTTTTACTCTATACTATTAAATTGGAGAGTAGAGTTTAAGTAAATACATGGCAGAATTTTGTAAGGTTTGCGGGATAAAGCTAAGCACAAAGAACACAGTAGACTACAGGCCTGGATCCTGTAGGGATTGTGAGCTTGAAAGAAAAAAGCTATATAGTGGCTTATCTTTTGATTTTGGTTCTGCAAAAAGCTCAAAGAAATTAAAAAGTAAAAAGAAAGATAAATTAAAACTTCAAAAGTTAAAAGGCTCAAAAAAAGGTAAAAAAGACAAGACATTAAAGAAAAAGCTTAAACTTCTTAAGTCAAAACTTAAAAAGCAAAAATTTCTAAAAGATAAAAAAATAAAAGCTAAAAAACTAGCTCAGATTAAAAAATTAACTGGGATTCGTGCTGAAAGAGAAAAAAAGAAAAAGAAACTCAGAGCAAAGCTTGATAAGCTAAGGAAACTTAGAATTAAAAAAGCACTTAAGATAAAGCTTTTAAAGAAAAAACAAAAAATAAAGGAAAAGAAAGCCCGTGAAAAATTAAAATTAAGGGTTAAAAAAGCAAGGGAGGGAGAAAAGAAACTCCTTCAAAAAGAAAAAGAATATTTAAGAAAAGAAAAAGACAAATTACGTCAGGTTCTTAGACAGGAAAAAGAAGGATTAAGAGCTGAAAAACGTGCTGAAAAAGAAAGAATCCGTACTGAAAAACAAAGAGTAAAATCAGAAAAGCATCAAGAAAAAGAAAGACTTAAAAAAGCAAAAGAGGCTGCAAAGCTTGCACTTATTCAAGCAAGAGAAGCTGCCAGACAGGCAGCTCAGGAAGCAAGAAGACTTAGGGAAGAAGCTAAGAAGCCTGCTCTTGTCAGTGTGGTTACAAAGCTAAAAGAAATGCAACCTCCGCCTGATGTAAAGATAATTACTCCGTCTGCCAGAGAACAACAACAAAGACCTCTTCAGCCTACAAAAGTAATTGATCCAAAAAAACCTGCCAGTGTATCAGGTACCAGCTCATCATTGCTTGAATCTGCCACTGTAATTCCTGCTAAAGCAGATGTTAATGAAGAAAAGAATATTTTAAAACAATCATTAACTGCACAGCACAATGAAGTAATCCAAAAAGAAGTAGAAAAATTACAAAAAGACACTGATCCAATTATCGACAGATATAATCCATATACAAATAAAACAAATGATCCGGATGCTCCCAGAGCACCTTCTCCAACACCATGGCTTGCATCAAATTTCTCTGTAGTCAAAGGTGATTTTAAGGAATCAAAACAAGAAGAAGGTTCCGGAATATCAAGCGGTCTTTCAGAGCAACAAGTCAAAGACATAATTGAAAAGATTAAGACAGAACATAAGCGTAAATCTACGTAGAGATTATCATTATCACAGTTAAAGATAATCGTTTAAGATAAACATAAGATATATATTCAGTTCAGGACAACCATGACCTTACAAGATGGAACCTTAACTCAAATGAATTGTCTTTTTTTTTGTTATATAGTCACATAATTTATGAAAAAGATAATAAAACATTTTAGTAAAAAACTTTTTTTACTTTTAATTTTCCTTTTAGCATTTATCTTAATTTGCACTTCAGGTGAGGTAATTGCCCAAGATTTTGATTTAGACATAGCACCTACGATCGAAACGGAACTTGGGAAAGATATTTTAAATCAAAAAACAAAAAAAGATGAGTCTGTTACAAAAAAAGAGGCAAAAAAAATACCCAGTGAAGATTTAATTACTTTTTCTGCAAGAAACATCGCAATTAAAGATGCCTTTGCAACCCTTGCAAGAATAAGCGGGAAAAGCCTTTCGGTGGGAAGTGACATAAGAGATGATGAAACCATTGCAGTAATAGAAATCCAGGATCAGACTTTTGAAGAAGCTTTTTTTAGCTTGATTGATGCATCAATGGTAAATTTTACAACTACTGGAACCGGCTACACAGTAATAAAAGGCGGCACTGCAAATCCTATAATGATTTTTGGGTTAGGAGCTACTACTGTTGACAAGAGTCTGCCACTACTGGAAAGAACTGCAGACATATCATACGATAATCAGGACTTAGCAACACTTTTAAAAGACCTTGCAAATAAGTACGGAATTGATATTGTTCTTACTGCCACACCTACTGAGCGGGTGAGCTGTCGCGTAAGAGATGTAAACATCGAAGAAGCACTAAAGCTTGTGCTAAGCGGTACATCATTCGACTATACTACATCAGGTGATGCTAATGAAACCTATGTTATTTATAACAGGCTAAATAAAAACTTTACAGTGGGTCAGGAAACCAAGATGTTTCCACTTATGAATCTTGAAGCAATGGATGTTCAGGCATTATTGCCTGTAGAAGTAAGAACAAACGTAAGAATAAGCAATGACCAAAACTCGATTATTGCTGACGGTTCTCCAAATGATTTAAGAAGAATCAAAGAATTCCTGGATAGAATTGATAAGCCATTGCCACAGGTTGAGCTGGAACTAAAATTAATTGAGGTGCAAAAAAGAGCATCAGAAGATCTTCAAATATTCAGGGATAGTGGATTTGTCATAGGAAAAATAGCCAGAGGTGTTACACTTTTTGACTTCAGTGCAGATATGTGGAAAATCTTTAATAAACAAATCACTTATCTTGAAAGAGCAGGACTGGCACAGGTTCGTGCATACCCAAAACTTGTTTCACTTTCCGGCAGAACTGCGATGATAAATATTGACCAGGACACTAACCTTGTATTAGGTGCTGCAACCGGACAAGGTCAACAAATAGGTGTGGTTGCTACTCAACAATTACAAAGAATCACTGCAGGTACTGCATTAAGCATTACCCCAATAGTTGGTGCCGGTGGTTTAATTACTGCAAAAATACAAATTGAGGTTTCAGATAATTCTGGAACCACTACTCAAAACGGTGTAACTGTTCCTGCAACAACTACCAGAAGAAGAATTAATGCCGATGTCCAGGTTCGGGATGGTGAAACTGTAGCAATTGGCGGATTAATAATTGATAACACCTCCACAGACAGAGTAGGATTACCATTTTTAACTAAGATTCCTCTTATTGGAGATTATATAAACAACAGAAACAGACAAAAGAGCCAGAGTGAATTAATTGTACTTATTACACCCACCATCAGAAACATACCTGAAGAAAATATAACTGCTGAAAAAGATAGAGCTATTAAGATTGGTAGTCCAAGTGGGTAGAAAGATATTATGAAAAACTTAAAAAAAATTATTGTAACTATTACACTGATATGCCTGATATCTACGGTGAATCAAAAAATATCTTACTCTCAAGAAACAACAGAACCAGAAAAAAAAGAAGTAACTGAACCACCTACATCAGAAACAGCTCAATTACGAGAAAAACAAAGACTTGAAAGAAAAGAACTTAAAGAAAGACTTAAAAAAGAAAAACAAGAAGCAAGGAAAAAAAAGCGATTAGAAAGACTTGAAAAGAAAGAAATTAAAAGAAGACTCATAGAAGAAGAAAGAGCAAAAAAAGCAGAAATTCGACAAAAAAATTATGAGAAAAAAATAGTTTTAAGACAAGGACTAAATGAACGCAAACAAGTAATTAAGGATACAAAAAAAGCTAAAAGATATTTAGAGGTAGTTACAAGTCAAGAAGATCCTTTATTTATCGTAGATGCAGATGTCAAAAACACAAAAACACAATTTCTGAAAATAAAAAATGTAGACTTTCAATACTGGGTAAAACTTTCAAATCAGACACCTAAAATAATTAACTCAGCACTCTTAATCTGGGAAAGAAGGATTCCTTTTACACAAACCCAAACACTAATGAAGGAAACTATAGTCTCAGATCCAATTATCCCTTATGAGAAAAAAGTTATTGAATATAATGAGTTGGATTCAAAGCGAAATGGAGAAGCCTACAGTGTAAGAGTAGGCAGGGTAATATTTGAAGACGGTACACAATGGAAAAATCCTAAGTGGGAAGAATCTGAAGTTTCTCTTAAAGAATAAAGCCCATATGCTATAAAAAAGATATGGTCATTCACTTGGCAATAAATAACAAAAGAAACGAATACGGCTTAACTCTTCCTTTTGCTTTAATTCTCACCTTTATTTTTTCAGGCTTGGTTGGAGTATCTTATCTCCTTGTGTCTGTAAATCTTTCCCAGATGCAATCAAACCAGAATACCATGGCTGCAATTGCAATTAGTGAAGGAATAAATGAAAGAATAAAAGCAAGGCTAAACACAAAACAAAAAATAAAACCTTCTCCCAAGCAGGAAGAAAAACTTAAGAGCAGTGAATCAGAAGATGAAGGATTCGAAGAATTTGGTGAAGAAGATTTTGAAGATGAATTTAGTGAAGTAACAGAAGATTTTGATGAATATTACGCAGATGAAATATTAAAGATCCTGAGATATATCACATTTAGGGAGCCGCCTGAAGAAATAGAAACCACCAGTGAAGAACAAGAACGACCGCAAACTCCATTGGAACAAGCAGAAGAAAGCCCTGCTTTAAGACCAGAAGCAAATATTTCAATGGTAGGAGACATTGATATTCCGCAGGGAACAGTTTTAAATCCCGGAACAATGGTTGTTGTTTACAAAGATAAAAAAATAAATCTTAAACTTAAAGATATAGTCCAGGACCAAAAAACACCGTATAAAGCTAAGCTTCCAATTCCAAAAATTACTGCATTGTCTCCAAATTACAGTGAAGGAAATAAAAGATCCGAGTTTCTTGTAGCAGGAGAGAACTTTTCATATAATCACCAGCCCAGGTTTTCAAATAAAAATATTGTCATAGAAGATGTTAAAGCTGGTCCTACAGTTGAATTTTTAATTGGAATGGATGTAATGGCTGGGTTAAATAATTTTTATTGGGAAAATGCCAGAGGTGAATTTTATATAATCCCATCTTTTGATGGGAGCTTAAGACCTGCTATTTATGAGGTAACCACAAATGACAATAAACAATTTCTTGAAATCAAGGCTGGACAAAGAAATATTTACCTTACTGTTTCCGGAGATGAGCTCTATTTGAAAAAAGGGCTTCCTGTAGTAGTTCCTGACGTCTGCGGAATAATTCCAAAATTAAAAGATCAATTATCTAACGGCAAACAACTTTTAATAAGCTTAAGCATTGATAGAAATGTTGAGCCTGGTGTTCACTCACTGGTTGTTGCAACTGAAGGAGGTCTATCAAATACATGGATTTTTAATGTTATTGCACCTGATGAGGATCATATTGAAATAACTAATAACACAGCTGTAGTAACTTCTAGTTTAACGTTACTTGGACTTAGAGTGGTAGAAAACCTGCTTCCTATAATTGACGAGGAAGAGGAGCTTGAAGAAAAAAAGGAAGAAGAGAAAAAAGAAGAGCCCGAAGAAGAGCTTGTTGAACAAGAAGAAGAGGAGGAAGAAGATCTGACAGAGAAAGAAAAATTAAGTCCTTTTGCAAATATTGATCTTGAAACTACATGGTTACTTGAAACATCAGCAATGGTAGGGAAAATAACCAGAACCGTCAGTGAAGTAGTCCAAAGACAGATCCCAAATATCCAAAGTGCAGTTACTACTAATGGAGAGATTTCCTTTGATGGGGGAAGTTATCAGATACTCGGAGCTACAACAGCTATGACTACACTCACAGAACCTACATATATTTCAAATACTAATCTGGTAGTAGAAGGACCTCCGGAAGAACCATCAGAACCAATTGACACAAATACAGGCACAGAAACTACGCCCCCTTTGCCAAAATCACCGGCAGAGGTTGGATTTACACCAGGTTCGTTAGTAGCAGTTTATAAAGAAAGCGACAGACTTTCTGAGCTGGATTATGCAGTGGTGAGTAATATAGGAAGAAATACTATTGAGTTGGTACCTCCAGGCTTGAAAGATTTTCATTATGAGGGCGATCAGGTATTTCAGTTTGTGCCACCAATAATCTCAAAAGAAAAAATTGAGGGCACAGAAGCAGAAAAACACATTATTCCAAAAGATTTTGCGCTGGGCATTCCACAGTCTGCAAATGCAAGAAACTTATTTAGAACAAACATTGAGCAATATGCAGAACTTGCTGATTTATATACAAGTGACGGGACTATTCCTAGAGATGAAAATGATATTCCTGTGGGATATATGTTACTCACATATGTAGACGGAACTCCTACTTACGATGAAAATAATGTTCTTGCAGGAAAAGGGATTTTAATAATAGACACCAGGGCAGATAATCAGGGCAGACCCATAGGCGATGTAGAAATAAGAGGAGACAGTAGAAGTCCTGTTGATTTTAATGGAATAATTTATGTAAAAGGGAATTTAAGAATAGATGGAAACGTTTCAATTAACGGTGCACTTATTGTAGATAATGAAGACAGGGGTAAAATTCAAATCTCAAGTAATGCTTTAGGCAGAATTGCATATGATGCCAGGGCAATTCAGCAATCAATTTTATATACACCTTTTACCACAAAGCCTGGCACTGTTATGATTTCAAACAAAGTAATAGATTTAAAAGGTTATGTTGAAAGTGGAGCACAATCACAAGAGCTAGGTACAGCACCTACTCCGTCTGAAAGTCAGCCTCAGGCAGTAAAATCATTTGAATCAGCCCCAGTGAAAGATCTTCCGCCTGAAGAAGCGCTTGTAGAAACTATTCCGGGAGAAAAAGAAAAAAGACCAAAAGTAGAATCTGTTAAAGTCAGACCAGGCAGCGGAAGTTCAAAATCAGCAGAGGAAGAATTGATAGATTTGTTTTAACAGTTCATGTCATTGCGAACCCGCCTTAGGCGGGTGAAGCAATCTCACAACGCAAATAACGGTAATAATAAACCTTCCTTAAGCTTAATCGCAATATGAGATTGCTTCGTCGTCCGCCTCAGGCGGACTTCTCGCAATGACAATTTTGATGTGATGTATCTCGTCGCTACCGCTCCTCACAACTCTGACAATATTTGTGAGGTCAAGCCTAGATTATTATATTTAAATACTGCCTATCACGCCGCCAGCCACTGTCAGCACCTGACCTGTAACATAAGAAGATAAATCTGATGCAAAAAATAAAATTGCATTTGCAACGTCTTCTGGTTGACCTGGATCTCTGGCTAGTCCTGTTTCTTTTTGCAGATTTAAAAGCATTTGTTTTTGTTTTTCAGGAATACCAAAATCTTCACCTTCTTTTTTAGCCTGGGTAAGCCTGGTTTCGATTACTCCAGGAGCAATTGCATTACATCTTATGTTATATCTTGCCCATTCCTTAGCTACGGTTTTTGTAAGTCCTACTATTCCTGCTTTGCTTGCTGCATAATTAATTTGACCGGGATTTCCAGTAGTACCGGAAGTAGATGAAATATTTATTATGGAGCGAGAATTAATTTTTCCTGTTTTTTCAAGTTCATTTTTTGCTGTTTCTCGAATATATGGCTCAGCAGCCTGAATACAATTAAAAGTCCCGGTAAGATTAATGCTAATAATAAAATTCCAGTCCTCAAGCGTCATCTTTTGAATTACCCTGTCACGTGTAATGCCTGCAATATTACAAAGAATATCTATAGAACCATTACCAAATTCTGCTGCCTTTTTCATTATGTTTTGTACGTCGGATTGTTTTGTTACATCGCCCGATATACCAGAAATATGTCTATTAATTGATTTAATTTCATTTATTGTTTTTTCCAACGGATCCTTATCAACATCACAAAGAAAAACCTTTGCGCCTTCTTTTGCAAATAAAGCTGCAGTTGCACGGCCTATTCCACGACCAGCACCTGTAATTACAGCTAGTTTGTTTTTCAGTAAATCTGCCATTGGTTTCTTTATTATATATCGTTGCCATATTGTAAGGGCAAAGCCTTAACGTCAGCAACTATCTTTTATTTTAAAATATTAAATATAAACGAGGTAAAAATTTATGCCGCCAAAATCCAGGGAAGAAGTTGAAAAAGAAATAAACGATAACATTGAAAAAAGAATAATTGAACCAATTGCACCTTCAGTTGAGCTGATTCAATATACTCAAAACATGAAATATCTTATTTGGCGTGCTGCACGGGTTTGTTATTCAGTTAAATCTATGCCTGAACTTGAACAAGAATGGAATGAAACACCTGAAGAAAAACGAACAGGATTAGTTGTCGGGTTAATGGAAAGAGGCCACAGAACAACATACAGCCATCCTAATTTTAGCTATGTAATTGTCTGCTCCAGAGTAGTAAGTCATCAGATCGTAAGACATCAGGTAGGAGTAACCATTGATCAGGAATCCCAAAGGTATGTCCCTTACGAAACAGGTTTTAGATATATCCAGCCAGAGGGTGTAGATAATAATTCATTTAAAAAACTTATGGAAGCTGCTCATGATCAGTATATGGTCTTATATAAGGAGTATAGATTGAGTGGTTTGGGTAAAAGAGAATCAGCAGAGCTTGCAAGATATGTTCTGCCTTCTGCAATATCGACTAGAATGGTATGCACAACTTCTCTTGCTGCATTGATTCATTTAAATAATGTAAGAGTGCAAGGAGATACTGGCAGGCCACAAGGTGAAACTCAAATTGTCTGCAGTGAAATGGTTAAACTAGCTCTTGCGACAGAACCCTGGTTAAAGCCTGCATTCGAGAAGAAGAAAAAAAAAGTTAATGACAATATCGTCGTCAGTAATAAATAAAATTTCACAGGTTTCCTTATTTCAGGATATGGGGCCTGCTGAACTTGAAGAAATTGCACTTATGTGCACCAGAAAAAACTATGCTGCCCAGGCTTCAATCATAATAACTGAAGATGAAGAACATTCTTTTTATATAGTTAGCAGCGGAAATGTAATTGTAAAAGCCATTGACCCTACCATGCGTGAAAAGGTACTGGCATATCTTGAGCCTGGAGATTTTTTTGGTGAAATGTCTGCGATTGACTCAGAACCTAGATCAGCTGATGTAACTGCAGGAAATCAGGAAGTAGAAGTACTTGTATTTTCACAGAAAGATTTTCTGGAAATGTTACAAACCTATCCTTCAGTACATCTGGCACTTAGCAGGGAGTTTTGCAGAAGATTAAGACTCACCAGCAGCAGACTTAGCAGTGTTTCACTGCCAGCAGCAGCAAGAATTGCAAAAGCACTTATAACTATTGCAAATGAACACGGAAAAATGACAAAAGAAGGTCTTCTTCTGCCAAAACTTACACAGTCAGAAATTGGTAAGATGTCTGATTCACCACGTGAAACAGTAAACCGTGCATTTAGCGAACTTAGAGATGAAGGTTTAATTATTCCTACTGAATCAAAACAAGTTCTTATTCCAAGCAAAGAAAAGCTTGAAGAGTGGATTAAAACAAAAGCAGGAATTTAGAAAGTCAACCTAAAGATTTAGCCTTTTTAATTCTTTTATTTTTTTTACTTTTGATGACCCAAATTCCTTGGGCTTTCACAAGAAGTTTATTGCTTTTTGATTTAACTCCGCCTTCTACAAATGCAAGTGTATTTCCTTTTTTTATTAACTGGCCAAAACCAAAAATTGGTTCATTTGGAAATGCAGGATAAAGAAATTGTATATTCAATTGCGCAGTTACGCACCACTCTTCTTTTGCCATAGCCATTTCAATTGCACCGGCTAAAGCAATATCACATAAAGTTGCTAATACACCGCCATGAACAATTCCGCCATGATTTAAATGATTTGGTTTCATGTCTAACTTAACTTTGCAATAACCCTTTTTACGGGTTATAACCTTTGCTCCAATTTTTTTGTTAAAAGTCATGATCTAATTTTACAAGAAGTAGGGACATTTCATTGATAAAACGTTTTCAAAAAATGGTGTTTGGGGTATTATAGTTAACAGGATCCTGTTAACTAACAGGCTTATCCAGAGTAGCAGAGGGACTGGCCCAACGAAGCTACAGCAACCTGAACCGCAGAGATAAAACAGAGATACAAAAGAAGTTTATATTTCAGTGGTTGCAACGGTGCTAATTCCAGATAGATGAGCGATAAAACTTTAAAGCAAGTAACATCGCTTTCAATTAAAGAAGGAGAATTCTTATTATGGCAAAACGATTGTTTACATCAGAATCAGTAACTGAAGGACATCCGGATAAATTATGTGATCAAATATCTGATGCAGTGCTGGACGCAGCACTGGCTGGTGATCCTAAAAGCCGTGTAGCTTGTGAAACATATGCTACCACTGGGCTAGTTGTAGTTGGTGGAGAAATTACATCAAAGACACGCATTGATTTTGATACACTTGCAAGAAAAACCATTGAAGAAATTGGCTATGCAGGTCCTGATGCTGGTGGTTTTGATGCACATACATGTGGTGTTATTGTCTGTGTTAAAGAACAATCTCCAGATATTAGTCAGGGAGTAACTACGGCAAAAGAACACAGAGATGAAGATTCAAGCGATGAAATAGATAAGCTTGGAGCAGGAGATCAGGGATTAATGTTCGGATTTGCATGTGATGAAACACCTGAACTTATGCCACTTCCTATAAGCCTTGCCCAAAAACTTGCACTGAAGCTTTCACAGGTTAGAAAAAAAGGTACTCTTCCATATCTCAGACCTGACGGTAAAACACAGGTAACCATTGAATATGATGAAAAAGGGATGCCAAAAAGAATTGACACTCTTGTAATATCCACCCAACATGCAGCAAAAATAAATGGAAAAACTGAAAATAGCGATCTTCAAAAGTTTATTGAAGCTGATATGAGGGAATTTGTCATTAAGCCGGTTGTTGAACAGCTTAGTCATTTAATTGATAATGAAACTAAGTATTTTATTAATCCTTCGGGACGATTTGTAATCGGCGGACCTCAGGGAGATGCTGGTCTTACAGGAAGAAAAATTATAGTTGATACTTACGGAGGATATGCCAGACACGGTGGCGGTGCATTTTCAGGAAAAGATCCTACAAAAGTAGACCGATCCGCATGTTATGCAGCCAGGTACATTGCAAAAAACATTGTAGCTGCAGGACTTGCCAGACACTGTGAGGTACAGGTTTCATATGCTATCGGCGTAGCAAAACCAATCTCTATAAGTGTTTCAACTTTCGGCACAGGAAAAGCTAAAGACACTGTTCTATGCGACATAGTAAATCAGGTTTTTGACTTAAGACCACTTGCAATTATTAAAAAGTTCAATATGCAAAATCTCCCGAAATTAAATAAGGGCGTATTTTATAGAAATACTGCATCATATGGACACTTTGGCAGACTGGATCTAAATCTTCCATGGGAAGAATTAGATAAGGTAGAAGAATTAAAAAAAGCTGCTAACGGGGCTTGTGCGGTGGTTTGATATTTCTTCTGATTTCAGTACTTGATATATCAATTAACTTTGTATGAACAGGTGACCATTGTAGATTTTTTATTTTAGGTGGTTTAATCTTTTTTAGGCTTCTTGGCAAAACCAGAAAGGTGACTAGCTTTGCAAGTTCATTTGGTTTATTCCAGGTTTTTAGGTTTTCAAATTCATCCTGTCCGATTAAAAAATACAGTAGGGACCAGTCGCGACTGGTCCCTACAAGGGTTTTAACGGTATCAATCGTATAACATGGTTTCTTTTTTTTAACTTCTATATCCAGAACCTTGAAATATTTTTTTCCTTTAATAGCATCTTTCACAAGTTTATACCTGAGCTTTGCAGGAAGAAGATCTTTAATTTTTTTATGAGGCGGAATTCCACACGGAATAAAATACACCTTTGAAAGCTTATATTCTTTAAGTGCCTTATCAGCCATCTGTAAATGCCCATTGTGAATAGGATTAAAGGTACCGCCAAAAAGACCTATACGGCTACCTGGCCGTGAGGCAGTTTGCCGATTCATCATGTCCTAGTCTGTCCTTCACCTGAAATTAAATATTTATAAGTCACAAGCTGCTCAAGTGCAATTGGTCCACGTGCATGTAATTTTTGCGTGGAAATTCCTATCTCAGATCCAAATCCAAATTCTTCGCCGTCAGTAAAACGTGTGCTGGCATTTACATAAACACAAGCAGCATCGACTTCATCCTGAAATTTAGAAGCGTTTTCTTTATTTTCTGTAATTATGGATTCTGAATGACGAGTGCCGTATTTATTTATATGTTCAATAGCCTCATCCAGTGAATCTACAACTTTCACTGCTACTTTTAAATCCAGGTATTCTTTATACCAGTCTTCTTCTGTTGCAGGTTTTACATCTGAAATAATTTTTCCTGTTCTGTCACATGCAAATATCTCTACTTTTTTTTCATTTAATTTTGCTTGTAATTTAGGAAGAATATTTTTAGCTATATTTTTATGGACTAAAACAGTTTCAATGGCATTACAAACCCCAGGTCTTTGGGTTTTAGCATTAAATGCAATATCTACTGCCATATTTTCTTTTGCACTTTCATCTATAAATAAATGACATGTACCGCCGCCTGCTCCTATCACCGGTATTTTAGAATGTTTTAAAACAAAATCTTTTAGGTCTTCACCGCCTCTTGGAATAACAAGATCTACATAATCTTTTGCTTCAAGGATTTTTATGGTTTCTTCACGGTCTTTTGAGGCGATGAATTGAACAATTCCCTCATTCAACAAGGGCGTACCATGGTACGCCCCTACGAGATTTTTCAATGCACGATGTATGCAATCCACAATTGCTTGGTTTGATTCTGTAGCATGCTGACTTCCGCGAAGAATAATGGCATTTCCTGATTTTACGGCTAGTGAAACTGCATCAGTAGTGACATTAGGTCTGGCTTCATAAATTACACATATTACACCCAGCGGCACAGAGACTTTTGTAATCATCATGCCTTTAGGGTGTTTCCATGAGGCAATTTTATTACCCACAGGATCTTTTTGGGCTAGTACTTTTTTTATCCCCTCTGCCATGCCTGAAAGTCTTTTCTCATCCAACATAAGCCTGTCTAGAAGTGCATTTGAAAGATTACTGTTCTTACCTGCTTCGAGATCTTTTTTATTTGCACTTAGTATTACATCTTTAGATAAAAGTAACTCATCAGCAATTAAATTAAGTGCTTTATTTTTTTCTTCATTTGAAGCTTTAGCAAGCTTACGTGATGCAGCTTTTGCAGATTTGAGTTGTGTTATAGTATCAGTTTCTTTGATTTGTAAACCCATGGGAATATTATATCCAATTCATTAATTGCTGGTGGCACCGGAAGGGAGGCGTGGCAATCCCGATCGATTTACGCAAGTTAGTCCGGGATTGCTTCGTTGTCACTACGTTCCTCCTCGCAATGACATTGTTCATATCTTATACACCTTAATCACAGGTCCCGAACGCTCTCTTTGCCAGAGGCTAAGAAAGGGTGAGTATAATTCTTCAGGCAAAGAATGTTTTGTTTTTTTATCGTAGTCTTTAAGATATGGATCAAAAACCATATATGGTTTTTGCTTAAGCATCTTTAAATAATATTTTTTCTTTGGAATTTGTCCAGACTGCTTTAATGTAAGTTCATAATCATAGCTGTTTATAACAACATAGTCTGCTTTTTTTCTTAAGAACTTAAACCAGTCTTTTTTCTTAAGTAAATCATATTCAATCGGAAAGTTTCTTCGATTTAGAAGAAGTACTGCTTCACCTGTTAAGCCTTTTAATTCCTTCTTATCATAAGCATTCTGCCAGTTTAACTGCAGGCTGTTTTTATCCCAGGCAATCTTCATTCTATCTGATACATTTTCTTTAACCCAGTCACTAGCAATAGTACGAGTATCCGGCAAACTCATAAGTTTATTGTATTTAACTGAATATTTGAACGGAATCCATAGAGCAAATAAAACAAGGAGAATGAAAATAAACTTTCTTTCATTATCTTCTCTGTAAAAAGAACTAAAAAATAATGCAGAGGCTAGGCAAAAAAACGGTACCAGCAACACAGCATAACCAAGCTCTGTAAAATGAAACAAACCAATAAATGCAAGATATGCGATTGGTATTAAAAATAAAACCTTGATTTTTAGATTATCATAATTTTTTAAATATAAAAGTGAGAAAACTGCTGAAAGCCAGACTACAGGACCCACTCCATGCCATAGATATTTAAAAAGATAAAGAAGAAAGGAACTTAAGTGATAATTATTATAACCAATAAAATAAGAATTTAATATTTTAGGAAATAAAAAAACAAAATCAATAACAACAAAAAGATTTAATATTACAGACAAAAAAACGAACCTGCCAAGAACAGATTTTAATTCCACATATTCTTTTTTTAAAGCCAAAACAAACAATAAAGGAAGTATGCTTATTAAACCCGAATAATGCATAAGAGAAGAAAGCAAAGCAAATAAAAAAGAAAGTTTGTAGTTAAATTTAAGCGTAAAGTAGAGGGATAACAGTAAAAAGAATATGACTCCGCTAAAGGGATGAATTAATCCAGAAAACTTCACATGTAACAGAGATACAGCCAGAAAACCGCTGGCAAGAACTCCACATGTAGCAGTGAATAAGGAGCCGATAAAATAAATAATAACAACTGAGCCTGCACTAAAAAAAGCACTTAAATATCTAAGGGGGAGGTAAATAACTGCTGGATCTACATCAAGTTTATTCAACAAAGTATTTAAATCAAAAGAAAATGATGAAATAAAAACTATGAGCGAATTAATAAACAAAAATAAAGGCGAGGAATGAAATGAATGAAACTGAAAAAGGCTTCTGAACGGAGAAATTATTTTTAAAACATAAGAAGCCTCTGCTGGATTAATGGAATAAGACGCTGAATGCCCGACTCCAGCAAGTCTTAAATAAAGGCCAATAAAGGTAAAAAATAAGAATAGCTGTACTATCAGGATTTTTTCTCTTCTTGACACTCATCTTTTACAAACTGCTGTTCTTCCTGAGCATATTCAAGAATGTTTTTAACATTATCTTTAACGTCTTTGTTTGTAATTTTCGGTATTGCCTCAGTTAATCCGCTGATAGCTTCTCCGTAGACCTTAAGTGCAAATGGACAATTTGGTTCATCAGCTCCATCCAGGTGATTTCCACCCTGAGCATATTTTAGAAATGAGTCAGCAACCTTTTTATATGTATCAACTTCAGGACACTTACATGTCTTAGCAAGGTTATTAATTGTTTCGATGGCATTTTTTGATTCAACTATTGCTTTTGGCCATTCATCTTCTTCTAGCGAACCGTAAGCTTTTAAAATAGCTTTATTGCCTGGCTCCAGACATGCACATGCTGAATCAACAACTCCAGAGGTCCCGCCTCCGCCTGTCATTGCTTTTCTTTCCTCTAAGTTTGTCTCTTTATTTTGTGCAATGGAAAGATTGTTTGAAAATGCTATTAACGAGATTAATGCTGTTAGTACTATTAAATATCTTCTTGCGGATTTCATATCCTGTAACTCCTTTAATGTAATTTATACCACAACATAAGATTATAAAACGCCTCCCTTCAAATCGACTATCTCTGGAGCAAGCTCACAGAGTTTTTCGCCGATTTGAGCCATGGGCATCGGGAAGCGTTAGTAAGGAGGCGTTTTGTTGCTACTCGCTCACATCTCCGGGAGCAAGCTCCCGAGTTTTTCGCTCGGGCGCAATAAAACTCCCGTGATACAAATCAAGAAAATAAATGACTTTAAGATATAACTAGGGCTTAACAGCTACTTGAATTGCATCTCCGGACTGATGCATTAAAAATGCTTTTTCCAGTTCTCTGAGAGGAACAATATGGGTAATTATCTTTTCAAATACTTTTTCATGGAATGAGCCGTTTTTAAGTAGATTTAAAGCGGTTTGTACATGTTTTGGAGTATGGTGAAAAACTCCTATTAACTTAAGCTCATCATAATGAAGCCTGTAAGTATCAAGTTCGACTTTAGAACCTTTCTTACATCCTCCAAAAAAATTAACCAGTCCGCCTCTGGTGACTAATCTAGTAGCAAGTTCCCATGTCTCTGGCTGACCCACAGCTTCAATAACTATTTCAGGCCCGAAACCATTTGTCAGATTATTTACTTTTTTTTGCAAGTCTTCAGGATTTCCAAACTCTGTCATATTTAAAACATAATCAGCTCCAAGATTTTTTGCTGCATTTAATTTGTAATCTTTTCTGCCTATTGAAATAACTTTAGCGCCGTTTAGTTTTGCAAGAGCTACAAACATAAGACCTATTGATCCTGTGCCGATAATACAAATTGTTTTATCACTGGATATTTCAGATCTTTCAATTCCATGAATTACTACTGCAAGTCCTTCAAGTGATGCAGCAGCTTCAAATGGAATATTTCCCGGGATTTCATAAGTATTATGCTTAACTATGTTTTCAGGTACTGCAATGTATTCTGCATATGCTCCATTTAAAAATTCAATGTTTTCACAGAGGCTAAATTGTTCTTTTATACAAAATCTGCATTGGTAACATGGAGTGGAATTAAGTGCTACTACTCTCTGTCCCACGCTAAAGTTTTTAACATTTGTACCAGTTTTAACTACTACTCCTGAGAACTGATGTCCAAAAGTAGAAGGGATAGATTTTATTAAAAGTGGATGACCCCTCTGAAAGGTTTTTAAATCAGTGCCACAAGTTAAAGCTGCTTTAATTTTTACAAGTATCTCATTATCGTTAATTTGCGGAACAGAGATTTTTTCATTTCGTATATCATAAGGTCCATAAAATAAACAAGCATTCATTAGCTCCGGAATATTTTCAATATTTTTTTCAATATTCTGAGAGGTGATTTGTTTTGTTCTTACAAGATGCAATGCCATGGTTAATAATAATAGCAGAAAAATTTATATGACTTTAAAAAGCTACACTTCTAATTTAAACTCTTTAAGTTTTTTCTTAAATTCTTTCGTATGACCCCATGGTTTCTTATTTACATAGAGCCAAAAATGAACCATTTCATGATAAAGAACACGTGCTATTTCTTTTGGATCACTACAGAGCTTTTGTGAAAGCCTTATAAACGGTTTCTTTCCAGGTAGTGCAATAAAATCCCCAAATTGTTTAAACCATTCTCCATGCCCAAATGTATTTGTCCAAAGTATCCTAATATATGGCAATGACCCGTTAAAATAATGTTTATTTAACCTGTCATATATTTCGTAAATTTCTTCACTTTGAATTACTTTTTTATTTGGTTTGTTCATGATTATCGCTAAATCTAACGTACAATAATAACGTATCATGTCTTTATTTCAAGAAGAAAAAATCATAATTAACATACCTGCTAAGCAAAGAGATGCAAGCCTCATGGCAATTGCATTTCCAAATATATACTCTGTCGGTATGGCAAGTCTGGGTTTTCAAACTGCATGGAAGTTATTTAATCAGAACGAGGATTTAAAAGCCATACGGTGGTTTACGGATATAGAAGAAAATTCCGGTAAATCAGGTTTCAATGCTAGACCCTCATACGTAGGTTTTTCATTTTCGTGGGAGCTGGATTATAAAAATATTTTTTCAATGTTAGAAAAAAATAATATTCCTTTATATTCAAATGAAAGAGGCGAAAAGGATCCTATTATATTTTGTGGCGGACAGGTCCCAAATGCAAATCCTGAGCCATTTTGTGATAATTTTGATTTCTTTCTGACTGGCGATTTAGAAGAAATTGCAGAAGGTTTTATAAATAAAATTGTTGAAATAAAAGATTTAAACCGTGAGGAAAAATTAAATGCCTTGGCAAAATTAGATGGTGTTTATGTTCCCTCTTGTAGGGAACAGTTGCGACTGTTCCCTACAACAAAACGAAAAACAAATCGTGGTAACCTTACCTCCTCATCCATCCTTACCCCAAATTCCGTTTGGCCTGATACTTTTATTGTCGAGGTAGTACGCAGCTGTCCTGAGCTTTGCAGGTTTTGTTTAGCTAGTTACGGTTCACTTCCTTTCCGTACACCTGATTTAAAAGAAAGTTTAATTCCAGTAATTGATTTTGGTTTAAAACATACAAATAAAATCGGGTTGCTCGGAGCATCGGTTACACAACATCCGGAATTTGAAGGATTGATTGAATATCTCAATGGACAAAACAAGGAAAATAAAATCCATGTCCAGATTGCATCAGTAAGAGCAGATACTATATCTAAAAATCTTGCGAACGGACTTTTTGAATTAGGCGCAAAGTCAATAACCATGGCAGTTGAAACAGGTTCAGAAAGACTGCGCGAGATAATAAATAAAAAAGTCAGCAACCAGACCATAACAAACTCTATTGAGACTATTTATAATGCTGGTTTTAAATCTATAAAACTTTATGGAATGGTTGGATTACCACATGAAACCGATAGTGATTTAAAAGAAACTGTTAATTTCTTGAAAGAAATTAAATTAAAAAACAAAACTAAAAAGCTAGTCTGGGGAAGTTCTGTCTTTGTACCAAAAGCAGGTACACCATTCCAGTGGTATGGAGTAGATAAAGACGCTGAAAAAAAATTAAAATATTATTCAAAAGAACTGCATCAAATAGGAGTGGATTTTAGAGCAGAAAGTTACAGATGGTCACTTATTCAGGCACTTATATCACGCGGAGACAGAAGCATAAATAAAGCACTTGTAAAAGCATATAAATATGGAAGTACTCTTGGCAGCTTTAATAAAGCATTGAAAGAAGAAAAAATAAATGCAGATTATTTTATTTTTAAAAAGTGGGATGAGAAAATAAAACTGCCATGGGACAATATTCAGGGATTTTTAAATAAAGAGGTTATTGAAAAACACTTCGTAACCGCTAAGCGTGGCAGCGAGGGATTTTATAATTCATAGGAGCCTGGGCAGTTACTATAAAATCATGGCTAACATCTCTTTGTTCGCTATCTAACACTGATAAACCCAACTGACTAGGATAAAGAAATACTGTTTTTGTGTTTGTTTCTCTTGAAAAGTTAATAGGTCCTTTAAAAGGCTCTCTAAATATTCCTACATTTGTAAGTGCAGGCGACAGATTACCACTGATAAATACAGCGTATCCATCTAAAGGACTGCCATCACTGTTTTTTACTGGAATATCGGATATACGGGCTCCCGGTTTAATTAATGAGGAAGGCTTTACTGCGCCAGGCGCTAAAGCAGCTTGAACTATAGACATATTTTCTCCTTTTTTAATTATTTAGTATTATATCAGAGGTTAATATCTATGTCTTTACCATAAAACAATGTTTGACCAATTATCTGACAATCTTCAAAACATATTTAAAAACTGGGATAATCGTCGCGGCACACCATTAAGTGCCGCAATAGGATAATAATCAAGAGAGAGAAAAAGGAAATTTGTTTCTATTTATCCCTGCAGATTTCCCCATAACTTCAAATGCAGATTGAGTTCCTGCAATTTCTATGCTTGGATATACTGCTCCTTGCGCAAAGTTACCCATGGGTATTTCACCTAAAGGATAAAAACTAAGCAGATAACCTTCTTGCTTTGCCTGAGCATATGCTCTTGTTAAATAAGCCATGGCATTTCTTGCTGCTGTTGAACAATTCTGGATTCTTCCATCTGCAATGTCATGTCCTTGTGATTTAACTGCCCAATCCGCAAGCATTACATTGTAGCCAAGAGCACCATTTAAAATTTCATGGCATTCAACTTTTTCTGCTCTGTCATCAGGAATATAAACTACATGCGGATTATGTTTTTTAGGATAACCAAGATTTACTATTACTCTTCCTTTTTCAAACTCAAGGACCATTCCTAAGAATGATTCTTCTGTTCCTTGGGAACCACCTGGCCTGCCTCCTGCGCCTTTTCCACCGCTAAGAGAAATCTCTACCCTGCCATCTTTCGTACTAAGAGAACCTTTTGTTGTTCCATACGTTTCAAGATGTAAGTCACCTGCTTCATATCCAAGAATTCTTGCTCTGTCAAACGCATCCAGAGAAGCATTGTTTAAACTTAATCCTTCATTCCTACACCACCATCTAATAAAATCATCCGTCATTGCTGCTGAATGGGAGGCAGTATCAGCAAAAACCCCGCTTCCTGCAATTTCCTCAATCATCAACCATTCTCTTCCGGGTTCCGGTAGCCACGGTTCACTGCAAACAGCATGAATGGCTGTAAGGTTTCCAAACTGTCTAAGTAAATCCTCATGTTCTTTTAAATAAGTTATTGCTTCACCATAAACAAAAAAGTCCACTCCCTTTGCACCAGCTAACATTTGTCTTTCGATAATGTCAGGTAATTGAGGGTTCATTGCTTGTCCGTAAGGTTTTTCATTGTATACATTCCCAATCCCGTTTGAAGTCAATAATTCAACTGCAGGAGCGTGATCATTTACAGGGGTAGTGACAAAACCAAATTTTATTTCAACTTCTCTGCCGTCTAATTTAAGAACACCATTTTCTAATGCTCCACTTTCTAATAAACTTCTTGGGACATAATTGACAACTCTATTTAACGGCAGGCCTCTTGGATATTCATCTGATCCTTGAGACAAAGCAGCCAGTCTGTTAGATATAATTTCAGAACCTATTCTTTTTATTTTTTCACCGGTCACATTCCAGGCACCGTCTACAAGTGCAGCTTCATATGATCTTTCTGGTTCATAAACATCAGAAATTACAAAATCAAGCGGAAGCTGCCTGCCTAAATCGGACAAAAGCTGATTAATACCTGGACCTATAAGCCTTGGATTAATTAATGCAAATCCTCCTATTTGGAGACAGGTAGCTGGATTACCTTCTCCAAGCAAGTCAAGTTGACCAGGCAAATAAGTATTTGGTCTTTGAACCTTTTTATGATTTAATCTGCCATCGTGTTCGTTAACTACTTGCCTAAAATAATCTGCGGGCAACTGGCTTTGAGTTTGAGTTGGTCTTTGTACTTTCATATCGATTAGTTACAGGATATTCTACATAAAATAAAGAGGATTTTCTCTTCTTACAGATTAAAAAATTTTAATATTGAGAGAAAAATATTGCCTAAACAAATATACACATACAAATATATGTTTTCCTTGAATTTTTTAATAGAATAGATCTTAAAATCATGTTCGATCAATTAACAGAAAATCTCCAAAACATCTTTAAATCTCTTCGCTCTCAGTCAAAAATTACTGAAGAAAATATTGATATTGCCATACGTGAGATAAAAAGAGCACTTATAGATGCTGACGTTAGTTTAAAAGCCATTAAAACATTTACAAATAAGGTACGTGAAAAAGCAATTGGTCAGGAAGTTTTAAAGGGAGTTTCTCCCAGCGAGTTTTTTATAAAAATAATTAGTGATGAGCTTACAAATCTTCTTGGCGGTACAGACACCCCAATGGAGCGTCTCAACATCAATGCTACGCCATCTGTAATATTAATGCTCGGTCTTCAGGGTGCCGGTAAAACTACTACCTGTGCAAAGCTGGCAAACTTTTTAAAGAAAAAAGGTAAAAACCCGCTTTTAGTGCCATTAGATTTAAAACGTCCTGCTGCTGTGGAGCAATTAAATATACTAGGAAATCAAATTGGCATAGCAGTATATCAAATGCCAGGCGATATAGGGGCGTATGGCCATACGCCCCTACTGGCGCAAAACGCTATTGACCACGCAAAAAAAAATAACCACGACGTAGTCATCCTTGACAGCGCAGGGAGATTACAGATCGATACAGAAATGATGGCTGAGCTTTTGCTTATAGACAGAACTGTTGAACCAGATGAAAAACTTTTGGTAATAGATTCTATGTTGGGTCAGGAAGCAGCAAATATAGGAGCTGCATTTAACACACAGATTGGAATTACAGGAATTATTCTTACAAAGCTGGACGGTGATGCCAGAGGCGGCGCCGCTCTTTCTGTAGTAGAGGAAACAGGAAAACGAGTAAAGTTTGCAGGTGTTGGAGAAAAAATTGACGATCTTCAGGAGTTTTATCCTGAGCGCATGGCATCTAGAATCCTTGGAATGGGTGATGTACTAACTCTGGTAGAACAAGCCCAGGAAAAAATAAAAGAAGACGAGGCTAAAGAAATAGAAAAACAATTGTTAGGTGATTTTAATTTTGAATCTTTTCTTTCTGCTCAAAACATGATGTCAAAGATGGGTGATTTTTCAAATATATTTAATATGATGGGCATGGGTGGAATGCTTGGGAATATGGGAGTAAACATAGATAAAAACACTCAGGAAAAATTACTTTCTGAAGGTGAAGTAAAAATGAAAAAGTTTAAATCCCTTATTCAAAGCATGAGTAAAGAAGAAAAAATGAAACCATCTCTTTTAAATCTAAGCAGAAAAAGAAGAATTGCACGCGGGGCCGGACTAAAAGAAAAAGATGCAGATCAATTAGTCAGTGAATTCTCAAAAATGAAAAAAATGATGGGTATGTTTAGCGGACAGGGAAAAGGCATGATGAATCCTGGAAATGTTATGCCAAATAATATGCAAAGATCACAAATAAAGCCACAAAGCAGCCTCTTAAAGGGTTTTAAACCAAAAAAGAACAAAGAAAATTAAATTCCTTTAATAATACATTCTGATTCTTTACCTATCTTGCTAACATTTAAACAATGTCACCAGCTATTGCAGATACCGTAAGAAATACAACAACAGCACTGCCACAAACTGTTGTCAGTCCGTTAATTACTTCAGCTAGCTCTGATCCATTTGAAATTATTATTGAATTGTCAGGACTTAACTACAAAAGAGCACTTTTTAAGAGTCAGATTGATCTTGCTTATCATAAAACCTCAAACAGTACAGGCAGAAGAAAAACTGTAAACAGATTAAATCTCTCTGCCTTTATTTATGCAGTAAATAAAATCTTTCACGAGGAAATAACAAACGGCATTTTTAATCCCAACGGTTATGCAAACAGGATTGAAACGATTTTTAGTGCTTTAGAAAGATTATCGGATGCACATCGAAGGCATGGTCAATTAAAAGAAAGACATCCTCTTGATCCGGAAATGCAAGATGCATGCGATAGAGCATATGAATTGCTCAGTGAATTGTTTAAACCATCTTTTAATAGAAATAGAGAGCTACTTAAGTTTCATTCACCCGATGAGGATGACTTTCTTAGACTTATAAGTCAGCATACTGACCAAACAGATATACAAGCTATTGCAAAAGAAAAAATCGCTAAAGCTAAGGTTGCTCTTGGACAGGATCTTATAACTCAAGCAAGGATTAATTCTGCTGATGCAATTAAAAATAAACATCGTATTCTTCTTGCACTTGAGTTAGTAAATTTGTTCACAGGAATGAAACCTCTTTATCTGCGTTACTTTAACCTTTCTGTAGAAGAAGACCCTCCACCAGAAGCCACTAGAGAAATTAAACTGACTGATAGTGCAACAGTTGCAAGATTAAGTACAGCACCCTTTGTTCAAAAATTACTTTTTACTTAACTTACAAAGACTTGGCTATTCAAAAGATAAAATATCTTTAATAATACACATTTATGACTTCTGATAGCTTATAAAATATCCTTCATGACTATTATAGAACCAGCCAATCGAAGATTTACTTCTAGTCCATCACTGCCTGCAGCAGAAACTCTGCCAGATTTATCGGTTCGAGCTGTAAAAGATCTAAATGAACTTATCCTTGCTTACCCAAATGAAACAGGTAATATAGCAGTTCTTGCTGAGTCTCCATGTGCTGCCGCAAGCATAAGAGAAAGGCTAATTTTAAGCGGCATACCTCCTGAAAGAATAATAATCACTGATGAGTTTGATCCAAGAGGTGATTGGCTGGGAGTTGTAGCTGACACTAAACATATTAATGCTTTAAAAGGTGCAAAAAGAGACCATGACAGGGATGTACTTTGCATTTATGTTGCAAGTGATAAATCAGATAAAGTAAACGATAATACTGCTCATTTAGCTGTCTTCCCAAACATGACTGCTGAAAAAATTGCTGATGCTTTATACGCACCATTATTTGAAGTTCTTGAGGTTCGCAATCCTACAACTGTTTCTGCACCACCAGAGGCAAATGAAACACAAACAGTTGTCGATAAAGCAAAATCACACTTAGCAAGTGGGAAAATACTTTTACACTCACATATTTGGAATGAATATTCGCTTAGCGACCATTTCAAGGGAATTATTAATATGTATGAAAGTGACAACTTTTCTGAAAAAACTGAATGGGCTAGAACTCCCGAAGAAGCTTTAGAAAAACTTAGACAAAATCCAGCGGGCTACTATACAGCTGTTTTTTCTGAAAATGCAGACTTTTTAGGAAGCTTAGAAAAATCAAATCCAGAATTATGCAGACTATTTATATCAATGAACAGATACTATGAAGGTGATTATTTGCTTGATGGGCAAAGAGCAAAAGCTCATGCAATCCTTAACGCACACCATGCACCTGTAAAATCGTTAGCTACAATTATTGATAAAGCATTCTGTTTACTAAAAATTGGACAAGATATTTCAATGCCAGAGGCAGATGAGACATTACTACCAAAATCTTATGGGATTATGTAAGCCTTGCCTCTAAGATTTTTCTATTCCTTCGGTGCAACACTTACAAATCTTTTTGTAATCATATGAGGTCTGGTTATTGCAGTTCCTATTACAACTGCAAATGCTCCCATTTCAAATGCTTTTTTTACTTCCTGAGGATACCAGATTCTTCCTTCCATAATTACTGGAGCTGGGGATTCCTGTGTAAGTTCAGCTAAAAGTTCAAAATCCGGTCCCTCATTTACTTTAAATCTGGTTTCTTTTGTATAGCCACTAAGTGTAGTAGAGACTATATCAGCTCCAAGTTCTGCAGCACCCATAGCTTCATCAAATGTAGAAATATCTGCAATTGCAATTTTATTGTTTTCTTTTATAAGAATTATTTGATCTTCAAGAGTCGATCCATCTGCCCGTGGTCTCTTAGTTCCGTCCACTGCAATAAATTCGACACCGCATGTAATCAGTTCTTTTATGTCGCTAATTTTTGCTGAAATATATACTGTATCCAGCCAGTTAAAAGGAGTAGGTTCTAGTTTTGTAAGTCCGATAATGGGTACCAAAACTTTTTTCTTTATGTGCTTTATATTTTTTATGCCGCATAGCCTGAGTCCGCCAGCTCCGCCATTTATTACTGACTGGCTAAGTGCCAGTAAATTCTCAGGAGAATTTAACGGTTCACTTCCTTCAGCCTGGACTGATACAATAACTTTGTTTCTTAGTTTATTAATTTCATCTGACATAATCGCCTGTGCAAAATATAATAAAAATCATTGCTCTATCTTACCGTCTTTATAAAAGATTTGCCAAACAAATGAAAAGAAAAATATTAATTACAAAAGACAAAAAATCAGGGGATAAAAAAGCCTTTGAAGTAATTAAAAACCAAATATTAAAAAAGCCGGATTCGCTTATAGGTCTTGCAGCAGGAAAAACCATTGATGATTTATATAAATTAATCTCAAAAGATGTTAGTTTAAACCCAAACAAATGGAAAAAAGTAAAACTTTTTCAGATTGATGAAAATCTAGGGGTAAAACCTGATTCCTCGATTAGTTTTAATCTTGAAATAAGAGACAAACTAAAACCTTTATTTAAAACAGTAAATCCAAAGAATGTTTTTCTAATGGATGGATCAAAAAATCCAAAAGAAACAATAAAAAAAGCTAATGAGTTCATAAGAAAAAATAAAGGAATTGATTTAATAATTCTGGGGATTGGAGCTGAGTATGATCCACATATTGCTTATAACACTACAGGGAAGTCATCAATAGATTCAAAAATGAGAGTGGTGGATCTACATCCAATAGTTATAAAAAAGATCCGATGTAGGGGCTTGCTGCAGCAAGCCCCTGTAAAGGGCATCACCTTGGGTATACAAGACATTTTAAAATCCAGAAAGGCACTTCTTATTGCATATGGAGAAGAAAAAGCAAAGTCAATTCAGTTAGCATTTAGAGATAAAAAAGTAAATATAAAAAAAGCATCTGCAAGTGCATTATTACTACATAAAAATCTTATTGTGATTACTGATAAAGACGCAGCAAAATATTTGTAGAGACATTGCGCCGCAATGTCTCTACATTCGTGTAAAATTAAATCATGACTACTCAAATTATTCCTAAGCCACCTAAAATTCCAGAACCAATTGTATATGATCCACGAAGGGAATTAGATGGTTACCCGGATACACCTGAAGATAAAAACTTTGTTTTAAAGATAAAAAACACAAGACCAAAAATATTCAGTGAATCTAAATATGTCGGGAAAATTAAAAACCCATTAACTGCAATTGAAAAAATCTGGTATGCACATCTGGATGCAGGAGATCCGGTTATAAAAGGTTCTATTATTTATTTAAGACCAGATCTCCTGTTAATTCAGGATGCTACAGGAAAATTACTTCTTCTTCAGGCAGAACTTTTATTTAAACTTCTTGGAAGAGATCAGTCTGACATTCTTACAGTTTTATATTATGACCATAATATAAAAGTCGATTATGGAATTGAACAGGCAATTATTCAGGACAAAGAAGGAATTAAGTTTTTAGGAACCAGCTCAAGTAAGCGAGGAATAGTTTTTTCACTTCCTGGAAACGGTATCTGCCACAGAGTAAGCGATGAATATTTTGATATGCCAGGCGGAGTGCTTTTTGGCTCTGATTCACATACACCAACAGCTGGCGGAATGGGTATGTTTGCTATTGGAAAAGGCGGCTGGAGCATTGCAAAATCACTTGCAGCCGGACTTCCTATGGCAGTAGACAGAAATCCTATAATTGGGGTTCATCTTAAGGGTTCATTGCCTGAAGGAACCGAACCAAAACAAATTGTTCAATTATTAAACAGGGATATTATCAGACTTTTTGGAAATGAAGGAAATGGAAGCTATATTGAGTTTTTTGGAGAAGGAGTAAAATCAGTTTCTGTCGTGGGCAGAAGTTCTATTACAAATTCCCTCGTAGACGGAGGAATGGGTACAGGGCTTTTTCCTCCTGATGAAGAGGTAGTAAAATATCTTGAATCAAGAAATAGATCTGATCTGGCAAAATGGACTGAAAAAAATCTAAAAGATTTAAATCCGGATCCTGAGGTCATAAAAGACCCTGGGAAATATTATGATAAAGTTCTTGAATATGACCTCTCAAAAGAAATACATCCTGCACTGGCACTTCCTGGAAATCCAAAAAACGTTTTTTACCTGGATGAAATTCCAAAAGTTATTAATTTTATAAACGAAGAAATATTTTCTCGATACAAAGATTTTTTAAAAGACGGTAAGGTGGACAAAGAAAAGGTAAAAGATTTTGTAGGAGTATGCCGCGGTACGCCCGTTTTACGCGCCACCCCACAAGAAACCCTTATTAATTTCGTCGTACAGGAAATAGACATTAAAAAATCCTATGAAAAAAGGAAATTAAGCCTTGACATCAGCTCAGGCAGTATTGGAAGCTGCACACATTCTGGAAAAGATGATATTGAAGCTGCCGTGTGGGCAAATTTACAGCTTGCAAAAAATAAAGCAAAAAGAAAAACTCCTATAAGCGTTACTTACGGCTCACGTGACGGCTGGCTTTCAGTTCAGTCAAACACAACTATTAAAGAACTCATTGAAAAGGGACATCTTATTCTTCTTGACAGTGCATGTGGTCCTTGTATCGGTATGGGATTTGCTCCGGAGGAAGATACTGCATCTGTTAGATCCTTTAACAGAAATTTCATGGGAAGAGCAGGCACTAAATCTAAAATCGATCAGGTTTATCTGGCAAGTCCTGCAGTTGTAGTATATCTAGCCAGTTGTGGAAGATTCGATAGTTATGATCCAGACTCAAGATCATTTATAACTAAAGACGAATCCGGCAAAGAAGTAAAAATAAAACTTTCAAATCCTACAAGCGAAGCAAAATTAACACCCGTTATCTCAAATGATTTTAATAACCCAGATGGCAAAAGACCAGCATTTATTCTTCCTGCACCAAAAGACAAATCCAAAGAAATAGAAGTACTTTATGATGGAAAAACAATTTCAGCACTTCCTGATGATATGTACGACATCCCGCCAGATAAGTTTGAGAATATTCCTGTACTAATAGTTCTTGGTGACAATGTAACCACAGATGATTTATCTGCTGCAGGAATAAACTATATTCCAAAAAGAGGAAATCTTCTTGAACTTGAGCTTGGATTCTTTGAAAGTAAGGCTTCTCAGGAAAATAGAGATCCTCAGTATTACTATAATCTAGGAAAAGAATATAAGAAAAATAATAATGGTTCAGTGATGGTAGGTGGAAAACTTTTTGGTTCGGGCAGTTCACGTGAAGCAGCAGCATTTATTCCAAGACACTTAAGGGCAAGGGTCTGTATAGCCGAAAGCTTTGCCCCAATTCACAGAGAAAATGCAATTGAACAGGGGTTATTTTATATGACATATAAAAACCCTGCTGACAGAGCAAAGCTCGATAGAGAAGATTTAATTTCAATTTATGGTTTAGATAAATTAGATGCTGATAAAAGAGATGTAGAAGTAAAGATTAGGAAAAACGTGTCGGCGAACCGGCGTATCGGCGTATCGGCGAATGAGGAATTCTCAATTATCTGTGAGCATGTTCTGGACACTCCATATAAAATAGAAGTTTTTAGAGCTGGTTCTGAGCCAAATCTTTTTAAGAAAGTACTTATAGATCAATTTAAAGGAAATGTAACTGAGTTTATGAAATGGTTTAGTGAGAAGAATAGATTGTGAAAGAAATACTTGATTAATGTTATGTTTAAGCTTAGAATTTTCTATAAAATAAATAAAAGGGAGAGGCATTATGAAAGTTAATCTGTTTACAAGTCAAGGAAATGGAAGATCAATCCTTCAATTTGAGCCAAAACGGACTGAGTTAGAATCCGAGCGAGAAAAACCTGTGATTAAAGAAACTGCTCTTACCGATCGCCAGGACTTTTCAAGATTTGTTTTATTAGGTTATACTCCAACTGCAAGTGGAGTAAAGTGGTCCAGGGTAGTTGATGTTCAAATAAAACCTGATGGAAACAATGAGTGGGAAGGTACCAATGAGCAAGCAATTACTTTCAATACAAATACAATTCAAAGAAATCGGGCAGCATAAAAAATAAATATGAATGTCTATTTATAAAAAGATTATTGTTTTAATTTCTACAACGATTTTGTCATTTATTTTTATTTCACAAACGTTTCACGTCATTGCTTCATCACCAAAACAAAGTAGAGGCGTATTGGAATACGCTTCTACAACACACAACGATACATGCACCGTCTATAAATGGTTTGACCCAAACACATCCAGTAAAGAAGGGGAATTACTTTTAAAAAATTGTTCTTCATGTCACATAGCTTATTACAAAGAATGGAAAGATGATAAACATTCCATGAGCCAAAACAATCCTTTCTTTTTAGAAGTTTATAAACGATTTAAAGAAGATCACCCTGATAAAAATGGGAATTGTGCTCTCTGCCACAACCCTGAAGCAACATTATCCGGTAGAGACGCCCCGGCAGGGCGTCTTAATGATATTGATTTAAGAAAACGCAATGCAAAAAAAACAAACGGTATCTCCTGTGATTTCTGTCATAAGATTGAAAGTGTAGATCAAAATCCATTTAAAAAAGGAGTCGAAGGTTTAAATATTTTACGAACATGCAAAGGAATGAAGGATATAAGGTTTGGACCAATTAAGGACTCAATAAAAATAGAACGAATTGATGATGAAACAGAGCAAAAATACGGCGAAAATGAGGAATTAAAATATAATTCGCTTTATAAAACAAGTCTCATCTGTGCTAAATGCCATGATGGCTCAAATGGAAATGTACAAATTTACTCAACATTTACAGAATGGGCAAATAGTCCGGCAGCAAAAAAAGGTGTGCAGTGTCAAAGTTGTCATATGAAACCCGGTAGAGACGCTCTGACAGAGCGTTTTTCAATCGTTGATAATCCAAATATAAAACAAAAATCACGTCCTTACCACCAGATTCATAGTCATAGTTTCTTGAGCAGCAATCCCCATGAGTTTAGGAAGAAATATGTTGATCTAATGATCACCGTAAAGACGCCCCATCGGGGCGTCTCAACAAATGGCAACAATATACTAATCGTCACCGCAAAAGTCTCAAACAACAACTTCGGTCATAGCTTCCCAACAGGTTCTCCGATGAGAAATGCAATTCTTGTTATTGATGTTAAATATAAAAACCGTAGAGACGGGGTAACCCCGTCTCTACAACCCGTACAAATCAAAGGTCCAAAATTACCAATTTATGCAGGCAATTTAAAAAACAAACCAGGAAAATTATTTGCAAAGATTCTCTCCGAAACATATAGTGAATATGGTACGCGATTTGTAGGGGCACACCGTGGTGCGCCCGGTATAAGAGACATTCCACCGCCTGATTGGTGGAATGTTTTTATTGCAAGTGATACAAGAATTATGGCAGGTAAATCCGACATAACGACGTATGAATTTGAGATTCCCGATCATGCCAGGGTTGAGGTAACCTCAACCCTACGATGGCGAAACACGTGGCCTGGGCTTGCAAAAATTAAAGGGATTAAATTAGAAGAGGATATTTTATTCTTCGTACGTTAAGGGAATCTCTGTTTGCTTAATTATTTCTGTGCCTGGAAGTAAAAGATTAAATGATAATTTAATTTCTTCTGGCAATTCACCTGTAATAATATCTTTCAGGCTGTCTTTTGATTTAATAGAAATCAAAATTTTGATTTTGTTTCTTTTACTGTTTACTATAAAACTGGGTGGCTTAATTTTTACAGCATTAGTGGAAAAATTTGATGAAACTAAAACCTTCTTGTTAATAAAAGTATTTATTGTATTTTCATCTAGACTAAGAATGACAAAACTTTTTGTTGGTTTTTTAGAAGAAACTTTTATCCCATGTGCTGCCTTGCCACTTAGTGTAAAAGAAAAATCGTCAGGGTTTGCATTTACATCGACACCACCTGAGCTTGTTTCATGGCTTTCTCCACCACTGCTAGATGAGCTTGATACAGTTGTATTATTTTCAGCATCTATGCCTGCATTGCTTGGGATTTCAGTTTGGTTTCTGGTCAGGGTTAAATTGCCTCCTGTTATTGGAAGCCTGAAAATCCCCCCTCCATTTGTTGCTGCATAAACACTAGAACCGTCCGGTGTAACTGCCAGATTTTCTAATTCACGAATTAATAAACCGTCATTAAATTGAGTCCAGGTATTTCCATCATCACCAGATACATAAAATCCGGTTGCATTTGCGCCGGCATAAACCTGATGTGTAGATGCTACTGGATTAAAAACAATTGAAACAATGTTATCGTTTTCACGCACATCAGATAATACAGGGGTCCAGCTTTCTCCATTATCTTCAGATCTAAAAATCTGTCCGTTAGCACTTCCTGCCAAAAGCACCATTGTATTTGCAGAGTAAATTGATATTGAATGAAAAGATTTTTCATTATCAAAGCCATTATTTATTTGAGTCCAGTTTTCTCCGCCATCAATACTTTTTACTATGCCTGAGTCATTTGTAGCTGCATAAACAATATTTTCATTTGCAGGATCTATATCAAGAGACCAGGTATTTTTAAATCCTGAGATTCCATTTTGTTTATTTGTCCATGTCATTCCGCCATTTACAGATTTAAAAGTTCCCCACCCGATTGAGTCAACAAAGTCGTGAAACAATGATTTTTTTACACAGGAAGCAATGGCAATATTTGGATTTGACTTAGACCATTTTATGTCAGTGAAAACAATTTCTCCGTCTAAACCTGTGCTGCTTGGGCGAGCTGAAAAATCTTCATTAAAAAGCATAAAAACTGTTTTCCAGCTCATTCCTCCATCAACACTAAGAAATATTGAATTCATTGCATTTTGACTGTCACCAAGAAGGATTTTATTATTATCAATAGGATTCAGAGAAACTGCTTGAAGCTCATCCAGCTTAATATCTCCAAGTCCTACTGGCAGCCAGTTTATTCCTTTATCTTTGCTTAAAAATATGCCTGATCTGGATGTAGCAAAAACATTATTATTATCAGAGCTTACAGCCACTCCTCTTGTTTCAGATCCGGAATATCCAAATGCATTTGTTACCCAGGTTTTTCCACCGTCTGTAGATTTAAAAACCCCTCCTACATAACTGTCTACATAAACAATATTTTCATTGTCTGGATCTACTTCAATATCTATCGGATGTCCAGGATTTGATCCAAGCGGACCAAAACCAGTCTCTGTCCATGTCATTCCGCCATCAGTCGATTTAACAAAAAATCCAAATGCTCCTGCATAAATTACATTTGAATTTGTCGGGCTGATTCCCAGTGCTGAATAAATTTGCGGTGCACCGCTGTTACGCTGTCTTTTAGATTCTGTCCAGGTCATTCCTGCATCTTTAGTTACAATAATTGCGCCGTCTTGATTTTCAACATCAGTGTCAAACTGAGGAATCATTCCTGTTGTTCCCCAAATTATATTTGGATTTTCCGGGTCAAATTTTATATTTGTGACATAAAGATTTCTTATTCCATTATTTATCTGGGACCATACAGTCCCGCCATCAGTACTTTTATATACACCTTCTAATTTTTCAAGCTGATGTCTGTCAAAAAATCCGCTTGCTACATAAGTTGTATTAGGATTATTTGGATCAATTATTATGTCCTTAAAAAGATTGCCTCCGGATAAAACCTGGGTCCAGTTTTCTCCGCCATCAGTAGTTCTGTAAACTATTCCTTGTGTTCTTTGGAATGCTCCCATAATAGGACCTATTTCTTCTAAATCTCCTGCTGCAAAGACAGTATTCGAATCACCTGGCTTTACTGCAAGCCCTCTTATTTCAACCTCACTTCCGCTAGGCAGGCCGTTATCTTTATGCTGCCATGTAATTCCTCCGTCTGTGGAAAGAAATACTCCCATTGCGTTTTTTACACCACACCATATTCTATTTGGATTATTTGGATCTATGGTGGTGACAAAAACTGGAACAGCATCTCCTGACTTTCCAGAACGTGAATCTATTCCTTCATCACTTTCATTCCAGGTAAGTCCTCTGTCATTTGAAACATGAATCCCTGCAAATGAGTCAGTAACAATTATTTTATTTGTGTTGCTTGGACTAAATCTTATCGTATATCCTTGTCCGCCAAACGGCCCGTTTAATTTTTGCCATGGCATCGAAAGAATTTGATTTCTGGTTATAAGTTCTTCAGGGGTAGCAAAGTCAGAATATTCTTTTGAGAATGAGAAAATATTACTTTGAAAGAATAATAAATAAAAACCAGAAACAAGAATGGCTAAAAAGACTAAATTAATTTTTAAAAACTTCATTAGTTTTATTTTAAGGCATTATTGTGATGGCGATCACATATACCCACTTCACTGTATGTTTAACTTCCCAGGCAAAATAACAATTTTTAGCCAAAATAAGCAGCTAATGTGATCAATGTAACAATCTTAAAAATCAACTATTAGGATAATTGATTTAGGGGAAAGAAAAACATAGCCATGAAAGATTTAATAAAAAAAGATAGTGAAGTTGAAAAAATCCTAAGTCAGGTAAAAGATATTGCACCTGAAGTAGTAAATGATTTTGTTTCATACTGGTCAATAAGAAAATCTCCTTCATTTGTTGCTGATGAATTAATTACTAAAATGACTCATAAAGGTTCTTGGCTAAGTCTTATAAAAGCAAATCATGAATTTAGAACTGTATTTGGAGATGATTTTGCAGAAGAATTAATTTGTGCAATTGAGAAAAATACAGAGACTTATCACGGTAAGTCCATTAAATCATAATTTTTAGAGATTTTTTATTTATTCTATTTAGGTGCTGGAGCATTTTCTTCCAGCTTTATAATTTTTTCATCTGATTCTTCAGCTGGCGGAGGTGCTACCTCTTTGCTTTTATCTGGTCCTGAAAATAAGGGATCTGGCATGGGTACTAAAGGTGTGTCCTCAGAAAAATCTTCTGGGGCTGGTGGCACTTCTATAGACGGCAAACCATCGTCTGGTATAGGAGGTTTGAATTCAGGAAGCTTTCTTAAAGCACCAAATAAAGACACAAAAAATTGTAATCTCTGTCTTACTTGTTCTGCTCTTTGCGCTAAAGCCCTTGTTCTTACATCATTATAATCTGGCAGCTCAGGGATTCTTTCCTCATCTGGAATAATGCCCGCTAAAACCAACGGTATATTTGCAGGATTTCGAAGATTAGATATTCGCTTTATTTCCCAGGCTAACTTTTCATCATCACTCATTACATCCATGCCACATCTGCCTTGGAGAGTTTCTTTAAGATTTGTTATTGCAAAACCAGTTGGCATTATGCCCTGTCTATTTGTAAATGATGAGATTGCTATTACTCTTCCTTCTAAATCAACTACTGAGCTGCCTGAATTACCAACATTTAAAGCAGGCTCTAGTTGAATATATTCTGCAAGGTGTTGCCCTTTGGTTATATTATCCCCATTAGTCAGATCAAAAAATCTGCCCAAACCAGAAATAGTTCTTAGTGTTGCTGTATGCTCAAGACCAATTGGATTTCCTATAGTAAGAACTTCTTCCCCTTTTCTTAATGGATCTTTTGCTAAATTTCTAAGCGGAAGCCCAATGCCAGGTGGTAAAGTTTTCACAATATCATCAGGTAATGGAATAAGAGCAAGATCGCTTTCCTCAGCAAAGGAGAAAAATGCTACTTTATTTCCATTAAATGGTGGTGGTGTTATTTTAAAGGAGTAATTTGGTCCTTTTACTTTTATTTCAGTTAAAACAAAGTCCCCAACATCTGTATAAGGATGAGCTGCGGTTGAAAGAAATAATTTTCCATTAATTTTCCAAATGGATCCAGCCCATTTTGCACTATCTGACTCAATCATTACAGTAGATGGTTCAACTTTTTGAATTGCTTTAACAAGCTCGTCTTTATCTTCTTTTGAACTAACAACTTTTGTCAGGTTATCTAATGCAGTGGCAAGTTCTTCATTTCTAGCTTTTTCATTTTCAAGCTTATCTTTTAAACTAAGATTTTCATCTTCTGTTTGAGCTAATCTTCCGACTAGATCATCTCTTTCATTTCTTTCATCTTCTTGTGCTTGTGTAAGTATGGTAAGTCTTCCATCAAATTCAGAACTTTTTCGATTTGATTCCTGTATAAGTTTTGCTATTGCACTTTGTTGAGCAGCAATTTGTTGGCTTCTTTCTGTTTCTTTTTCATCTAAGGTTTCCTTTAAGTTTGTATCTTGTTCTCTAAGAGCTTGGTTTTCATTTACTTGAGAATTAACGGCTAGTCCTGCTGCTCCTAAAGCAGCAAGAACAACCCCTGGTCTTACAATTCTTTGTAATAAACTTACCTGTGGCACTATTTATGCAGTTCCTTAAATATTTATTTCTAAGCTTGAAAATATTGTACTACCTGAAATGTTTTCTGTCTAGACTGATTTGTATGGGTTTTGTTAAATATATCGCGAGAGCGCCATGCGGCTCTCTATATGCATCTTTTGCTCAGCTTCTTCCAGGATTTTAACTACCTGATAGCCGCTGGTTCCGTCTGAGCGCGGTGCTTCGCCTGACTCTATACAATGAATAAAATGTTCACATTCTAATTTCAGGGGTTCTTCTTCGCTGAAACTTACTGAATCAATATTTACTGTTCCGTCTGCTTCTACTGAATAAAGTTCAAGTTTGTTTTCTTTTCTTATGTCATTTAAAACTGCTGTTTTTTTACTGCCGTTTACTGTAAGTAAAACCTGTTTCTGTGGATCAATCCATGAATTATGAATATGTGCAGGAATATCTCCCGGGAAATTTATATCCAAGTGAGCCACATCAATTACAGAATCATTATTTGTAGACCAGCCGCATGCATTAATAATTCCTGCCGGCTCCAGTCCTAAAATATAACTCATCATTGAAATATCATGCGGGGCAAGATCCCAGATAACATTATTATCTCTTCTTGCTTTTTGATTAAAGTTTCTTCTGTCGCTATTTAAAAATCTTATTTCCCCAAGCTCGCCGTTAAAAATTAATTCTCTCAGGCAATTTACAGCAGGATGATAAACCAAAAGATGTCCAACCATAAGGGTTAAATTTTTCACACCTGCCAGATGGCTTAATTCCTGAGCCTGGAGATATCCTCGTGCCAACGGTTTTTCTACATACACATGCTTTCCTGCAAGGAGCGCAAGTCTGGCAAGAGCATAATGTGTATGTGAAGGAGTTGCAATTATTACACCTTTTATTTCTGGATCTGAAACTACATCAGAAAAATTAACTGTAATTTTTACGCTATATGTTTTTTTTACAAAATCAAGAATTTTTGGATCTGCATCACATACGGTAGACAAAACGCCGAGGCTATAAAGATTACGTGCCAGGTTTCTGCCCCAGCTACCACATCCGACAAGTGCAATGTTTGTTTTCATAATGATCTCACGTAGGCGGGATCCCGGGACCCCGCCTACGGAAGGGATTATTTTTTATTTACAGTGCCTTTAAATTGTTTGCCTGCGCTGAATGCCGGAACTTTCTTTGCAGGAATATTAATTTCTGCACCTGTTCTTGGGTCGCGCCCTTTTCTGGCTTTGCGCTCTCTTCTTTGAAATGTTCCAAAACCAACAAGGGTTACTTTTTCACCTTTTGCAACTGATTTTGTAATTGCACTGATTGCCATATCAAGACAATCTTCTGCTTGCCTTTTGCTTGTACCTGTTTTATTTGCTATTAATTCGATCAAGTCTGCTTTGTTCATATTTTTATCCTCTCTTATCTTAAAGTTATCTATTTGATTAGATTTTCAGTTCTTCATAACCTGAAAGCCCCGAAAATACTGAGTAATACTCTACACCAAATGTAAAAATCAAGCCAGTCCTACGTTATTAAGTTTTAATGTTTTAACCAAAACTATGGCATTATTATTTACAATACAATAAACATATGACAATAATCTCAACCTCTGACAATAAACCTGAAAAAGATATAAAAAAAAAGAATAAAATATCACAAACTACGATCTCTTTAAAATCAGAACCAACACAACTTGATCAACAATTTGAACCAAGTTTAAGACCGCATAATTTAAGTCAGTATATTGGTCAAAGCAGACTAAAAGAGTTATTACGTGTTTGTATTGGTGCTGCAAAAAAAAGAGGCGATCTTACAAGCATTGGACATTTCTTACTTTATGGATCTCCTGGCCTTGGAAAAACAAGCTGTGCCATAATCCTGGCGCGCGAACTCGGTACTGAAGCAAAAGTTTTTAGCGCACCTGCACTTACCCAGCCAAAAGATATTATCGGTGTTTTACTTTCATTAAATTCAGGCGATGTTTTATTTATAGATGAAATCCACAGATTAAACAAAGTTACAGAAGAGCTTCTTTATTCAGCAATGGAAGATTATGTTTTGGATCTTACGGTAGGAAAATCTCAGGCAGCTAGAGTAGCCAGGCTTCCTGTAAACAGATTTATTCTTGTCGGCGCCACTACAAGGCTTGGTACATTATCAAGCCCGCTTAGGGACAGGTTTACACACATTTATAAAATGGAGTTTTACAGTCAGGAGGAGCTAGTCCAGATTATTGAAAACTCAAGTAAAGTATTAAAATACAAAATCACGAAGGATGCAGCATTTGAAATCGCAAAAAGAGCTAGAGGTACTCCAAGAATTGCAAATAGACTAAGCAGACTAGTAAGAGATTTTTCGCAGCATGAAAATATTGATGTTACAGAAAAAGAAGATACCATACGTGCACTTGAACTTTTTAAAATAGATCCAAGCGGTCTGGATGAAAACGATAAGCTTCTTTTAAGAACTATTATTGAAAACTACAACGGAGGTCCTGTAGGAATAGATGCACTGGCAGCAACGCTGGGTGAAGAGAGGCAGACTATAGAAGATTGCTATGAGCCATATCTACTACAGGCAGGATTTTTAACCAGAACTACGCGAGGAAGAATAGTAACTGATGCTGCATTTAAGTATTTAAATGTTGAGAGAAAAAATACAGAAAACAGTCAGCTTAAAATTAATATTTAAGTATGTAGAAGAAGGGGTTTAAGAGTAGGTATCTGCCTTTCAAAAAATTCAGTGTTTTCATAATCTAATTTTCCAAGATTAAGAAAAACTGTCTCAGCAAAGGTTAGAACTATGGTTTAGGAGCATCTGTTGGTGCTGTTTTTGAAGCATCTGCCATTCCTTGATCAAATGCAACGTATGATGGCGTAAAATCAATGGTTCTTTGATGTGCCCCTGATTCTATAACTCCATCTTCTCTGTCCATATTCCCATCTTCCCATTCTTTAGATCTAGGTCCTATATACATAAGCTCTTTATTTCCATATGCATTTAAAGCTCTGGTAACTGCATTAAAGTTAATACCACCTTTTCCAAGTGACCTGAAATCCCAGCCTACATCTGCATCGCTAAATCTTACTCCACCGTTATATTTGCCTGCATTATGAACTCCGTTACCTTCAACATTTTCAGCATCCTTATCATGAACATGGAATATTCTTGGTAATAAATATGCAGCAGCTAAATCTGGTTTAATCCTTTGATGTTCAAAGTGACTAGGATCATAGTTAAAACCAAAATGCTCATGATCATCTAAAGCTCTCATAGCTTTATCTGCAGTATGCAGGTTAAATGCCTGCTCTGTTGGATGAACTTCAAGAGCAAAATAGCGACCGTTATCTCCAAATACATCAAGTATTGGCTTCCAATCATCTGCAAATTGTACATATCCTCTATGTAAAACTTCAGCTGGAGTTGGTGGGAAATCATATACTTCCTGATGCCAGGTTCTTGAGCCTGTAAATCCATTTACAACTTTTACATTTAAATTCTTTGCTGCTATTGCAGTAAGTTTCATTTTCTCAATAGCTCTAGTTCTTACACCCACAGGGTTTCCATCTCCCCATATATCTGGCGATAAAATGCCTTTATGTCTTACATCAATAATTTCATCTGAAATTGCTTGACCTACTAAATGGCTACTAATTGATTCCAGTACCAATCCATGCTTTGCAACAGTTTCAAGAATATCTTGGCAATATTTTTCATCAGTTGCAGCTTTTTGAACGTCAATGCCACATTTTCCCCAGCATGCAAGTTCAACTGCTTTACAACCAGCCTTTACTGCTAACTCACAAAATTTATCTAAGGTTAGATCTGCATATTGTCCACTAAAGAAAGAAGGGATTCTTTTTCTGTTTGCTGCCAGATATGTTTCAGCTTCAGTTCCTCTCCATAGATGTTGTGAACCATTCCCTGGTAATTTTGGCCTTAATTCAAAACCACCCTTTTGAAAATCTTCTACTCTTAATGCCATTTCTTTTCCTCCAAATACTTTTTAAAATCTCTTTCAAAGTTATCAGAATCTTTAGCAAATCACAATGATAATAGAGAAGACCAAATCTGCACTATACAAAATACACAATTAGAAATCACTCATTAATATTCAATTAAAATCAATATTCAGAAGGGAACTTGTATAGTGACTATTGAAAATAAAATTTATTTAATAAAAGAGAAGGGTAAATTTTATTTTGGTGAGGTTTTGATAGCTGGAAAGGATAAATAACCTATGCAGCGTCTCTTAAAATTCTTATTCTGGATTTTTTAGATCCAACCTCAAGTAAAAGATCATCAGCAATATGATCAGGAGGTATTTTAATAGGATTTGCCCCTGAAGACATTAATGCTACCAGTTCTAAATTACACATAGGTTTGGAACCGGGAACTCTTCTAGATCCTCTTAGATGAGCTGGTGTTTCTGCAATCCGGATAGGGCTGTGCTGTGCAATGAATCTTCTGGCTAGAAGATAGTCTGCATCATGTAATCCTTCAATAGATTCTCTAACTGCTCTTTCCATGACTCGCCTAACTCCCTCACTATCATCAGGCAAACCACTTTCAAGTAAGCTCATAACTTTTCCTGTCGTTCCAATTAATTCAAATAAAGGTTCTGTATGCTCATTGCCTGCATCATCTTTAAATTCAGTTGTAACCACTACATAGCCATGTTCTATCATTAGCTTTATATCAAGTGGGGCAATCTTATCGTCTACAACTAATTCATTTAATACAAGTGTTTCTGCTTTTCTTTGTTCTTGTCTTAAGGCCAACAGCACACTTATGCTTTGCCTTGTGAATGTCCCTAAATTTATTGCATCCAGTTTCATATTTATATACTAAGGTTTTTAAATATAAAGAGTAAAGGCCTTTACATTAGATTTGTTTAATCAAATGTAAATCTTTATTTTTTCTTTATTATTTATGTTCCAGAAATAAGTGCTCCAGGTGGCCCACAAAAAATGTTTGCTTTGGTAGCTCCTATGTGAGCATAGAGGACAAAACCCTGATTCTGTACAATTCTTTGCATTGTCTGGAGAATTAATATATATTCTGCATCTATTCTTTTAGAATCTAAATCCGGATTGTAAAAGTTAGTCAGCTCCATTTGATATTCCATAAGTCTCATATTAGGAATATCAAGATTAGCAAAATCACTAACAGTAGTTACTCCGCATGATGAAAATAAATTAAAGATATGTGTTCTTCTTGCTATGCAAGCATTTTCTTCTGTACATAAAAGTGCATTCTGAGTAGCAGTTGTAAAATTCACTTTGAGATTTTGAATGTCTGCAATCCTTGAAAATAATTCTTCTCCTTCACCTCTGTACTCAATCATCTTTCTTACAGGTTCTTGTACTGGAAGCATAAATCTTCCTTGTCTTGCCTGACTTACAAGAAATCCGTTTTTTATTGAAGCACTTAAAATTACATTACGAATTCTTACTGGACAAGCCATAAGCATCTGAGTAACAGCTGATGCAATTTCAGGCATATTATGCATGCCTATTAAACTTAAATCTGAATGTGTTACGCCAGAAGCTCTTTGAACAGACTCATGAATAAATTGAGTGAAAGGACTTCTTCTTCTTGGGTCAGGCATAAAGTAATGTCCGTGGATTCTATTTGTCATAAAGTTTATTTTATAATTAGTTTTATTATCTAATACATGTTACATGATTAGATTTTTCTCATAAATATAAGTTATGATTTTTAAATATGCCGGAATCTAATAAAAAAATAAAAATCGGACTGCTTGGTGCTGGAACTGTCGGTACAGGTGTAATAAAAACCCTGATCAATCATCCATACATTGAAATTAAAAAAATCGGTGTAAGAGACATAAATAAAAAAAGGCCAGTAGAGACGTTGTATACAACGTCTCTACTAACATCAAACTTAAACGAAATCGTCAATGACCCAGAAATCGAAATTATTGTAGAAGTTCTCGGCGGAATAAATCCTGCAAAAGAGCTTATTACTAAAGCCATTCAAAACAAAAAACATATTGTTACAGCAAATAAAGATTTAATTGCTACACATGGCGCCGAGCTTTTTGATTTGGCTAGAGAAAAAAACGTACAGATTCAGTTTGAGGCCAGTGTCTGTGGCGGCATTCCTATAATAAATACTCTTAAACAAACTCTAAGTGCAAATACTTTCTCAAAAATCATGGGGATTTTGAACGGCACTACAAACTATATTCTCACCGAAATGCTAAATAAGAATATAGATTTTGATGTGTGCTTAAAAGATGCACAAAAGCTGGGTTACGCTGAGCCTGATCCTACCAATGATATTTCCGGTAAAGACGCTGCATATAAGCTTGCAATCCTTGCAAGCATTGCATTTCACGAAAGAATAAAAATAAATGAAGTGTATACAGAAGGAATTGAAAAAATTACACCAGAGGATATAAGTCTTGCTGAGGAACTCGGATACAGGTTAAAACTTATCGGTCTTGCAAAAATTGATCCAGACAAAAAAATTGACATAAGGGTTCATCCTGCATTTATTAAAAATACAAATACGCTTGCATCTGTTTTTGGTGTAAATAACGGGGTGCTGGTGGAAGGAAATCTTGTCGGTGAACTTACACTTATAGGACGCGGTGCAGGAGAATTACCCACTGCAAGTTCAGTAGTGGGTGATATAAATCTTCTTGTGGCACAACTTTCTTCCTCAAGAGAGCCAAATCCTCAACTTACATGTCATCATAAAAATTATGCGAAAATAAAACCTATTTCAGAAACAGTAAACTGTTATTTTTTAAGAGTAAGAGCAGAAGATAAACCTGGAGTGGTAGGACAGCTTGGAACTATTTGCGGTAAATATGATGTAAGCATAAATGCACTTACTCAAAGAGGCACAAACCACGACGGTACAGCATCAATTACACTACTTACTCATTCAGTAAAAGAAGAAAAAATACAAAATGCAATTATTGAGATGAAGAAATTAAATGCTGTGAAACAGGTAGAGAATGTGATTAGGGTTTTGGAGTGACCTGCGGTAAAATATAAAATCTAATGTCAACCGAAGTTACAACTAAAACAAAATTAAAACGTTCTCATTTTTGCGGAGAATTAAAAGAATCAGATATTGGAAAACCTATTACAGTAGGCGGCTGGGTAGACACTACGCGGGATCTTGGTGGAATTATTTTTATTGAACTTAGGGATCATTCTGGACGCTTCCAGATAGTAGCCGATCCGGCTAAGAATAAAGAAGTACACAAAGTTTTTGAACATCTGCATAATGAATATGTGGTAATTGTAAAAGGTCCTGTGACTAAACGCCCACAAGGCACTGAAAACTCAAATCTTCCTACCGGTACTATAGAAATGTATCCTGCGGAGATAGAGCTTTTAAATAAATCAAGACCGCTTCCTTTTACGCTGGATCAGGCAGAAGATGTAGATGAAAATGTCAGACTAAAATATCGCTTCTTAGATCTGCGTAGAGAAAAAATGCAAAAAACTTTTATTACACGGCATAAAATTACACAAGCAATTAGAAACACTTTAAATAATCTGGGGTTTTATGAGCTGGAATCTCCTATTCTCACTAAAGCCACTCCTGAAGGCGCCAGGGACTATCTGGTCCCAAGCAGAGTCCAGCCGGGCAAGTTTTTTGCACTGCCACAGTCACCGCAGCTTTTTAAACAACTTTTCATGATAAGCGGCTTCCCGAAATACTATCAAATCGCCAGGTGCTTTCGTGATGAAGATTTAAGAGCAGACAGACAGCCTGAATTTACACAGGTAGACATAGAGATGTCATTTATTGATATGGAAGATGTTATAGGTGCTGTGGAAGAGGTTTTGATAAGTGCATTTAATGTAGCTGGAATAAAACTAAGCAAACCCTTTCCCAGAATGGACTATGACAAAGCTATGTCTCTTTATGGTTCAGACAAACCTGATCTTAGATTTAGCCTTGAGTTTGTAGACCTTACTGACATAATGGCAAAAAGTGAGTTTAAGTCATTTAGTGAAATTGCAAAGTCAAACGGAGAAGTTAAATGTCTCTGTGTTTCTGGAATATCTGAGTATTCCAGAAAAGAAATGGATGATTTAAAAGCACTCACTATGTCTAAAGAGTTCGGGGCAAAAGGACTTGCATGGATTACATTTAAATCTGACGGTCAGGTAAGTTCACCCATAGTTAAATTTTTTAAAGATGAAGAAATAAATGAAATGAAAAATAAAGCTGGTGTAAAATCTGGTGATACTTTACTTTTTGTGGCAGACAAACCAAAAATAGTTGCTCAGGCATTAGGAAGACTAAGACTTCATCTGGGAGAAAAACTCGGGCTCATTGATGAAACTAAACATGCTATGACTTGGCTTGTAAACTTTCCAGTCTTTGAATATGATCCAGTGGAAAAAAGACTAAACTCAGTAAATCATCCGTTTACCTCTCCGAAACCTGAAGACATTCATTTATTAGATTCAAATCCAGAAGTAGCCAAAGCAGCAGCTTATGACATTGTTTATAACGGAACTGAAATAGGCGGTGGCAGCATAAGAATTCACGATATGGAACTTCAAAGCAAGGTGTTTAAAATATTAGGACTGGATGAAAATACTGCTAAAGATAAATTTGGATTTTTACTGGATGCATTAAGTTTAGGAGCACCTCCACATGGCGGTCTGGCACTGGGTTTAGACAGGTTAGTAATGCTGCTAACAGGAAATAAATCTATCCGTGATGTTATTGCATTCCCTAAAACCCAAAACGCCAGCTGCCCGCTTACTGAAGCACCCAGTGAAGTATCAGATAAACAGTTAAAAGAGCTTTCTATTAGAGTGGTTGAGCCGAAGTAAAATTAATCTATGCTAGCCAAGCGTATAATCCCCTGCCTTGACATAAAAGACGGACGTGTTGTCAAAGGCACTAAGTTTTTAAATCTTAAAGACGCCGGTGATCCTGTTGAGCTGGCTAAATATTATAACGAACAGGGCGCTGATGAGCTTTGTTTTTTGGATATAACTGCAAGCCATGAGGAAAGAAAAACAATAATTGAAATTGTCGAGGCTGTAGCAAAGCAAGTATTTATTCCATTTACAGTAGGTGGCGGGATTTCTACTGTAGATCAAATGAAAGATATTTTACGTGCCGGCGCTGATAAAATCACTATTAATACTTCAGCAATTAAAAATCCTGATCTTATAAAAGAAGGGGCAAGGGCATTTGGTTCACAGTGTATTGTTTTAGCCATTGATGCAAAGAAAGAGAAAGCAGCGAAATGGAAAGTCTACATAAAAGGCGGGCGTGAAAACACCGGACTAGATGTTATTGAATGGGCTAAAAAAGCGGTATCACTGGGTGCTGGTGAAATTTTACTTACCAGTATGGATGCTGACGGTACAAAAGAAGGATATGACATTGAACTTACAAAAGCTGTGGTAGATGCAGTAAATGTTCCAGTAATTGCATCTGGCGGTGCAGGAAAAATTGAGCATGTGACAGAGGTTTTTAAAAAGACAAATTGTGATGCTGCACTACTGGCATCAATACTTCACTATAAAGATGTTTCAATAAAACAAATAAAAGAGCTTATGAAAAAAGAAATGGTGGCAGTGAGGTAGTTAGGGTAATTATCCTAGCCTAGTTTGATAGTGCTTCTTTCGTGTATCTTTTTGCTAGCTCTACTCCAGGCTGATCAAATGGATTTACACCTAAAAGGTGCCCGCAAATTGCAGTAGAAACTTCTAATATAAACATAAGCTGTGAAATGTAATATTCATCGAGCTCAGGAAGCGTAATTAAAATATTTGATCTTTGGTTTTCAGTAAGTGCACGACGTGTAGCATCCAGCTCAATATTTAATATCTCACCTACTTTATGTCCAGCATAGGGTCTAAACTCAGGTGACTCACTGGAATAATCAGGCACCGTTAAATCTCTTTTATGTTTATTTATTTTTAGAAAGCAGATAAGTTTATCGTTCGGTCCTTCATTAAACATTTGGATTTGTGAATGTTGATCTGTAGCACCAATAGAAGGAAGTGGTGTTGAACCTTTTTTTGATTTTCCAAGTGATTCTGCCCATAATTGTACAAACCAGTCCACAAAACGCTTCATGGATGTAGAGTAAGGCATAAGCACAAAAATATTTTTCCCATTCTGATAAGAAAAGAAAGCAGCAAGTGCAATGCTGGCTGCAATATTTGCTTTTAAATCCTGGACCTGAGAAATACGATCAGCTTCAAGCAATCCAGCTCTTACTTCATTTATATCAATTCCACAGAGCGCAGCAGGTAAAAGTCCTACGGGGGAAAACATAGAATATCTGCCGCCTACATTTTCAGGAATGGGAAACAAAGGTGCTCCATGCTTTTGAGACAGATCAGATAAAAGACCTTTATTTTTTGTGGTTATAAAAACACATTGTTTAAAGAAATTTATTCCGCTTTCTTCTGCCCATTCTTTTGCAATAAGCATAGGAACTACAGTTTCTACTGTTCCGCCGGTTTTTGAAATAATTACAAATAATGTCTGGTCAAGCTTAAGTCTGCTTAAGATAGTTCTTATAATTCCCGGGTCAAGATTATCAATAAAATCAACGGTTAGAAAACCTTTTCTTTTTCCACGTGAAAGCCTGTTCCAGAGCGGAGTGTTTAATGCTTCAATAAGTGCTTGTGCACCGAGGCTGGATCCGCCAATTCCAAAGACTAAAAGATGTTCATATTTATCCGAGTTTTTTATATCTGATACAAACTTATTTATATCATCGAAGGACTGTGTTTCATGAGGTAGATTTAACCAGCCAGTCATACTAGGAATGTTAGCTTTTGAGTTATAAAGACTTGAAATTATGCTGAAAACTTTATCCTGCTGTCCTCTGAAATCAGTACCTTGTTCCAAGCCAAAATAGTTAGTAAGATCAGTTTTAATCCTTGGTCTATCCATGAAAGTTTCCTTCTTATTTTAGAAAATAATTTATTACCTTATTCAGTCCTGCAACATGTGAGCCCTTTATAAGTGCAACTGTTTTAGGGACAAGAATATCATTTAAGATAGCACAGCACTCATCAGTATTTGCAACATTTGCAACATTTTTAGAACTTAAAGATGAGGCTAGCGTATTAAGTTTAGTCCCCACCGTAATCAATTTGTATATTGGTTTATCTCTTAACCATATGCCAAGTTCAGTTAATAAGCCCACCTGCTGCTCTCCAAGCTCAGCCAGCTCGCCTATGACTAAAACTTTTTTATAGTCCTCACTCCAGGAATCAACTAAATTTAAAACTGCTGCCTTCAGTGAATCTGGATTTGCATTATAAGATTCGTCAATTATATACACCTCATCCTTTATCTTAAGAACATTACCACGTCCTTCAGGTATTTTAAATTTTGAAAGACCATTTTGAATTTCATTCTTATTTAGGCCAAGTTTTTTAGCAAGCTTTATGACAAGGATTGAATTTAAAATATGTGTTTTGCCTTGTGCATTAATGAAATATTCTTCTCCGTCTAAAATAAACTTTGACTTACCGTCTTTAAAAAGAACTTTGGCTTCTAAATCTGAAATATCAAATTTTATAAAGTCATTTATATTTTTAAGATCTTTTGTATTTAGATAATCAATTAATTGTCCATTCTTATGTATAATCCCAATCCCACCTTTTTTTACATGTTCAAATATTTCACATTTAGCTTCTATGATGTTACTTAAGCTTCCAAGTCGTCCTATATGAGCAGAACCAACATTTATAATAATGGCAATGTCTGGTTCAGATATTTCAGATAAAAGTCTGATTTCACCTTTTGCTCTCATTGCTAGTTCAAGCACTAGCACTTCCGTATCTGGTGTGGTTTCAAGAATGGTTTTAGGAACTCCGATTTCATTGTTATAGTTTGCTTCTGTTTTATGAACTTTATATTTTTGTGAAAGTACAGATGCAATAAGTTCTTTTACTGTGGTTTTTCCCGAGCTGCCGGTGATAGTAATAACTTTTGCTTTTAGTTTTTTTCTATGGTAATTTGCTAGTTTTTGATAAGCTTCAAGTGTATTTTCTACAAGAATAAGGTTTGATTTATATTTATCTTGCACTTTAAATAATTTGTCTTGTTGACAAAACACTGGTAAGGGCTTGCCATGGCAAGCCCTTACATTTCTATCCATGACATCATTTATAAAATCATGTCCGTCAAATTTTTCTCCGAACAGGGGAATAAAAATTTGATCTTTTGTTATTGATCTTGAATCAGTAGAAAGTGAGAATTCATTAGACCCCTGGATTTCAAATCCAAAAAGTTCTTTGATTTCAGAGGTGGAAAATAAAGCATTAAACTGGGTAGTTACAGCCATTTTGTTTCAATTTATCTAATCTGGACAGGCATTACAAGGTATGTATAATTGTAATTTACTTTTTCATTTGGTTTTAAGACAATTGGACTTAAAGAACCCTCAAGCTGAATAACAAGCTTATCAATTCTTAAATTTCTAAGCGCCTCAGACATATATCTGTAATTAAATGCTATATCCAAATCATCGCCAGAATAAGTGACATCGACTTCATCTGTAGCATTTCCATAGTCAGGAGAGTTTGCACTTAGCTGCATAGTTTTTGATCCTTTTGACAGCGAAAGTTTAATAACATTAGTTCTTTCATTTGCCAGAATTGCAACTCTTTCAAGTGATGATAAAAACTCAGATCTTAAAAATTCAACTTTCAGGGGTTGTTCTTTTGGGATTAACTTGTCATAAGCCGGAAAATTACCATCAATTAATCTCGTACTTAGTGAGAAATCATTGTTCTGGAATATTACCTGACCAGGCATGAAATAAAAAGAAACCTCATTATTTCCGTCTTTAAAGTTTGTAATTAATCTTTCAAGCTCTGTCACTGCGCGCCATGGAATAACTATTGCATGTTTTGATTTTTGCTCTTTAGAGACCTTTTTAGAATTTAAAAGATTTCCAATGTATCTGGCTAACCTACTTCCGTCTGTTGCACCAATTTCAAATTCATCACCTGAAATTTCAAAATTTACGCCGGATAAAACACTGGTAGTTTCAAATTTTGAAGTGGCAAAAGAAGTAAGTGATATTGCCTGTAAGAGTTCTTCCTGACTTATTGTGTAAACATTTTCTAATTCTGATTTTTTTATAATTTCCGGGAACTCATCCGGTGAGGTTCCATTTATCTGAAACTTAGATCTATCACTTATGATTTTTGTGAGTTGGTTTTTATCTATTGAAAGATTTATGTTTTCTCCTGGTATCTTACTTACTATTTCATCAAATTTTTTAGCAGGCAGTGTAACTTTCCCGGGTTTTGAAACCTCTGCAGGTAATTTACATTCAATGGCTAGGTCTAAATCTGTAGCTGAAACTACTAGTGAACCATTTGTGCATGAAAGAAGTAAATTATTTAAAATAGGCTGTATTGCTTTATTTGCTGTAGCTTTAGATGTACATGAAACTACTTTTTTTAAATATTCTGTTTTAACTTCTACGTCCATAATTAATTAGAAACCTCTTAATTATTCTGTTTTTTACTTTTCTACTTCCCTGGCATCTATTTTATATCTAATTATCCATAAACCACAAGCTTAGACCTAATTAACTTCTTATTTATCTTTTATCTCTTTTTATTATAAATTTAATTAATAAGAGGTAGTAGAGAAGTCTTTTTAATGTAAGTAACTTAAAAAAGACTTAATTTTAAAGGAGATGACTTGTCTGTAAGTTGTTAATTAAAGAGAATAGAATCTTACATGTATTTCAAAATCGTCTTTAAACAAACAGCTTCCTCCTAGATATTTATTAGTTACTGTTAAATTACTAACAGCTTTTTTTATTTCTGTCATAATAGGTAAAAAGAAATGAATAAGGAAAAACACATAGTAATTATTGGTTCAGGTCCTGGTGGCTACCATGCTGCTGTATTACTAAGTAAGGAAAATCATAAAGTAACCATAATTGAAAAAGCTGGTATTGGCGGCACATGCCTTAATGTAGGCTGCATACCGACCAAGGCACTACTGGATCATGTAAGCCTTTTTGAGCACTTCCGAGAATCTGTAATTAAGAAAAAAATATTTCACGGAGAAAATTTAAGCATAAATATAGAAAGGTTAAAAGCTTTTCAAAGCGAAGTAATTAAGCAATTACAACAAGGACTTGAAAAGCTTTTAATGAAAAAACAAATTAAATTAATTCATGGAGAAGCGAAACTTTTAGCTGAGGGAAAAATCCAAGTCACTTCTAAAGACGGAAATCAGGTCATATTTGCAGATGAAATAATAATTGCTACAGGATCAAGACCAAAATCAATTCCAGGGTTTGAGTTTGATGGAAAGCTAATTGTTTCAAGCGACCATATCTGGAATATTCCCGCTGTTCCTAAAAATCTTCTAGTTATTGGTTCAGGTCCCATAGGGATTGAGTTTGCAAGGATTTATAATCTTCTTGGTTCAACAGTTACAATTTCTGAAATTAAAGAAAAAATATGCCCGATACTTGATTCTGAAATTTCTGAAAATCTTGTCCGCAGCCTGAAGCGCAGAGGGATAAATCTTAAACCAAACTTCGCTACAAAATTTATTGAAAAAAAATCTGATTCGGTAGTTGTTGAGTTTTTAAGCACAGAGATTTCAGAAAAAATAAGAGAAGAATTTGATCAGGTATTAATTTCTGTTGGAAGAGAGTCAAATACGCAGAACCTTGGACTAGCTGAATGTAAAGTAGAACTAGAACTGCCGGACTATATTAAAGTCGACAAGTTTTTAAAAACTAATGTCCATAATATCTGGGCAATTGGAGATGTAACTAAATTCCCACAGCTTGCACATACTGCAAGCTATCAGGCACGTACAGTGGCAGCAAATATTTGCGGGAATAACGGAAATAACAGGGAGTTCACAGGCTCAGTCATTCCTTCATGTATATTTGGATATCCGGAAATTGCTTTTGTAGGAAAAACCGAAGAAGAACTTAAAGATAGTAATGTTTCTTATAAAACTGGGAAATATTTATTTCTGTCAAGCGGAAAAGCTAAAGCCAGCGGGCTTACAGAAGGCATTGCAAAAGTTTTAATGGATGAAAAAACAAAAAAAATCTTTGGAGCTCATATAATTGGAGCTGAAGCATCAAATCTCATACATGAAATTGTTATTGCCATGCAAAATGAACTTACCGTAGAGGAAGTCATAAATTCAATTCATGCCCATCCCACATATTCTGAGGTTCTGTTAGAAGCATTAGAGGATTGTCTAGGAGAAGCAATTCACGTATAAAAATGTTAGATACAAAAACCATAAAAAAAATTTTAATCCTTCGCTACAGATTTATCGGCGATACAGTTCTTACCATCCCTTTTATAAAAAATGTCAGAAAACATTTCCCAGATGTGCAGATAGATATTCTGGTATCACCAAATAGCGGGGAAATCCTTGAAGGAAATCCAGATTTAAATAATATTTTTTACTATGACAATTCTAAATTTCATAAATATGAACGAACCGGCAATGAGGCGAGCCGGCGAAAGGGCGAGACTTATACAACATATAATTCATTTATAGATTGTGCCAAGGGTTTACGTAGTGAAAATTACGATCTCGCATTTGTTTTAAAACGTTCCTTTTCAAGTGCACTTCTAGCAGCACTTTCAGGTATTAAGTATAAAGTAGGATTTAATACTGAACTTCGCTCTTTTCTACTAACACATCCAGTAAAATACGACAAAAATATTCATGAATTAGATAATTATTTAAACTGCTTAAGGGTAATTGGAATTGAACCTTACAGGTACAGCCCTGAAATTTTCCCGACAGATTTTGAAAAATCCAAAGCTAATGGATTTTTAGTCAGGCTCGATCGTTACAAACCAAAAGTTCTTATTCATGCTAGTAGTGCACATCCATATAAACAATGGCCTAAAAGGTATTTTGCAAAGCTTATGGATTATTTATTTAAAGAATATGAAGCACAGTTTGTTTTTACAGGAGCTAAATCAGATAAATTAGTCTATGAGGAGATTATTAAACTTTGTGAGAATAGAAAAAAATTTAAATTTCTTGATTTGTGCGGATTAACTAATTTAAGAGAATGCTATTCGGTTTATAAAGGACTTGATCTGGCAATTTCTACAGATTCAGGAAATGCACATTTGGCAGCAGCTTCAGGAATACCTACTTATGTTTTATATGGACCAACAAGACCTGAAAAATGGCTTCCCATCGGACGATCAGTATTTCCTCTTAGGTTAAATCAGCTATTACCATGCCAGCCATGTGATGTGAAGGTTCAATGTTCTCATTTAAGCTGCATGAAGCTGTTGACACCAAATTTTGTTTTTCATAACTTAATAAATAATAAATTGATAGAAAAGAAGAGATTGACCGTTTGATGAATAAATGATTTTTGAGAATCAAAATCATGCAATAGTAAGTTTATTTGCGAAAGAAACAGATAAGGAAAATCTGCCGGTTTGACTTTGACAAGTAAAACAAATAAGAAAAATAATAAGAAATTAGGGATACAATTTTTTATAATGAAAAAGGTGCTATAAATATTCTGTCGTTTGCCGCGATAGCTCAGTTGGTAGAGCAGAGGACTGAAAATCCTTGTGTCGGCAGTTCAAATCTGCCTCGCGGCAACTTTTTTATATAGTCCTCGACAAGCTCGGGCTTCCCGCTGCTGATTCTTTTAAGATACTTTTAAGAGCATCTCTTAGTTTTTCATATTTAAATTCATAACCTGCTGCTTGTACTCTTTCCGGTAAAACTTTTTGCCCTGTGAGTACAATATCTGCCATTTCTCCCATTAAAAACCTTAGTGCAAATGCAGGTACTGGCATAAACGATGGCCTGTTTAAAATCTTTCCAAGTACATTTGAAAACTCTTTATTTGTTACTGGATTTGGTGCTGTTGCATTAAATATTCCTGAAATATGATCATTATCAATAGCATATTTAATTATTCCAGCCACATCATCAAGTGCTATCCATGACATATACTGTTTCCCTGCTCCTAATGGACCGCCAATAAACATCTTAAATGGAGGCAATATTTTTTCTAGTGCACCGCCATTTGCTCCAAGAACAATTCCAAATCTTAGGATTACAAGAGACGTGCCACGGCAAGTCTCTACTTTTCTTGCTTCAAGTTCCCAGTCTTTGCATATAGATGCTAAAAAATCAGATCCTAAAATAGAATCCTCGATAATTTTTTCATCTTTTCTGTCGCCGTAAATCCCGACAGCTGATGCACTGATTAATTTTTTTGGTTTTTTTGTTGATTTGTTAATGGCTTCTACAATTGCTTTTGTAGTTTCTATTCTGCTTCTTCTTAATTTTTCTTTTTGTTCAGGTGTCCATTTTTTACCTGCAACAGACTCACCTGCAAGATTAATTACAATATCCATTCCATCTATTATTTCTGTCAAATCTTTTGGATGTTTCCAGTGCCATGATATAAATTTTAGTTTCTCACTGCCCTCTCTTTTATATCGACTTAGTATAGTTAGCTCATGATTATTAAAAATCAACTCTTTCCTTAGAGCTTTTCCTATAAAACCTGTTCCGCCTGTTATTAATATCTTCATAGTTCTATCTCAATTCCAAGTGGACAATGATCTGAACCCATTACATCTGACATTATAAATGCGCTTTTTAAATTTTTTCTTAGATTTGGCGAAATAAAAAAGTAATCAATCCTCCATCCTACATTTCTTTCGCGGGCTCTTGTAATCTGGTCCCAGTAAGTGTAGTGTCCGCTATCTTTATTAAACTCTCTAAAAGTATCTATGTAACCATGTTCTACAAGCTTATCCATCCATTTCCTTTCAATGGGTAAAAACCCACTTGTATTTATGTTTTCTTTAGGACGAGCCAGATCTATTTCTTTATGAGCAGTGTTTACATCACCACATACAATTATTTTTTTACCTTTTTCTTTTAAGTCATCAATATATTTTAAAAACTCATCGTAAAATCCCATCTTGTAATTTAATCTTTCTTGGTCTCTTTGTCCATTTGGGAAATAAATATTAAATAAGATGAAATCATCATAGTCAGTAATTAAAATCCTCCCTTCACTGTCACATTTTTTTACTCCAAGGCCAGATTCGATTTTTTTTGGTTCTTTTTTTGTAAAGGTAGCAACTCCGCTATAGCCTTTTTTTTCTCCGCTTGACCAAAAAGATTTATAGCCGTCAGGATTAATAAGTTCGTTATTTAGCTGCTCAATATGAGCCTTAGTTTCCTGAACACATAGAATATCCGGACTTGTTTTTGTTAGCCATTCGACAAATCCTTTTTTTTGCTGAGCTCTTATTCCGTTTACGTTCCAAGAAATTAATTTTAGTTTTGCCATACTTTGCCATACAAATAACAGATAGATTTTATAAGTAAATGAAAATGAAAAGTCAGGCAGAGATTACAAATCTATTTTGATTTCTTTGAAGCCTGGTTCTTGCGGCAAGTTCTCTATATACAGGATTAAATGATGCCTCATCAACTACTCTGCCGGATAAATCCCTTGATACCCTTTGTACCGGCATAACTTTTGCCTTATCTTCTTGCTGTTGTCTGCTTACTCTTTGAGCAGCAAGCATTTGCATTGCAAATGTATTTGCTAGATTAGTTGTTGGTTGTATTCTTTCGTAACTCATAGCTTTGTATTTTCCTATAAGTAAGTATAAATGTCAAATTTTTACTATTTCAACAAATTAACCAGTTTTACCACAGTATCTTTTGCATCACCAAAAAGCATCATAGTTTTTGGCAGTAGAAAAAGTTCATTTTCTATCCCTGCAAAACCTGGTGCCATTGAGCGTTTTAAAAAAATTATTGTTTTTGCTTTTTCTACTTCAAGTATTGGCATGCCGTAAATGGGACTTTTTGAATTGTTTTTTGCGGCAGGATTTGTAACATCGTTTGCCCCTATTACTAGTGCTACATCTGCTCTTTCAAACTCAGGATTTATTGCATCCATTTCATAGAGCTTGTCATAAGGAACATTTGCTTCTGCAAGTAACACATTCATATGACCTGGCATTCTTCCTGCTACAGGGTGAATTGCATATTTTACTTCCACACCTTTTTTCTCTAAGATTTCTGCAAGTTCTCTTACATTGTGCTGTGCTTGAGCTACAGCTAGTCCGTATCCAGGAACTATAATTACCAGGCTGGCACTTTCAAGCACTATAGATGCATCATCTGGTGTATAACCTTGAACAGCTATCTGCTTACTGGTCCCAACCGAAGAAGCTTCCTCTACTTTTTTACCGAATGCGCCGAACATTACATTTGTAAGTGATCGATTCATTGCTTTGCACATAATTTGTGTAAGTATAATTCCGGATGCTCCCACCAAAGCTCCTGTAATAATGAGACAGTAATTTGATAAAACAAAACCAGCAGCACAACCTGCCATTCCTGAATATGAATTTAAAAGTGAAATTACAACAGGCATATCTGCTCCGCCTATTGGCAGAACAAGAAGAATACCCAGGATAAATGCAATTACTCCAATTACAATAAACCAAATATAACTTTCCGGGTGGAATAAAAGAAAAATGCTCCCGCCTATGACTACAAGAAACTGAAGTAAATTGAATATCTTTTGAAACGGATAAGTAATCGGCTGACCACTGACTATTCCCTGCAACTTTCCATATGCAACCATACTTCCAGAAAAAGTAATTGCACCTATAGCTATGGTAAGAATTATTGTCGAGGTTTCATAAAAATTTAAATTCGGGTATTGTTTTATATACTCAGCAACTCCTACCAATGTAGAAGCTAATCCTCCGAAGCCATTTAAAAGACCAACCATCTGCGGCATTTCAGTCATCTTTACAGTGACTGAAATGAAAGCGCCAATTATTGAACCAACTAATAAACCAATGATTATGAACTGATAACTTATAATTTCTTTTTCAAATAAAGTAGCAACAATTGCAATTAACATTCCAAGTGCAGAATAAAAATTACCGGCTCTTGCAGTTTTTGGCGAGCTTAACATCTTCAACCCGATAATAAAAAGCACAGCTGAAATTAGATAAGATAGATTTATTAGATTTTCTTGCATTTAAAGTTTTTTGTCCTTTCGCCGGTTCGCCGATACGCCCCACCGCCGGTTCATTTTTTCCTGAACATCTTTAACATTCTGTCAGTAACAGCATAACCAGCGACTACGTTTATGGTGGCAAATACTACTGCAATAATGCCGATTAATGTAGTCGAAGTATTATTGTCCCCGGTGGCAATTAAAGCTCCTACGATTGTAATTCCTGAAATAGCATTTGAGCCTGACATTAGAGGAGTATGCAAAGTAGGCGGTACTTTTGATATAACCTCAAAACCTACAAATACTGCCAGCACAAAAATATAAATTGTAATTAAAAATTCTCCAAATGCCATTTTATTTTCTCTCCATCGGGCAGACACACAGGTCTGCCCCTACACGTTAATGTATGCCTGATACAAGATGTTTTATACTCTCCTGCAATATTACTCCTTTGTGAGTAATTAAAGCACCCTTATTTATCTCATCATTGAGATCAAAATTAAACTCATTATTTTTTACCAGATGTGAAATTACGCTTTCCATATTTTTAGAAAACATCTGACTGGCATGGTTTGGCATTGTTGCAGGTAAATTTAAAAACCCACAAATGTTTACAGCATGTTTTACTACACTTTTTCCTAGTTCTGTAATCTCACAATTTCCACCCTGATCAGCCGCCAGATCAATTATTACAGATCCTGGCTTCATGTCTTTTACCATTAGCTCAGTAATTAAAATCGGAGCTCTTTTGCCGGGGACCTGTGCAGTGGTTATAACAACATCTGATTTTTTAACATGGTTACTAATTAATTCAAGCTCTCTGTCATGAAGTTCTTTTGAAATTTGTTTTGCATAGCCGCCTTCACCTTCAGTTTGCTCACCTTGAAGATCCAGTTCTACAAATCTGGCACCTAAGCTTTCAACCTGTTCTTTTACTACAGACCGTGTGTCAAATGCTTCAGTAATAGCACCTAATCTTCTGGCTGTAGCAATTGCCTGCAAGCCTGCAACTCCTGCACCTATAATAAATACTTTTGCCGGAGCAACAGTACCTGCTGCAGTCATTAACATTGGGAAAAATTTAGGCAGTGAATTAGCTGCAATAAGAACTGCTTTGTATCCGCTTACTGTACTCATAGAACTTAATATATCCATGCTTTGTGCTCTGGTAATCCTTGGAATACTTTCAAGTGAAAAAACGGAGATTTTTTTAGCTGTTAAATTTTTTAAGGTATCAAGATCTATTGAAGGCATTAACATTGAAACTAAAGTAATTTCTTCTCGCATTAAATCAATTTCGTTTGGCTCTGGTTTTTTAATTTTTATAATTAAGTCTGCTGAAGAATAAAGCGTCTTTGCATCAGGAATAATTTTTGCACCAGATTCTGTATATTCTTTATCTGAAAATGACGAATTTATTCCTGCACTGCTTTCAATTAAAACTTCAAGACCGTTTTTTACTAGTTTTTTAACGCTGACAGGAACAAGAGCTACTCTTGTTTCATTTTCTGTGATTTCTTTTGGAATACCTAATTTCATTTCTTTTTTGAGCTTGAGCTTATTTTAATTATATGCTTGAATATGAATATTATTATGATTATTTGTAAAAGCTTACAAATTAAAAAACAGACTGCAATTTATATATTTCTTGTATTGTTGTTTTTTATTACAAGTCAAAAAGAAGTATATTCCAAACCACTTAAACTTGATACACCTACTGAAGTAGCTGCTTATTATTTCCCTGCACCATCAGTAGTAAGATGTCTTAATCACAGCAACATTCCGCGGAAGTTCCATAAAGCATTTATTACAAGAACCATTGCAATTCCAGGAAAGCTAAGAATTCAGCAAAACATTTCAATAGGAACAGATAGCTTGATAGGAAAAAATTTTATTTTTTCAGGAAACGAACAATACGATGGGATGCTCTTACTGGTAAAAATAGATGGGGAGAAAGCGTTAGGGCTGGGAGTAGGCGGAAGAATGAAGTCTCCAAGCATTTTTGGTTTTGGAGATATTTTAGGTCTTCCTAGTGAAATAAATGTAAACGATAAAGTAGATAATATTAATGTAAAATACAAAATCTTTTTAAAGAATGTAAAAGGAATGATTGGAAATTCAAACTATTCACTTGAACTTAATGGGCAGGACAAAATAATTAAAGGAAGTAATGTATATCTTTTATCCGGGAACGGTAAAATCGGAAAAGATAAAATCACAGTAAACGGTCTTGGCAATGACAAGGATTATTATGAGATAAATGAAAAATACGGGAATATAGAAACGTTTACCAGCATTAAGGTTTTTGATTGATTTTGTAGGGCTTACTACAGTAAGCCCCTGTGGGAACATTTGTACATTTGTACAAGTCTTTTGTTTATATGGTTCAGACAAGCTGAACCTTCCATTGGTCAATCATTTACGTTTGATCGGATTTGCCAGGTAAACTGGACAAATCCTTTAATGATATAGTGAAAAATAAATATGGCAATAGAACTTACAGAAAACCAGAACGATTTTCTTAATGCTCTAAAGAAACAATATCATAAGAGTCCTTTGCCCTCTATGCGTCAGATTGCAGAAGACCTTGGTTATAAATTTCATAATTCAGTTCAACATTATCTGGAGGCACTTATGTTTCAAGGAATTATAAAAAAAATAGACAGCTTCACGTATTTAGATAAAAAACTTTTTGGATTAAAAATATTTGATTCCAGGATTCCAGCCGGCTCACCTGCTACAGCAGAAGATACTTATGAAGTATTTGACTTTGAAAATTATATGCGGGCAAATGATGAAAGAACTTTTATGCTTCGTGTCTCAGGAGATTCAATGATTGATGCAGGAATATATGATGGTGATTTAATCTTGGTGGATACAAAACTTCAACCTACACATGGATTAATAGTGGTTGCAATTGTAGATGGCGGATATACAGTTAAATATCTGAGAAAAAAAGGTAATAAATCTTACCTTAAACCAGCAAACCCAAATTATAAAGATATCTATCCTGAAAGTGAATTTAAGATAGTTGGAGTGGTTACAGGGTCAGTTAGGAAATTTTAATCGAACCGGTGTTCCACTGATACACAGGTTCTCTGGCATGCCATTACGTCAGCTAGGGTTGTCCTTAACCATCCATAATCATTATTTAATCCGCATATAGTAAAACCAGTTGCAGAGCCCAAAGGTGTGCTCTAGAATAGTATTCAAGGAATCATGAACTTTAAAAAAATATTTTTAACATTGGCATTTAGCAGCCTTCTGTTTTTAAATTCTTACGAGGCCGCATATGCTTATTCTGATGAAAAACCACTATTTGTTGAAATATCAACTGACTGGTGTTTTGCATGTAAGTTACTTAAGCCGACAATTGAAGAACTAAAAAACGAATATGCAGGCTCTGTAACATTTATAAAACTAAATCTTACAGATGAAGAGAGTACAAAAGAAGCAGAGTATCTTGCTAAACAATATGGTCTAAGCGATTTTTTAAATGCTAACAGAAATGCTTTTCCCAGAGTTGCAATATTTTGCACCAGTGGTCTTTCTCCTGAAAAAAATCTTCTTGGCTCACAACCTAAAGAAATCTATAAAGAATCACTAAATTACCTGATTTCAAATACTTATTGTAATCTGTCCAGTAATTTTAAACTGGCAGATCTTGGCCCTGGAAGACCTAATGAGTCACAAGAGATGGAAGTAATTGGCGGGAGACCTGAAGAAGTAGTTATATCTGGAAGGCCAGATGAAAGTAATCATTCAGGCAGACCAAATGAACTTAAGTTCTGGACTTATGGTCAGCCGGTTTCTGCTCTTGGTTACTATATCATTTCACGATGTTCTGGAGACAATCAAATCCTGTGCAGTAATGTAGCTGATGTAAATAATACTTCTGGAAACAAACCACAGTTTAAACCCTATAACCCAAATACCACCAGAAATGAAAAAGGATTCAATCAGATTTTAAATTAAAGGACACAGAATATGAAAAAGATATTTTTAATATTAATAGTTATTCTGACATTTTCTATGTCCTTTAATGTTCCATCTGCATTTGCAAGCAGTGATAATCCCTTATTTGTAACTATTACTGCAGAATCATGTCATTCCTGCCAAAAATTAAAACCAGTTGTTGAAAATCTTGAAAATAACTTTAATGGGAAAGTGACCTTTATTACACTGGATATTACTTCAAGAGCTTCGATTGAAGAAGCAAAATCAAAAGCCCAAGAATACGGCATAATTGATTTCTTTAATAAAAATAAGTCTACAGTGCCGAAGGTTGGAATATTGTGTCCTGGCGGGAAAGTAGAAAAAGAATTTCTTGGTGAGATTGACCAAAACATTTATGAGAGTGCACTAAATGAATTGCTGACAGATCCAGTACACCTTTGTAGCCTATAAAAAAACCAGAGAACTTTTCACAGCTCTCTGGTTTAATTTTTTTGATTCTCAAAAACTAGCTTACATGTTTTGCAATTAATTTTGTCATTTCAAACATGCTAACTTGTTTTTTGCCATTGAAGATTGCTTTTAAAACTTCATCAGCATCAATTTTTCTTCTATCCTTGGGGTTTTGAAGTTTATTCTTCTTTATGTAAACCCAAAGTCTTTTTGTGATCTCTGTTCTTGGAATGGGCTTATCTCCAACAACTTCTGCTAATGCACTATCAGGTTTAAGTGGTTTCATGAATGCTGCATTAGGTTTTCTTGTGCTTTTTTTCTTTGTTACCATATGATCATTTCTCCTTTTTTACTCTTTTACTCTGTTCCTGCTATGAGATTATATCTCGTACCATAGCTAATTTGGGAGAGGGGGTATGAAATTAAGAGTGAAACAGCCTATGAGTTCAGAGCAAAAACCCCTCTATAAAAGCACTTCATTTGTCAAAATCATAGTTATTGCATTGTGCGAATCTGCCACTTCTAGTGGGCAAAGAGCGTTTTTTTCAACATCAGCCATCTCTATAGAGCATGTATCATTACAGAAGTCATTTCTATGAACGAAACCTTCATTCTTGAAAAGCAGGTTATTTTTATCTACTTCGTGTATATCTTCATTAAATCTTTGTACTTACAGGTCTAAGTAGCTTTGTATGGTTTTAAGCAAGTAGGCTGTATCTTATATGTTTTATTACTTTATATATGAAAAATCAGATTCATTTATAATTTTTGAATTAACCTTATCTGCATGGAGCCATGTATAAGTTATAAAAGCTAAAGTAAATAATACAAAAATTAATCTAAGTAACATTACGGTAAATATACCCACAAATAATAAAAATAACACTTATAAAACAGTACCTCCCTTCCGGCGTCACCCCCCAGTGAATGGGACACTTAATTATTTATTTAGTTGACGGTGTATTAGTGTACAGCATCAGATAGAACTTACTTAGTGTTTATACGAGCGAAGCGAAAAACTCGGGAGCTTGCTCCCAGAGATAGGAGCGAGCGAGTTCAAAGCGACTTCCTTAGCAGCGACGACTGGTGCTGAAAGCAAAAATCGGCGTAAAACCCGGTAGCTTGCTGCCGGGTTAGCTGATTTTAGGGAAGTCGCTTTATTACTGCGGATTTTAATTTGCAAGAAGATAATGAAGTTTAAGATTTAGTTAATTTAGGGGCACAATAAATAGAAATAAGCCTATGAATCCCTTGCTTCTAATTAAAAAAACAGGTATTTAAACTAACTATAACTATTATCCTGTAGATTTTAGCTGCTCTTTGAGTAACATTGGTATTAAATTTATGGGGAAAAATCCACTAACACAAGTAAGAATTAATGCGGCCAGATATGAGCTGCAGACCTTAAGAAATAACAAGCAAAGGCTTTCAAATGAGCTATATGATATTGTTCTTATTAGAAATTTCTTTAAGTCGTTTAACGGTGTTATTAATGCTGATGGAAGTAATCTTTCTGATGCAATAAATGCAGGGATTGGTTCTCTTCCTCCTGATAATGAAGATACACCAAGAAATGAAGGGATTTCATATGAGCAATTCCTTGACATAATAAGAGAACAATATGGTGATATGGCAAATGACGGAATTAACTATGAAGAATCTCAGCTATTTAATGAAGAATATATGGATACTCATAACAGGGATCAAAGTTCAATTGGTTATAAAGTAAGAGCAATAATTGCAAAACAAATGCAGTTTGATTCTCAGATTAACGGTGTAAATGGTGAAATAAATGACCTTGTAGTAATAAGTAAATCAGAAAGCCAAAAAATTTAAATTACTTTAAAAAGTCAATTTTCACTCTGCTATTTTTCGAAAATCTCCTCGAACGAGCCCGATTAGTGTGTATACCAACTAACTTGCAGCATGTAGGATTTGCTGGATAAACCAGTCAAATCCGATCAATCGAGTAGAATTGACTAAGAGAAGCTCAAGCTTGTCTTGAGCTATATAAATAAAAAAATGATAAAAAGATATACACGGCCTGAGATGGAAAGTATCTGGTCAGAAGAAAATAAATATAATATTTGGTTACAGGTTGAAATTGCACAAGCAGAAGCCCTGGCTGAACTTAATAAAATCCCTAAAGATGCTCTATTGAAGATTAAAGAAAAAGCAAAGTTTAACATCAATAGAATTGAAGAAATTGACAAAGAAGTTCATCATGATGTAATTGCTTTTTTAACTTGTTTAACTGAATCAATCGGACCTGAAGGCAGATATTTGCACATGGGAATGACCAGCTCCGATCTGATAGATACTTCTTTTGCAATTCTCTTGAAACAATCAGGAGAAAAAATCCTTGAAGGAATTAATAAATTCTTATTAACTTTAAAGAATAAAGCCCTTCAATATAAAGACACTATTTGTATCGGAAGAACTCATGGTGTGCATGCAGAGCCTACAACATTTGGCTTAAAATTACTTGCATTTTATGAGGAACTTGAAAGAGCACAAAAAAGATTTAAAGAAGCTGTATCTGAAGTAAGTATTGCAATGTTTTCCGGAGCAGTTGGTACTTATTCAAATATTGATCCAAAAGTTGAGGAAATTGCTGCTGGTAAACTTGGATTAATATCTGCCCCAATCTCTACACAAATCATAAGCAGGGACAGACATGCACATTATTTAAGTGAGCTTGCGCTCATTGCTACTGAAATTGAAAAAGTTGCTACTGAAATCAGGCATCTTCAGAGGACTGAAGTTCTTGAAGTGGAAGAACCGTTTTATTCAAATCAAAAAGGCAGCTCAGCAATGCCGCATAAAAGAAATCCCTGGAGATCGGAGAATTTATGCGGGTTGGCAAGGCTTGTAAGATCTTATTCACTTAGTGCCATGGAAAATATTCCTCTCTGGCATGAAAGAGATATAAGCCATAGTTCAGTTGAAAGAATTATTTTTCCTGATTCAACTACACTGATTGATTTTATGCTTGATCGGATAAATGTAATAATTAGCGATTTGAATGTTTATCCTGAAAATATGAAAGAAAACATGAACAAGTTCGGCGGTATGGCTTTTTCACAGACCGTTTTAATTAAACTTATAGAAAGTGGACTTGAAAGAGAAAATGCATATAAGCTTGTTCAAAAAAATGCACATGAAGCATGGAATAAAAAAGAAGGAAACTTTAAAAAAAATCTTTTAGCTGATAAAGAAGTTTTAAAGCACTTGCCAATAGCTGAAATAGAAGAATGTTTTAAAGCTGAAAAACTTCTTAAACATGTTGACACAGTGTTTGACAGAGTTTTGAAAGTAAAAAAAGAACAAAACACCACGCACAAAAAAGAAAAAGCAACCATAAATATTTATGCAAACTAAGTCACCTAAAGTGACATTGACAAATGTCATCCTGAGCACATTCGCTTCGCTCAGTGTAAACTCCAGCGAAGGATCTCCTAACGTTAATAGATCCTTCGTCGCTAAAGCTCCTCAGGATGACAATACGGTTTACAGCGGTGAAAATTTAACCGATCTGATATTATAAAGTTTCTATGGTAAATGCATCTCCAAAAGTACTGATTGTCAGCTTTGATGGCGGAGTCTGGTCAAACCTTAAACCCATTGCTGAATCCGGCATTATGCCGAATTTAAAAGATTTGCTTGAAAAAGGATCACATGCGAATTTAGAATCTACTGTTCCGCCTGTTACACCACCAGCGTGGACTGCATTTATGACAGGCTGTAATCCAGGAAAAACCGGAGTCTTTGATTTTTATCAGTATCAGGAAGGGACATATAAACCTACACTTACTACCAGTAATTCTATCCAGGTAGATACTCTCTGGAAAGTACTTTCAAATAACGGATATAAAGTAGGTGTTATAGATGTGCCTATAAATTATCCGCCTCCTGAGGTAAATGGATTTATTGTTTCAGGATGGGAAAGACCCAGCAATAAAAAAGTTTTTACTTATCCACCAGATCTTGGACAAAAACTAATTGAAAAATTAGGAGACTATCCGATTTGCCTTCGTACATTCGACAGGCAGGGAACTAAAGATGTGGACTTTTTAAATAATTTAATTGACATTACTACAAAGGTTGGTGAAGCAGCATTATATATGCTGGAAACTGAACCAGTTGATTTTTTTATGGTTCATTTTCAAACTACAGACATAATTCAGCACAGCTTCTGGCCTCAGATTGCTACTTTTGATTATGAGTCTGAAAACCCGGTTATGAAAAAAACCTGGGAGTTTTATAGAAATCTTGATAAATATCTAGGACAAATAAAAGACAAAGCAGGCAGCGATACTACATTTATGCTTGTAAGTGATCACGGCTTCGGACCGGTTAAGAGAAGAATGTCAGTCAGTGTTTGGCTTCAGGAAAACGGATATCTTAAAGTGAAATCAGATATCGGTACGCAAATAAGAACCACAGTAAAAAGCTCAGCAGTAAAAATGGTTAATAAAATAGATGCACTGGCAAGACTAAAAAACAGAATAAAAGTAAAAAGAGAAGAAGATATGGATCAAAGAGTTATAGTTCCACGAGCACAATATGATCCCATAAATTACACTGAAACAAGAGCATTTGCTGGAATAGGAACAGTTTATGGCACCATCCAGTTAAACATTATTGGAAGAGAAGCAGAAGGAATTGTACCGTTAAGCGAAGCAGAGAACTTAAAAAATGAAATAATTGAAAAGTTACGTAATGTAAGAGATCCATTTTCAGGAAAACCATTCATTAAATCCATATTTAGAAAAGAAGATATTTTTAACGGACCTGAATTAAGCAAGATACCTGATTTAATAATTATTCCAGAGACCGACCTTTATCTTTTTGGTGGGCTTGGAGAAAAGGAACTTTTTCATGATGCACATCCTCTTTCAGCAGGAAATCATGTAAAAGAAGGAATCTTAGCAATAAGCGGACAATATAATGGGAAATTTGACCTACATACTCCTCAAATTATAGATATTTTCCCTACAATTCTTGATATTTTTAATTTACAAAGTCCTGAGTATATTGATGGTAAAAGCTTAATGGCTGATAAACCCCTAGTTAGCAGCACTCTAAAGGCTAAATAAAGCATTTTTAATGTTAAGAAAGCTGAAATTAAGACAAAATATGAAATAAATTTTATCAAATTTTTATTTTAAATTAAGGTTAAGCATTGACAAAGAATTGGTTAAAAATATATATTTGAAAGTGTATAGTTCAGTAAATTAATTTGAAACTTCTTTAAAAGAATACGTCAGGATAGAGATATAAGAGATGAATCCATTTATAAACCAAGTAGCCTCAAAAGACACCATAGAACTTCTTGCTAAATTTTTTGATGCAGCCAGTAAGTCAGTTAAAAGATTCAATTACAGCTCAGATATTTTAGAAGCGTTTGATTTAATACAAGCCATTTCATGTTTTAGATATTTCCCTACAGTTGAACAATGCATTGAAGCATTCCCATCGCTACTAACTGATAAACATAAAGTTGAATATATCTGGGAGCAATTTAAAAAACTTAGCTCAGAGCAATTGAGTGATGTATATATAGAGTCATTAAGCAAACTTGACTTTGATGATGAACTTGTACACTAGTAGAATGTCAAATAAATTAATCAACATTCCTTATTCCTTCACTGCAGGTCCTGTCGCCTGCAGGTACCCTTCAAGGAAACTAAGTTAAGAAACTTAATTGACAATGTACTAGAACTTTAACTTACTAATACAAAATGACTTAAACCCTGAATTATGCCTTAATATGACGGTTTAAAATTCAAAGAAACACATCTTAAAACAACATCGTCTTATCTTCAATTATGCCAGGCATAAAACAACCAAGTCTTACACCTGAACAAAAAAAGAAAATTGAACAGAGGCTCATTTCAATTTTTAAGGATGTTTATTTTAATAATAAAAATATTTTAAGTGCAAAAAACGAATCAGATCATATATCTGAAGAAATTGGCAAGTTTATTATGGACTATGCAGAACGTGCCCAGAATGTGGATGAAGTAGATCTGCTTTTAAAAGCTAAAGAAAAAGGACAAGAACTTGTAGAAAGTCATGAACTTATTTTTTTTGATGAGCAGATAGATAAAGAACTTAATATGAGGGCATTTCTTATACCAGGTATGAAAGTTGAGCTTACTGAAGAGAATGCTGCTGAAAAAATCACTGAAAATGATCTGCAAATTACAGATCACGAACTGTGTGTCAGCTTTAAGATAGATGAAGCAAACGAATTTACAAAGCTAGGTAATTTACTGGATATTAGAGCAAATCTTGCTAAGGCATTAAACAGTAAATCCATAGAAGATAAAGAAACAACAAACCTTATTAAGGAAAACAATATATTTCAAATGTCCCTGGAAAATCTTTTTGAATCTGCAGCTAGGGTATTGAGCGGACGGTAAACCTATCCTTTTCGTTTGTATCCGTCCATTACCATTAGATCTTTATTAGAGGTTCTGAGATACTTTTCCATTTCTTCTACGTGGGTTTGTTCACTGACTATTATTTGTTCTAACATCAGCTTCATCGGTAAATTATATTCTCCAAACTCTTTGAGTTGTTGTGTATAAAGTTCTAACTGATGCTTTTCGGCTTTTAAATCTTCAGATAGCATATCTTCTACTGTCTGATGTCCCGGTTCAAAAACCTGATCTACTTTTACTGTAGGATGACCGCCAAGAGCAGTGATTTTTTCGCCTAACTGGATAGCATGTGCCATGGATTCATTTGCTTGTGATCTAAACATCTGTACCAGTGGCCCTCTATTTGGTCCAAAAACAATAAATGAATGATGCAAATACCTGACTATTCCAGCCATTTCTTTTTCCAAGTCTTGATTTAAAGCTTTAATTAATTTTTCATTTGTTTTATCCATTTTTTCTCCTTTAAGAATATCTACTACTTATTTTGCCAGAAGAAGCACCTGGTAATCTATTCATTGATAAAGATTTGCAGGAAGCTCTGGTTTAACAGAAGTACTAGTTCTTTTTTCCAGTATATGTTCGTAACATTTCATGTATTTTTTAGCAGTTGCAAACTCTTTTGAATCAAAGTTCATTGCATTTTTAATTAACAATGTCCATTTTTCTTTATTTTTATATAGTTGTAATGCTCTGTTTGTAGCTTCAAACAAATCTTCTTTTGTACTTTCATTATATGTAATCCCGTTACCCTCAGTGTTTATATATATGTCTTTTATTATTTGCTTTATAGCACCGGCATTAAATGCAATTGGAACAGCGCCATATTTCATAGCTGCTAAAACTGATTCCCCGGCTGAATTTTGCTCGCTTGGACAAATAAAAAAATCCGATCCAGCGTATATTTTTTTTGAAAGAATATGATTAAAGGCAGTACTTACTTTTATATTTTTATATTTAGAAGCAAGCTTATTTAACTCCATCTCATATGAAGAATCACCCTTGCAAAGCAATACCAGAAGAACATTTAAATGAGCAATTTGCGGCAGAGCATTTACTAGAACATTTGAACCTTTGTCTGTAGAAAGTCTTGTAACTATACCAAATAAAGGTAACTGGCTGTTACTCTCAAACTCAATTAACTCCAGGAGATCTTCCTTGCATTTCCTTTTTCCTGCTGAAAAATAGTTTTTAGAGTATGGTTGTGCTATATCCTTATCAATCTCAGGATTATAAATTGTTTCATCAAGGCTGCTGTTTATTCCATAAAATTGCCCTTTCTTTTGTACAAGAGTTTCAGAAAACCCATCTTTATATGAATCACGAATTAATTCTTCAGCGTAAACCTCAGAAGTTGCAGTAATAAAATCAGAATTATTAATTGCAGATTTAGTTTTTGCTAAGAGTTCGCCTTTTACAGAAGATGAATTATTAATAGTAAATAAAATACCTGTTTTATTTAAGCCTGTATATTCTATGTTCTTGCTTTTTAATAAAGAAACAATTTGTGCAGTTCTGGAATTGAATAAATGCACAATATCAGGATCAATATTTAATTTTGAAATGATCTCAAGTGTAGAAAGACAAAAGAACCCAAATCTCTCGTCATCAGCAAGATCAGACAGATATATTTCTTTTGAATTGCTGAAATTGTTTTGACTTTCAATAAAATAAATACTTACAAATGAATCAGGCAATATCCCTTTATATACTGAAATTAAAATCTGAGAATTGTTAATGGTTATCTTAAAATCAGAAGGTATTCTTTCAATGTGATTTATAGACGGGTCGATGCATCCGTAGCGTGGAATAAATACTTTTATGTTATGGCCTTCCTGTGCAATGTCTTTAGAAAGCATAGCTACAAAATCAGCCAGAGAGCCAACTTTAGCAAATGGGAAGCATTCAGGAGCTATAAAAACAATATTCACATCTAAAATTTAGCATGTATTAAAAAAATAATTATAGTTTATCCTATGCCGCGATCTGAATACCCCATTTTTCTAATATCATCTTCACATAATCAATTCTTATTGAACCGCCTACCCCTCCTGCCCCTCTGTAAGACCATGTATTTATGCCGGCTAGCCTTCCTTTCATATCAAATAATCCTCCTCCTGAATTACCAGGGTTAATTGCAGCATCTGTTTGGATGTGGTGGTCCTTATCCAGCGCTGACTGTCTGTCACCGTGACTTATAATTCCAAAACTTATTGAATCGCTTTCTCCAAAAGGATTACCGACTGTAATCACTGATTCTCCAATATTCAGAGGATCAGTATTTAAATCTCTCATTGGTACTGTAGATTCTGGCGGTAAAATTATATCTGCAGGTATTTGTAAAAGAGCAAGATCATATTCCTCAGGAGGAGAATAAGCTCTTTGTCCGCTACTGAGTATTACAGGTGCAGTGTCAAATTCAACAGGGTTAGTAAAATCACTTCCGTTGTAAAGCTTTATGTGAAAAACAGCATCATTAAATTCATTATTACGAAAATCATTATTTTCTATAACATGACCGTTAGTTAAAATATATTTTCTGCCATGTAAGTCAGATATTATTACCCCGGATCCAAAAGAATCCGGACCTTCAATTTTTACTGTGGACTTACTTACCATGCTTGCAATAGTAGTAATGTGATCAAGGGTTATGCGACCAGACAGTTCTTTTATCAAATTTCTTTGATGACTTATTTCTTTGTTTAACTCTTTAACTGATTGATTATGCTCTAAATGATTCATATAGGTAAGAGCTCCATTGCCGGTTATTCCTGAACCAATCAGTCCTAAAAGAGCAAGCCTTAGCAATTTTTGCAATTTACCAGGTTCTTCATCTTTTAGAATTGTTTTTGCTTGTGTGGCAGATGGATTATATAAGCGCGGTGTTGTTCTGTGAACTTTGGTCATAAAAGCTCTCCTTATCTGGGTTTTAAAGCCAGATATAAAAATCCCGTAGTAAAAATTAGTATTAATTCTAATGGTTCAAGAAGAATTTGTCTTGTGGTATTTGCCTGTGGTTTGTAAGAATAAAAATTAAAAAATTACAAATAATATGGGAACAAATTTTTAATAATATGTTTTTAACAAGATTTTACTAGAGCTGACTTTTTTTATACGGCTTGTAAGCCAGGCGTATGAAAAATGTTATTAATAAAAAATAAATATTTTGCTATGTGCTCCTTAACAGTCGTTTACTTGATTAACTAAATAGAGGGTCTGTAAAACATTCGAGGATATTGTTTTACAGCGCGGGTCCTGTCGCCTGCAGGTACCCTTCAGAGCTTTGTCACAGAGTTCCTCGCTCTGAACCCTTCCCTTCTGGCGCCACCCGCTTGTATCCTCGAAAACTTTATACACCCCTAAATAGATCTGATATAATTATTTCCAGAGTTTTAAAGTTGTAGACAATGGCGTCTCGTAAAGACGATGATGTCTGGCTCAATTAGGAGGACACTAAATGAGCGTCTATTTTCGTACAGCTTGTGTAGGTAATCCGGCCTGGTTATACAGAACCGGTATCAACCGAACAAGTAAATAAAACGACGGAGGCGAAAGAAAGCCTCCGTTTTATTTTTTAAATATATCTTCTATTAAAAAGTTTTCAATAATATCTTTTGAATCACATTTTGCAATTTTTTCAACATCATTCAAACAGGAATTTAAACAATTGTCTTTTGAAACTTTAAGCTCAGTATTACTTGAATTATCATTGTTTGATTCTAACAAATCATTTTGCGGTAACTGAGCAATTAAAACTACAAATATAAATGTAGAAATAAAGATTGAAATATTTTGAAATTTATTGTGCATGACTGTTCTTTGAATATTTTATTGTGTCCAGTGTAATATTCCCCTAATTGTAAAAACTGCACTTTTTCTTAGCCCGATTTAATCACAGATAGAGCTATATCTTTCTTTTATAACTATATTCAAGGGGCTGCACAGTTAAAGCAAGGTTATTTAAAGTTGAAATACCAGATTAAAAAAATTTTATACTTTAATGCATTTTTAAGATGCTAATATTGTCCAGTTCTGATTCAGATTAGATAAACAGAGGACAAAAACTGACATGAAGATACTACTTAAGAAAATATTTTGCATTGTAATGCTGTCCACAATACTGCTATCGCAAACAGGTGCACAGGCACTTTACTACGGGCCTGCTAAGGTTAAAACATTTCTTGCACAGGAAAATCTGGCAAGTATTTTATTGCCGCAGTTTAGACGGGATAGATATAACATTGAACTTAACAGAAAGACACCTATACAGGTAATTATTAATGCAAACGCAGTGTCAGTAGCAGTTGAAATTACAGGAGCTGAGTCAGGTGGGCTTGGAATAGATGAAAATACGCTTGCAATGGATGGGCTTAAGATTTTAAGTATAAAAAATCTTCGAACTGCTGAAACCAATCCTCAAATATTAGATGGAATTCTAAAGTCAAAAAAGAACAAACCAGTAATTTTTAATTTAAACAAGAAACAAAACCAATTTTTAATCATTGAAGGAACAGACTATAAGGTAGTAAATGTCTTTGTAAAAGGTTTTTTACCTGGAATCTATAGTGTAACTGCTACAGTAGATGGTTCTCAAACAACCACAACCACAATTTATACAAAACCTGAATTTAGAATAGATGCAATTATTCCTTCAATTATTTCACGCGGTGTTGAAACAGTTCTTACTGTTCTAGGTAATGGATTTGACTCTCTTACTGATATATCATTTGGAGACAGCACTATTCAGATAAACAGTATAGAAAATATTGACGATGATACTTTATTGAAAGTAAAAGCTACTGCTACTACTAGTGCATTAGCTGGTTTTCGCAATGTAACTGCAACAGATCCATTTACTGATTCTACAGCTACTCTTGTAAACGGTGTTTTTGTAAGTGTTTCAAGCGGGCTTGGAACTGATCCACTTACCCCAGATGCTATAGCTGGACCTCAGGGACCAGCTGGTGAAAGTGGTGAAGATGGAATGGATGGCACTGGTGTTTGTAACAATATTACAGACATGCTTATGATTTTTACGAATAATCTTACTGCAGGTACACAAGCATCTGTATTTTTTGATCCTTTACTTTGTAATCTTACCTTTGGAATCCCTATAGGATTTAATGGTGTCAATGCTGGAACTGGAGCTGATGGCATGGGGCTTTGTAATGATAGAACACAAACACCAACCACTATTACAAACACTCTTGCTGCAGGTTCAATGGCAACAGTTACTCTTGATTCAAATGCATGTACCCTTACTTATGGTGTTCCACAGGGTGATACGGGTACAGACGGAACCAATGGTACAAATGGAACCAATGGTACAAATGGAACCAATGGTACAAATGGAACCAACGGTACAAATGGAACCAACGGTACAAATGGAACTAATGGTACAAATGGAACTAACGGTACAAATTGTTGGGATTCAAACGGCAATGGAACTAATGATTCATCTGAAGATGTTAATGGAGATGGTTCATATAATGCCCTTGATTGTCAGGGACTTCCTACTGTTGAAGAATTAATTGCAAACTGGGATACATTGTCCAGTGAACAAAGCTTCACTACTGTCGGTAGTGCAATGGCAAGAATGGTAAAAATTCCACAGTTTCGGGATGTCTTAAGTGATGGAATTATATATGGAGGTTTCTGGATTGATAAATATGAAGCATCCAGATCTGATGCTACAGCTTCTGATGCAGGAGCATCATCAAATGCAGCCAGCCAAAGGAACGTAGTTCCTTGGGGAAGCATAACTTATGCTGCAGCAAAGACAGCTGCTTCTCATGCAAACAGACAAATTACTACTATAGGTAGTTGTCATTTATTAACCATGAAAGAACTACAAGCACTCTATATTCTTGGAAGATATTCAAAAGTCTCTGGGAAATTTGGAGCTGACACAACTAACGGTTGGAATGAAAGAGGAAACACAAGAGGAGCAAGAGATGGAAGAAACAGCTCAAGCTTCGAGTGCAGTGATGATCCAATCGAAGGTGGAGCAACAACTGATAGATGCCTTACAGGAACTGGCTTTAAGAGCTGGGGACATTTACTCGATGGTTCATCTATAAGCAATACAAAATCAGGAAGTGGTGCTGGACAAGGAGCTCTTGGTGCTACTGCTGACACGATTAAAGATGATAGCGGTGGAACAGGAGCTGATACCTTTGACGGAGACCTTCAGGTCTATGATCTTATAGGTAATGTCAAAGAACTAGTTGACTTCACTGTTACACGTACCGGAACAGCAGGAGCAGGAGTCTGGACTATTGATTCCGGATTTACTGGAGCTGGAAGGACACTTCCTTTTACTACTAACAACAGTACTTTTAACTTCGATGATATTTCACAGGATCCCGATTTAAAAGCACTTGGTTTACCAGTAGATAGTGGCTCAACTACAGATACAAATGGCGGTAAAAACAGCGGTAAGATTTTAACCAGTTCAACAAATCAAACCATTGTTCCTGTTCGTGGCGGTTCATGGACTTCAAACACTGACTCACCTGCACCTCTTGCACTAGATCTGACAAATGCAGATTCATTTACAAGTGATCAAGCAGGTTTCCGTGTAACTTGCGGTCTTACGCCATAAATTAACAGCGTTTTATAATTATAAATATATAAGGAGAAAATTGTGAAAAATAAAATAGTAATTATTATTTTTCTTTTGTTTTTATTAAATGTCATTAATAAAAATGCATTTGCTGAAACTACATCAGTTGTACCAACATTAAGTGTTAACGGAAACGGAGAAGTAAAAGCTAAACCTGATATTGTTTCATTAAGTATAAGCGTCGTAACCAGGGGAAAAACTGCAGCAGAAGCTGCAAGTTCAAATGCAAGCTTAGCCCAGAAATTAATCAGTACTCTTCAGGCGCAAGGAATTGCTGAGAATGATCTGCAGACAAGCAACATAAGTATTAATCCTATTTATAAACAAAATCAGTCAGGAATAGTTGTAGGGGATTCACAAATAGTTGGCTATGAAGCAAATAATCAAGTACAGGTAAAAATCCGAAAAATCAGTGATGTAGGCCATATTATAGATGTGGTTTCACTCGCTGGGAATTTTACAATTAGCGGCGTTAATTTTGGACTTGATAAAAGTGATACTTTTGAAGAGCTTGCTCTTCAAAAAGCAGTAGCAGATGCAAAAAGAAAAGCTGATATTGTAGCAGAAGCTGCAGGTAAAACCGTAACCGGCATTAAAAGTATTTCAGTTGGCAGTGCAGTGGCATTTTCTGAAAGTAAATTTGCTGGTGCCGCTGCCTCTGATTTTTCTACTCCTGTTCTTCCTGGAGAATTAAGTGTCAGCTCAAATGTTTTTGTAGAATATTTTTTGGATGAAAATTAACTTTACGCTATAATAAACTCTGTTTTCAAGTTACAATTGAAAATTGCTAATCGCCAATTAAAAAGGGCCCTTACCTCAGTTGGATAGAGGATCCGGCTACGAACCGGAGTGTCGTGAGTTCGAATCTCTCAGGGCCCGCTTTTTTAACCTTCCGCCATAGGCGGACCCACCTCAGGCGGGAAATCTAAAAAAATTATAAATATTAAGAATCTACATTAAACAAAATTAATTTTTAAGCATTGATTTTAAATTAGTAAGTTTGAGTTAATTAGGTTAGAGATTTTAACAACAATGGCATTGGATATTTCAAGAATTTTTGGTGGTTATACACGGACCTGTAGACTGGTTTTTGAACAAGCTAAGGCCAGAAGAGAAGGTAACCTCGGTGCATTAAGGGAATTCAGAACATATGAATGTCATCCTCTAAACTTGAGCTCAATTTTTTGGTCAAAAAGAGATTTAATTACACCTGAGCAGAGTGATGTACTTAGAGAAACCTTCTCTGGATTTACTTGTAGTTTAAGAGATTTTGTTCAGAGCAATTTCGATGAAATGATGAAAAGTCGATCATATGATCTTTTAACAAGTACTGAGGGACATAAAGATCCTTTTTGTAGTGCAGTAGAAGAATTTTTAAATGATCAATTAAGAAATTTTAGATTAATAGTTCTTGAAAGAACAGGATTACTTCCAAGCGATTTTCCGCCATATATATTGGAACCAAATACAAGTGAGGCTTGTAACGTTATTTTTCCTCCTGAATTAGAAGTAAATCCGCCGACACCTATAGTTCTGAGTAGATTACAAATTTTAGGGGCATTGAGTTATTCTTCTTTTGCATATTTTAAGGATTTAATTTTAGATACCGTGTGTTCCTCTTTACGCACGAGCATAGGAAATCATATTGAACAGCTGGCAAAATCCGGAAACCCTGTTGATTTATTTAATGCAGAACTTTTTACACATAATCGCATATCTCCGTTTAGAGAGTCATTTAGAGAGCCTGCTGGTTTACGAATAAAAATTGATAAGAAGTGCCCCATTGTAAAAACAGAAGAAAAAGGCAAATCAATCCTAATTCCAGACACTTGTAGAATTGATGAAACTATATGGGTAGTAAAAATAGATGATGTAGATCCACTCTACAGGCAGAGAATTAAAGATTCAGATCCAATGAATCAGTGTGAGTATGTTGCTGTTTGTATCCGAACCATAAATGAGCCTGAAGAAGGCTTCCCTGGATTTTTACTTATTCCTCAAGAGGGGGCTGCACACATTTCCACTGATAGAAGTCATGCTGCAAGTAGGTTTTCTAAACCATTTTTAGTTCATGCATTAGGTGCTTCATTGAGTGTGGATAAGAATAGGATTAAATTGTTTAATATATATGATGAGCGATATCAAAATTATAGATTAGAACAAGCTTTAAATAATTGTCAGAGAAATGTACGCTCTGATCCTAGAGATATACCTGAAGCACAGCGAAGCTTTTACAGGGCAAAAAGAGCATTGGAAGAGATCCGAAGAAACAAATTTAGAATTTATAATGATAAAAGTTTAGAAAGAATTCACGATCTAGAAAGTGTCATTAGTGATACAGCAGAAATTGCAGGAGTAATAAATGATTTTACTAGTGCAACTCCTCTAATATTAGGATCTGAGGTTATATCAAATCCCAGTGCAAAAACACAAATAGCTCCATGTCTTTGGCTTGAAGTTATTTCTAAGCCTGGCGCGGAAGATTTCAGGTTTATGTTAGTTAATGCAAAAGACGAAAAGCAATATAGTTGTCACAATTTTTTATTTATTTATGGCGGCAAAGTGTTTACATCACAGAACAAAGAAGGCATAGAAATTAACTGTTATAATCCTGTTGTTTCAGCCAATATTCTAGTGATTAAAAGAGGTAATGAAGTATATGTATTGAAGGTAGAAATTCCTAAAGCATTAAAAATAAAAAAAATCATACAAGACTCACGTGGTGAGTCTTCAAAATCAATTACTCCGAAAATAATTGCTGAAGTATGGAAAAGTGAAGAATAAAAAATTCATAGATATTAAATATTAATCAGGATCATTACCTTCAAATTCTATTGTGTCCACATCAGAATCAGTTTCTTCTACAGGTTTAGCTTCAGGTGGAGCTTCAACTGCTGCAGGTTTTACTTCAACTGGTTTAGTTTCTGGCGCTGCTTGAGGTGGTGGTGCAGGTGGTGCTACTTGAACTTCAGCAGGTTTAGCCTCTGGTGCTGCTTGAGGTGGTGGTGCAGGTGGAGCTTCAGCAGCAGGAGCAGCTTGTTTTGTAACTATGTCGTCTTTGGTTGAATTAACTATAACTATAACTTCAATTTGTTCTTTATTCGGAACTTTAAATTTGTTTAAGCTGGCAAGTAAATCTTTTATCATTGCCTGCCACTCAGCATCGGTAATGTTTAATCCCTCGTGGGATTCTTTCATGCTTTTCCCAGAATATTTTTGCGGTCCGCCTGATTTTTCACAAAGAAGCTCGGTAATAAGAACCTTAAGCCCCGGTTTTGTAGTATGTGCAAGTCCTGCAACTACATCTTTATTTGCAGTTATTAGAGGATCAGAAAGAAGTTTATCTATAAAATCATCTACTACAGCTGCAATGCTGTTAATACTGCCAAGTCTTTCATAAAGAGATTTTTCTGCTGTTTGTGCAAAAGAATTTGAAAAACTTGTTAATGTAAGAATAAAAGCTGCTGTAAGAATAAAAAATAACTTCTTCATTTTTTCACTTCCTTGTCTTTTTAAAATACGCCTTTAATACTTTTAGCATATTTATGCTTTAATATCATAACTACAATGTCAACTAAAGATAATGGATATTTGACCTCTCTTATGAGAATGTTATATTTGTTTAAATACTCTTCAAATTTATTGATGCCGTATATATTCAAATAAAAATTGTCCAGCCCAACCTGCATATCCTTCAAAATAATTTTCAATCCATCTGCGCATGTCTTTATATTTCATTTTTTTATTTACTTTATAAAAGTCAGTCAGAACTCTTTTTCCCCAGACATCAAGCGGAGTTATATTATCAAAGCCAAGCGAAAATACCATAACACAATCAGTAATTTTATCTCCTACCCCTTTAATTTTTTTTAGTTCAATTCTTGTATTTTCTTCTGATAGTTTATGGATTTTTTTTGTGAGTTTGTTTTCAAGCAGGTATTTTGCAGTGCCTTTTAAATATTTTGCTCTAAAGCCCAGACTACAGCTTAAAAGGTCTTCAAGCTTAGCTTCTGCAATTACTTCAGTTCTAGGGAATAAATAGTATTTGTCTCCATTTACATTTATCGATTTGCCAAACTTTTGACTAAGGAGTCTAATATATTTTCTTATTGATTTAATGTTATTGTTTGTAGAAATTATAAAAGAAAGAAGCGTCTCTTCAAAATCTTGTTTAACTAATCGAAGATTTGGATATTTTTTAACTGCAGTTTTTACATAACGATCTTTTTGTATTTTATTTAAAATGTTTTTATAATTTACATCTAACCTTAAATAGGATTTTAAAAAATCAATATCGTCATTCTCAGGATATGTTTGCCATTGTAATAAAGACTTGCCACGGCAAGTCTCTACGGGCATTAATTTAATTATCCTGCTTTGTGTAAACCCGTAAAAACACTCATCTTCAAAATCCCAGTTAAATGCTTGCCCTCCAAGCAATGTCATTTCTAGATTGTAATCTTCTAAAATTAATTTATTCATTTTCTGAAATTATCAAACTTTGTCCACACGCTGTCTGAATTAGATGCTCCTTGGTGACAAGCATAGCAAGATTCTTTCGAGAAATTAATTGGGATAAAGGAGTTATCAGATGATGACATAGTGTATTCTATAAAATCCCAGCCTCCTGTGGTTTCATTCCCAGATTTTTTTCGCATAATTGAGATAAGAGTAATGTTGCTATTTGCTTTAGGAGTTATGCGGACTGCTTTAACTATAATTGTTCCTTCAGGATATGGAAAGAGCAGTTTTTTTGTTTTTGAATCTCTTAATATGCTTGTCTCCTGATTTACATAAACTTTTTTATAACCTCTATGTGGATCGTTAAAGCGTGGTCTAATTGTTTTTTTATTTATTTTTGTCCAGTTATTATAACCAGAAATATCTTCAGGAAGTCCAGCTGGTAAGGACTGTGATAATGCTGTAACAAAACCATAAAGACTTAGAGAAAATAAAAAGAAGAAAGTAATATATTTTTTCATAATTTTCTTGCCACTGTTAATCCATCTCTTATTGAAAGCATTATAGCCTCTACCCTTGTATCATAAGAAACAAACTTATTAAATGAATCTATTCCGAAGTCATCTTCTTTTTGAGGATTTAATACTCTTCCGCTCCATAAGACATTATCAGCTACTATTAATCCCCCTCGTCTGACCATTGGCATAGAGAGATCCCAGTACTGAATATAATCAGGTTTATGAGCATCAATAAAAACAAGATCAAACTGTCCTTCAAGTAACTGAATGCTTTGAATAGCATCACCAAGCACAAGTTTTATTTTTTTACCGTGAGGACTGCGTGCCCAGAATTTTTGAGCAATATCAGTATAAGAAGTATTTTTATCTAGAGTTATAAGCTCGCCGTCAGGAGGAAGTCCTTCAGCCATAACTAGAGCACTGTAGCCTGTAAAGGTTCCTATTTCAAGAATACGTTTTGCCTTTAAAAGGATTACAAGCAATTTAAGAAAAGCGCCTTCTATTTGTCCTATCTGCATCTGAGGAAGATCAGTTTTTTCTTTAGTTTCATTTACAAGCTCAAGAAGTAATGGTGATTCTTTTGCAGAATGAGCTTTTATATATTCTTCAATTTCTTCAGGGACAAGTGCGAGCATAAAAGCTTTGAAATCCACTTAAATCTGAAATCCCAATATTTTTTGATGCTTTTGCTTCAATTGCAAAAACTTCTCCATCTTTTTCTAGGATGAAATCTATTTCTGCCCCATGCTCAGTTCTATAAGACGATATTCTTATATCTTTATCGACAGAATTTGCACTTTACGCGTAATCATGTGGTTATTATACCGCGTAAACTTACCACTATCTTATTGAAGCTTTATTTACAAATGGAGTAACTGAGTAGTAGTTAGTAGTACACAGGCTTTGGCCAAGTACCTCCACCAGTTGTTGAAGTTGATAATTAAGGTAACGATGGTGCTGAAGTTGATGGTGGTGCTGTACCTGAAGTTGACAAGGGTAACGATGGTGCTGAAGGTTGTGGTAGTTTGCAAGTAAATGATTGATTGCAATCGCTTCCAGTACCATTCTCTGAACAACACAAACTGTGTCCGCCAACCCGACAAGCGGGGCTATAACCACTGAAGATTTCAGTACAATATACTTGCTCGCAATCTGTACAAGTTACTCCTCCTTGCACAGTACAACTACATGTTTTTAACTTGCCGTCAATTGTTAGAGTGTCAGTTATTCCACCGCTATCAGGTGCTTCATAAATGTTGCCGTTCTGGAAACCAGCAAAAACATTTTTTTGAAAATCCATAGATGTTAATAAAACAACCAGGCCCAAAATTAGAATTAATTTGTTTTTCATTATTATTACCCATCTCCTAATATTCATTTCTTAGCTTCAGTATATATACCCTATCTAATGTGGGGATAACCCCAATCTTTATGAGATCAAAAGCATAAATAGCTATAATCACATACTTTCTTTAAACAACAATAGCCTTGTTATTTTTAGTACTTGAAGAACCTTTGCCATCAAGTGCCTGCTTTAAATCATTAATTAAATCATTTGTTCCTTCAATACCGACAGAGATTCTTATAAGTCCTTCCGATAGCCCAAGCTTTTCTTTATGTTCTTCAGGTACCTCTGCATGTGTCATTGTGACTGGATGACCGATTAAAGACTCTACTCCGCCCAGACTTTCAGCTAGTGCAAAAAGTTTTGTACCCTCAACAATTTTTTTTACTGTATCAATTCCACCATTTACTTCAAAAGAAATCATTCCACCAAAACCAGTCATTTGTTTTTTTGCAAGTTCGTACTGCGGGTGAGATTTTAAGCCTGGATAATTTACTTTTTTTATTTTTGGATGATTTGATAAAAACTCTGCTATTTGCATGGCATTTTCTTCATGTTTTTTCATTCTGACAGCAAGAGTTTTTATGCCTCGTAAAACTAACCAGGAATCAAAAGGTCCGGGTATTGCACCAACAGATTTTTGAATAAATTTAAGTTCTTCAAAAAGATCGTTGTTGCTGGTAATAATTGCACCGCCCACCACATCACTGTGTCCACCAAGGTATTTAGTAGTGCTGTGAACTACAATATCAGCACCCAGATCCAAAGGTTTTTGAAAATAAGGACTGGCAAAAGTATTATCCACTGCCAAGATTAATTTTTTTGCTTTTGCAATTTTACTTACTTCGTTTATGTCAAACACCCGAAGCAATGGATTTGTCGGAGTCTCAAGCCAAATTAGTTTTGTTTTTCCTGTAATTGCAGATTCAAAGTTTTTTGGATTTGTGCCGTCTACATAAGTAAATTTAATGTTAAAGTTTGAATATATTTTGTCAAATAGCCTGACTGTTCCGCCGTAGAGATCATCTCCAGTTACAACTTCATCACCTGCTTTAAGTAAATTTAAAACAGTGCTGGTGGCTGCAAGTCCAGATGCAAAACACAAACCATATTTCCCATTTTCAAGGGAAGCTAGTGCAACTTCAAGTGCATGCCGTGTCGGATTATCTGCCCGGGAATAATCATATCCTTTATGTTTTCCAAGAGCATCGTGCGTATAAGTGGAAGTCTGATATATAGGAGTGATAGTAGCACCTGTAGCTTTGTCAGGCTCCTGTCCCATATGAATTGCTTTTGTTTCAAATTCCATTTTTATCCTTCTTGAAGAAATTGATCTAAAAGATCAATTTTTGTAAGTAAACCTATAGGCTCCTTTTTCCTGGTGACTATAATAGCAGAATGTCCCAATGAAAATTCCTTAAATGCATTTTCAGCTTCTATATTTCCATCTAGTTCCGGAAAAGGCTTGTTCATTATCTTTTCAACTGAATCAGACATCTGAATACTTTTTTCAAAAAGTCCTTGCATTAATGCAATTTCACTTAAGCTTCCTGTATAACCATTACTTCCGTTTACAGGCAGCTGGGAAATCCCATTAGTCCGCATTGTTTGTATAGCTTCTTTCACCGTAGCTTTTTTATTTATAGATATTAATTTATCTGCAAATTCTTTTCTTAAAAGAAGTTGCTTTAAAGTAAAACGACATGGACTGTCGATTAAAAAGCCCATTTCTTTCATCCATTTATCTGAATAAATCTTACTTATGTATCCTCTCCCTGTGTCAGGAAGTATAACTACAATTACATCAGTTTCTTTTAATTTTTTTGCGACCCTTAGTGCTGCACAAACTGCTGCTCCTGATGATCCTCCAGCTAGAATTCCTTCTTCTTTTGAAAGTTTTTTACATGTTTCAAAAGCATCCCGGTCAGATACTCTTTCAAAACAATCTATTAGTCCCATGTTTACATTTCGTGGTATAAAATCTTCTCCTATTCCTTCAATCTTATATGACTTACTGTAATCTCCAGAATAAATAGAACCTTCAGGATCCACTCCTATGATTTGAATTTTTGGATTTTTTTCCTTTAAGAATTTTGCAATACCTGAAATGGTTCCGCCAGTGCCAACACCAGCAAAAAAATGTGTAATTTGTCCGGCCGTTTCTTCCCATATTTCAGGACCTGTGGTTATGTAGTGAGCTCCTGGATTGTGCCGGTTTTGGAATTGATTAGGTAAAAATGCCCCCGGAATTTCAGTGGCTAATCTTTGAGCCACATTATTATAGCTTTCAGTGCTTGAAGTGCTAGTAGTAGGTACTTTAACTACTTCTGCGCCGTAAGCTTTTAATATGGAAAACTTTTCCTCACTCATTTTATCCGGCATTACAAGGATACATCTGTAACCCTTTACAGCAGCAGCCTGTGCCAGTCCTACGCCAGTGTTTCCGCTTGTAGGTTCTATTATAGTGCCTCCGCGTTTTAACAAACCTGCTTTTTCTGCCTCTTCTATCATTTTTATTGCCGGTCTGTCTTTTACTGATCCGCCAGGATTAAAAAATTCTGCTTTTACCAGTATGAGTGGTTTTAAACCCTTAGTAATTTTTGAAAGCTGAATAAGCGGAGTATGACCTATGGTCTCAAGTATATTTTTTTTATATTTCATTTTTGTTTTTGTTGAGGCAAGTTTTGAGCTTGCTTTTGTTTTTGTTGTACTCATAATAAATAAAATAGCATGGTTGCGGAATATAAGAATGTAAATATGCAAAGTAAAAGCTGTAGGGGCTTGCTGCAGCAAGCCCCTACAATCTGATTATAAATGTCGGATTTAATCTATTTAGTTAACCCATATCCCAAAAAATGTCCGTTTGCAGGATCGACAAAAACTTCTTTTTGTCCTTCATTTCCTTTAACTTCAAGTTTCCAAACTAAGGTTCCATCATCAGCAACAAGCTCAACTTTTTTTACCTTGCCTGGATATTCTTTAGTAGCAATTTTTTTTGCTTCTTTTTTTGTAACTTTTGCAAGTTCATCCAGATTTTGATCAACAGTAATTGTTACTGAACTTTTTTCACGAAGATTTGCCTGTGGTTGTGGAGGGTGATAACCGCACTGAGCGTATGCAATATTGTTTGTAATTAATATTAGTCCTAATAAAGTAAGAATATGTCTCATTTGTTTTTCTCCTAACAAAGTTTATATACCTTATTTCTTCTAATTTCTAACATCAACCCTTCTACCATTTATAATTAGATAATGTGTTGTGGCGGCATTTATCTTGACATCACTACAAATAAACTAATTAGAGTATTTTTCCCAATACCAAATATATTAATTCCAGTAATTGACCAGAGCGGTAATTATGAACTATGTCAATGGGGACAAAGAGAGAGCGATAAAAATCTTCTTAAAGAATTACCAATAACAGGCTGGACAAGAATAGAAAGTATAAATAAAATCTTCTGGACTAAACATAAACCTAAAAATGTTTTTATTCCTTTTAAATCGTTTTTTGAAAAAGATAGAAATGATCCTATATATCCGAAAAATAAAGCCAGTGAATTTCAGCTTCAGGAAAGTGAGTCTTTGCAAGGACTTTTAATAGAGGGTGCTGGTAGAAAAATTGTTTATATTAAAACCATGCCAATGGAAAGCTGGATTCATGATAGGTATCCAGTTATTATGAAATAACAACTGGATTATTAATCTGGGTTAGTTCTTAGCATCCGTCTCCAATTTATAAATCTTGCTATGGGATTTATTGGACGAGTATTTGCCTGTTTATAAACACATCTTGTGTCATGTCTTCTAGAATGTGGATTAGATCTGTCATATCTTTGATATGGCGGTTCATAACCATTAGTAAAACACTTCAATATGGCAGGTGCAAAAAGCCTTGTTCTCATAAAAATCTTCCTTTGTAATATTATTCTTTAATATATTTGAATTTATAAAAACAGTCAATGAATTAAACATAAAATTTGTTTAAGGTTCGTTTGTAATTTCATCAAATGTAAGATTTAAGACTGGATATTTATTACAATCTTTGTAATCGTAGTGCCACCATTCGTTTGGGTGGACCTTAAAGTCTCCATCTTTTTCCATAACCTTGATTAAGAAATCCCGATTTGCTTTTTCTTCTTTAGTACTGCCTGCATGTGAAGGAAATGCTTCTTCTGAAAAAGTATCATATTCACAAGGCATCTTAATTTCTTTTCCTGATTTTAATTCATATAAAGTCAAATCAACTGCACAACCCCGATTATGATTAGAGCCAACTTTTGGATCTGCTACAAAGTTTCTTTTTTCAGATGGGGTTTCATCCCAGAATATTTTAGTTGTTGACCATGGTCTGTAACCGTCGAAAACCAGAAGCCCATATCCTTCTTTATTTAAATCTTTGCTTATTTTTACAAGTGCTTCTGCTGCTTCTTTTTGAAGGAATGCTCTTGCTTCTTTATAGACAGGCCTCTTAAGAAAATTGTTTTTTGTAGCGTATCGAATATCCAGTTTTATTAGCGGATCTAAATCTGTAATTTCAATAAGTAGAGGCTTGTCGCGACAAGCCTCTACAATTTCTTGTTTTGTAAAAACTGGCATGGAAGCTATTATAATGTATAGGCTGAATGGACCCTTAGTTTAATGGTAAAACATTTCCTTCACACGGAAGAGAGCGCTGGTTCAATCCCAGTAGGGTCCAATGTTTTAAGACTCACTTTTCCAATTACTGTTTAAACACACCAGAGATATTGAACACACTGAACAAATCAGATGAAACTACTACTAACATAATTAATGAAATCGCAAATAAACTTACCATGCAAGTGCTCTTATCGAGTTTTCCGTTAAAACTTCCCAACATTTTTTCTTCCTTTTGATTTTGTAATTCTTGCGTCATTGCTTACATTACTTTCCTCGCAAGAATATTTCTTAAACAAAAAATAAATTAAAAGATTATAAAGATCTGGAATACAATTAAAGATGACAGGGCGTTTAATTAAAAGTGTTCACAAATGTGCGAGAACTAAATTAAAAAATATCTGTCATATATATCATGATAATTCCGGACATAAGTTTTAAAAGAAAAATAGGCGAGCCTCATCCTTCACCCGGCGTAGTAAAAGTAATTGGTCCTGAAGGCGGCTTACCTAATTTTGATGATGGCTATTGGCAGGGTATACCCTTAGGGGGAATTGGAGCAGGTACTTTTGCTCAAACTTACAGAGGGGATTTTTCAAAATGGCATCTTGAAATTGGAAAACATATCTATAAAACTATAAACACATGTCAATTTGCAATTTATGAAAATGGAAAAGCATTTGTTTTACATGATCATAAACCGGATGATGGTACGCTTTCAAGCTGGAATTTCCAAAAACAAAACGGTACTTATCATGCACTGTATCCTAGAGCATATTTTGAATATAAAGACTTAAATATTGTTCAGGAACAGTTTTCTCCAGTAATTCCTGAAAACCATCAGGAAACCTCATATCCAGTTGCAGTATTTAGATGGCATATTCAAAACCCAAAAGATACAGAAAGAGAATTATCTATTTTGTGCAGCTGGGAAAGTATTTTTGGATCTAATGAAAATATTTTTTATCAGGAGAATTTGTTCTCAGGAATTGTCTTTGATAATATAATTGGAGAAAAGTGTTATAAATACGGACAAATGGGAATCTTTGCCCAGAGAGAAGATGTAGAAATTAGTTATCTGAATACCTTTGATACATATGGTGATGGAAGCGAAGTCTGGAACAGTTTTTCTAAAACCGGTACATTGATTGATCAGACTGGCAATACTCATAATTTAAAAAATTCAAAAAATGCACCGGCTGCAATTTGTGCAAAAGTAAAATTAAAACCTCATGAGAATAAAACTATTACATTTGTAGTTGCATGGGACTTTCCTTTTATTGATACGCACTATGAAACCAAATGGTATAAACGATATACAAAGTTTTTCGGAAGAGATGGAAGGGGTGTAATAAAAATAGCAAGAAATGCATTTAAATTTCATGAGAAATGGATTTTTGAAATTATAAAATGGCAGAATATTTATTTAAAATCTGATAAACCAGACTGGTTTAAGACATTGCTTATAAATGAACTTTATTTCTTAGCAGATGGAGGAACTATATGGACTGCCGGACGATATGAAGAACGAACCGGCGGATCGGCGGTGGGGCGAGCCGGCGAAGAAACAACAACAATAGTAGTAAAGCAGGAAGAACATTTTGGAAACATAGAATGCTTTGATTACCCCTTTTATGAAACCCTGGATGTTAGATTTTATGGCTCATTTGTACTTTTAAAACTATGGCCTGACCTTGAAAAAATTGTAATGAGGGATTATTTTAAGACCATTGATCTTGAAATTAAAGAAAAAGTATTTTTTAATCACCCGCTTGACCAGAGCACGGCAGAAAGAAAACTAAAAGGAGCAGTACCGCATGATCTGGGAGCTCCTTATGAGGCTCCTTTTATTAAGATAAATTCATATAATCATGTAAACATTAATCTTTGGAAAGATTTAAATTCAAAGTTTGTGCTTCTTGTATACCGTGATTATTACCTGACAGGCAGAAAAGACACTGATTTTTTAAAAGCAGCATGGGAGCCTGTATGTAATTCTTTAATATATTTAAAGCAATTTGACAGGGACAATGACTGTCTGATTGAAAATAATAATATTCCCGATCAAACTTACGATAACTGGACAATGTACGGACCCAGCACATACTGTAACGGTCTCTGGTTAGCTTCGCTAGCAGCAGCCATTGAAATAGGAAAGATTATTAATAAAGACGCTAAATTATTTCAGGGATGGCTGGATGTCGGGAAAATGAACCTTGAGGCAAAGCTTTGGCATAATGATTACTATTTATATGATACAAAAAGCCCACATAGGGAAAATATCATGGCTGATCAGCTTTGTGGTCAATGGTATGCTGACCTCTTAAATTTAGGAGATATCTTCCAGAAAGACAGGGTTCAAAAGGTCTTAAAGAAAATATTTGATTTCAATGTTAAAAAAGTTGGAAATGGAGATATTGGAGCAATTAATGGCATAAATCCTGACGGAACGCTTCTGCCTGAAAGTAAGGTTTGGAAACTAAACACCCAGTCAAATGAGATCTGGACAGGAGTAACTCTTGCCTTGGCATCTCATATGGAATTAAGAGGACTTAAAAAGGAAGCCATGGAAACTGCTCATGGAATTTATTCAGTAGTCTATGAAAAGAAGGCTTACTGGTTTAGGACACCTGAAGCATGGGATGTAAACGGTAATTTTAGAGCCTCTATGTATCAAAGACCAGGATCGATCTGGGCATTTACCTTTCTGTAGGGGTTTGCCATGGCAAACCCCTACAGATCATCTGTGCTACTATCTAATTATTATGCTCCCATTTAACCTAGGAATACCCGAAGTCATTGTTATTTTAGGAATTGCACTTGTAATTTTTGGGCCTAAAAAGCTCCCAGAATTAGGCAAGAATCTTGGCAAAGGACTTAGAAATTTTAAGGAATCACTGACATCTGCAGCCACTGAAATGAAGGCTGGTTTTACCGACGAAGACAGCTCTAAAAAAGACTAAATCCTTTTCTGTAACATTCAATCACGTTTGGCCATTTCAAGTCCCTTCAGGAGTAGAATACTTCATTAAAAAGTTTTTTACTTATGAAAAGGATTTTTATATAGATGCCAAGAGTTTACGGACCGCTAGACACGGTACTAAATAAAACTATTCCACAAACACCTTTTTATAAAAGAAATGTTCCAAACACACAGATATCATTTGGTCAGCTTACCGGTCGTTCGTTAGTAGTATTTTCATTTGGAAAATTTTTATGTGATTTAATTTTTAATACAGGAAACTCAGTGGTTGAAACATTGGTACTGCCGTTAATTGGAGTTGTAGCTGGTTCGATCATGAATGTTTGTATGGGAAGTGAAAATACATTGCCTAACTTGCAAATTTTTCCTCCAAATGAACAAACAGATGCAAATCTTTCTAGTCCAAATTCTGGCAGAGCAAATATCCCAGATATTCCTGTAACCTTAAGAAAGGCTGCATCTGGTTAAAGGTTAACCGTCGTAGAGACGCGGTTACCGCGTCTCTACTTAGCACCGACAGGTTGTTTCTGGGAATCGTCATCTCTGTTTGTTTCAACGTTGCCGGTTTTCTTTTTCTTTGGTCCTGCCCACCATTCTGCGCCACCTTTGCCTTTGCCGTAGATGTAGGTAGATACTGCACCAGCAGCACTGGCTGCTTCTCCAAATTCCATAACTATTAAATGTCTTTTACCGATATATTCTGTAGCATCACCTACTGCAAAAATACCTGACTGATTTGTTTTGCAAATCTCATTAGTTACTATCATTCCTTTTTCATTTAATTCAAGACCCCATTTTTTAAGTGCATCAGTAGTAGGTCTGAAACCTGCACAAATAATAATACTTTGAACAGGAAAAGCTTTTTCTTCATTTGTCTGATTATTAAAAACAGTAACTTTTTCAACTTTACCTGCACCTTCAATTTTTTTTATTTCATAAGGAATAAACATATTTATTTCTTTAGCTTCTGCCATGGCTTTTACCTGATTTACTGCACCAATATGAGCTTTAAATCCGTCTCTGCGGTGGATTAATGTAACGCTTTTTGCTACATCTTTAAGTGTGCATGTCCAGTCCATTGCACTGTCACCGCCGCCTACTATTAAAATATCTTTTCCTTTATAATCTGAAATGTGTTTTACGCTATAAGTAAGTCCTTTCCCTGCATATTCATCTTCGCCGGGAACTCCAAGTCTGATTGGAGAAAATGCACCCTTACCAGTAGCAACCACCATAGCTTTAGTTTTAAAAACTTTTCCTGATTTGCAGATTAAATTCCATACACCATCAATGTGTTTCATTTCTTCAACGCTCTGATTAAACTCAACATGTGGTTCTATTTGCATTACCTGTTCAGTTAATGTGTCAGCAAGTTCTTGTCCTGTACATTCAATTATTCCAGGAACATCATAGACAGGTTTTTCAGGATAAAGAGCAGCAGACTGACCGCCAAGAAAATCCAGCGCTTCAAGTATCATTGGTTTTATGCCGCTAGTCCCGCAATAAAAAGCACACATAAGACCTGCAGGGCCACCGCCGATAATTATTACGTCATGAACTTTATCTTGAGCACTCATTTAATCTTCATCCTTCATTTTCTTATTATTCACTGGATTTTATGTCTTTTTAGAATTTATATTCCATACAGACGGAGTTTAAAACAATTTTGTTTTCCATTGTTAATAAAAAAGAAACAAATTAATAATAACCGAAAATTTGCAATTATACGCCTGTAGAGACATGCTGCAGCATGTCTCTACAGTGATGTAAAATATTACCCTAGATAAAGGAGATAAATAATGATTAACGTAGCAATATTAGGCTCGGGCGGATTAGGCAAAAATATGGCTTTGCTTATTGAACAAAAAAAAGAATTTAAACTGGTTGGCATATGTGACAGAAGCGCATATTTTTTTAATGAGAGCGGCATTGATGGATTAACTGTGAAGGAAGCTTCTTCTGTTGAAAAAATTACAGGTGCAAGATCTTCTACTACACCAATTAATGACTTGATTAAAAATCATAAAGGAAAAATAAATGCAATTTTTATTGCACTGCCAAATCTTCCTAATGAGTTTATTCCAAGCATTGCAAAAGAAATTTCTGCTCTTGGTTATAAAGGTGTAATAGTAGATGCGCTTAAAAGAACAAAAGCAGTTCAGATGATAAAAGATCTTGACAGCCTTTTTAAAGAATGTGGCATTCTTTATTTAACTGGTTGTGGTGCAACACCTGGACTTCTTACTACAGCAGCAGCACTAGGAGCCCAGTCATTTGTAGAGATTCTGGATGTAACCATAACTTTTGGTGTAGGAATAAGCAACTGGGAAACATACAAAGCCACCATACGTGAAGACATTGCACATCTGGATGGATTTAATCCTGCAATAGTTTTAAAAATGACAGATGAAGAAATTATTCAGGAATTAAATAAACGCAATGGAATTCTTGAGCTTCATCATATGGAGCATGCAGATGACATTATGCTTGAGATGGCAAATATATGTCCACGCGACAGAGTCACAACTGGTGGAGTAGTTGATACCAGAAATACAAAAAAACCACTTTCTACAAATGTAAAAATTACAGGCAGAACATTTGAAGGAAAAATTTCAACTCATCAATTTGTTTTAGGTGATGAAACCACAATGGCAGCAAATGTAAATGGTCCGATTTTAGGTTTTATGAAAAGCGGTATTTGGCTGTATGGACTAGGTGTGCGTGGTACTGTTACATCTGCAGAAATCATGCCTCATTTTGGCCCGGCAAAAGAAAACTATCTGGAAATACAGAAAAAGCAAAAGGCGACACTTGTTAATGCCGCCTTTTAAATACCCTTTTGTTGATTAATCCCGTAATTTAATTATCGTAAATCAATGGTGGTTTTGTCAATGGCTTTTATCTCCTCAATCTATTTTGCATAATTTACTAGAGATTGCTTCGCTTTACTCGCAATTAAAAGGTTAAAATTAAGTTAATGAATAACGAAGAAATCACAAAAAAAATAGATTTTTCTAAAATTCAGTGGCAAAACCACGGGCTTGTGCCGGCAATAGTTCAGGACTATAAAGACGGTGCGATTTTAATGGTGGCATTTATGAATAAAGAATCTTTTGAAAAAACACTTGAAACCAAAGAAACTTATTTTTATAGCCGCTCACGAAATGAACTCTGGCACAAAGGACATAAATCAGGCGATGTCCAAAAAGTGAAAGAACTTTACTATGACTGTGACAATGACACCATTCTGGTAAAAGTTGAACAAATCGGCGAGGTTGCATGCCATACAGGAAGCAGATCTTGTTTTTTTAACAGGGTGGTTTAATAAAGATCATGTTTGTTAGGCACATGTCATTTATTGAAAGACCAGCCATGCCTCATAGTTTAGTAGGTCTTGTTAAAACTCATGCAAGAAAGCATGAAAATTCTATATCTGGCATAGATATTTATGACTTTACAAGGCTTGCAAAAAAAGTTTCAAAAAACACTAGTGGCAGGGTTGTATACGGTACAGATAAAAACATTGTTTTTATTGGAGTTGCCTGGGACACGAATAAGGGTGATTATGATCATGGTTCAGCACTCTTAGATCATGCTAGTAGAAAATTAGAAATAGATATGACTAATGAAAGAAATCATTTTAATTTAATAAATCCAGGGACATGTTTTCAGATAGAAAGATTAGGAGACAGAAATCCTAGATCTTTTAGGGTGGTAAGAAATGATATTGATGAGCTGATTTTAAGCTGTCAAAAATTTTCTGAAGCAAACAGCCCTCACATTGCCCCGCTTATTTCTGACAATAATATTGGAGGGAAATTTATAGGCATCTCAGGTAAGCTTAAAAGACTTGGAAATTTTAAAAGTCTGCATGATTTCATTGCAACTATTACCGATGTCCTGGATCCTGCACATGATGTAGGAGCTGCAATAGAAGAAACTATGGATGAACATTTAGATGGAGATTTACTTACAGCAGGAGAGTCTCGTTCTATTGTTCTGCCTGGTACAGCACAGTATGCTTACTGGAGTATGGTGTTAGTTCAGGTATAACTTACACTAAAACTTTCAAAACAGCCTTGTGGGAAACCAACTGAGTGAATAAAATTAGATACAGTAGTTCTTGGTACATTTGCAATTCCTCCTTCATGGTTTCTAACAAAAGTTTCTTGTAATTCAATAGTTTGTAGGTATCTTCTCCTTGAAGAATCAATTTTTCTTGTACCATGACAAATTAATGCTCCGTCAGCAAATATAATGACTGGGAATTCATAGTTATCTTGTCCTTCTGGAATAAATCGTGGCAAATGCACGTATTTTTTAGGATAAGTCACAGAGCTTTCTGAGATGAGTTCATCTGGTTTACATTCTATAGTATCCACAAAAAATAACTCACCATTAATTAGTGGATAAGAAAATGATCTGAGTGTAGGCCTATTATAATCACAATGAGGCGATGATGTGCTAATTTTTTTTCTCATGTATATAGTAGGTTTAAGGGTAAGATGATCATCTTGCTTTAAGAGATTAGGATACTGGTTTACTAAATGATGTGCTGTCCACATAGTTGTTCTAAATTGAAGCGCTCTTTGTATCATTCTCATTGCCTTCCTATTAACTTTATTTGCTACTAGGTTTTGAGTTGCTTGTGCAACATTATGAATACAAACCACACCATCGCTGGTAAGTCTTTCGAATACTTCTTCTAAAGCATTGTTTGTTAATCTTACATTTGGATATTCATTAGAGTTTCCATTTCTTGATGTAAGTTGAAGATCTTTTTTACTAATAGGAAAATTTGCTTTTTCTGCCCAGTCACATGTTCTAGGGAGTTGACTGAGTACAGTTTGATTTACTCTTCGAATAAACATAGTACTAAACCAAAACCTTCAATGCCTTCTCAATTCTGCTTTTTACTTTCTCAGCACCCAGAAGTGAAATAATTAAACCCAGGTCAGGGCCTTTGTTTGAGCCGGACAGTGCTACACGAAGCGGCCAATATAAATCTTTTCCTTTAAGAGCTAACTCTTTCCCAATGCCATCTACTTTATTTTTACAATCACCTGGGTTTTGAAAATTAAATAAATTAATTTGGATCAATATTTTCTCTAAAACCCTTCGCCCATTTTCTGTACGTAGAGACGAGGCAACCTCGTCTCTACTAAAATCAAATTCGTCATTGAAAAAGAACTTTATAAGCCCTGGCAGCTCGTCCAGCTTATTTAAACCAGTACGGACAGCATCTATCATTTTTAAGATTTGATCTTTTGGATAGATAGATAAATTTAAATCTTTTTCAAGAAATCTTTTTGAGAGCTCGTATATTTCACTTAGAGATTTTTCTTTTATGTAGTGATTGTTAAACCAGTTTAATTTCGGTAGATCATAAACAGCAGAGCTTTTGCTGATTCTAGAAAGTTCAAATTTTAAAGCTACAGCATCGATTTTAAATATTTCTTCTTCAGGTTTATCTGGCTGTGTCCAGCTCATATGGACTAAATAATTTGCCATAGCTTCAGGAAGATATCCTTCTTTTTGGTATTTATCTATATTTGCAATGTCGCCGTGTTTTCTTTTACTTAACTTTTCTCTGTCATGGGTAAAAATAAGCGGAGCATGCGCAAAAATTGGTACAGGAAATCCAAGAGCTTCAAAAATAGGGATTTGCTTAGCTGTGTTATGAAGGTGATCATCACCACGTATAACATGGGTCATTTTCATATCACCGTCATCTACTACCACTGCAAAGTTATAAAGCGGAATACCATCAGCACGCATAATGACTGGATCTCCGCCCAGGTCATTAGTGTTTACTGAAACAAGTCCTCTTATTTCATCATTCCATTTTATGTCTGTATTGTCGGGCAGTTTAAATCTGGTTACTGCTTTTCTTCCTTCAGAGATAAATTTATCTTTTTGATCTTTAGTAAGATTTCTGTGTCTGTTGTCGTATTTTTCAGGGACTTTTGCAGCACGTTGGATTTTTCTAAGCTCATCTAGTTCTTCTGGTGTGACAAAACAATAATATGCTTTTCCCTCATCTAAAAGCTTTTGAGCAAACTTTCTGTATAAATCTAGTCTGGCACTTTGATAATAAGGTCCTTCATCAAATTTAATCCCAAGCCAGTTAAAACCATCTAAGATTTCTTTTGTATATTCGTCTTTGTTTCTTTGAACATCAGTATCTTCAATTCTAAGAATGAATTTCCCGCCATGTTTTTTTGCAAATAGACAATTATAAAAAGATGTTCTTACAGTGCCTAAATGAAGACTGCCAGTTGGGCTTGGGGCTATGCGGACTCTTATTTCTTTTTCTGACATTTATTTTACTTTCTGTAATTTAATACACTTACTTGCTTGATTTCACCGTTTGGAATAATGTGAATTCCACCAGAGGTATCTTTTAAAGAAGTAATTCTTAAATTCATATTTTCAACTACACCAGTAATATCTCCAATTTTTATTGTGTCACCAATTCCAAATTGATCCTCAAGTAAAATAAAAAATCCGTTTACTACATCTTTTACAATGTGCTGTGCTCCTAAACTTACTGCTAAGCTGAGTAATCCTGCACTGGCAATAATGGGCATAACATCCAGCCCAAGCTCATGAAGTATCATTATGGCTGCAATTGCAGTAATAATTGCACTGCTTGTAGAATAAAAAATTTGCTTTAGTGAACTAATTCTGCCGGTTTTTCTTAACCTGCTTAAAAAATTATCAGCAGCAACGTTAACCAAATATTTACTGAAAAATGCGACTAAAACAACTAAAAGAATTTTAAAGCAGCTTGGCAGCACCAAAGTCATAAAAGTTTCAATTAAATTTTGAAAAAATTCCAACATCAATTTACTAAGTAATTTTAACAACCCCTACTTTACCTTATTGACATAATGTCATAACAGGAGTAAAATATTTATTAACTATAAAATTAAGGAATTAAAAATATGAGCGAATCAACTGTTCATCATGTTATGGCACCTGCTTTGTTTAGTGTATTTGATATTTTTAAGAGAATGGGCAAGTTTAATGGACTTGACTTGAGGATCAATGGAAATAAAGCTCAAATAAGCGGACATGACTGTTCCTCTACTGGTTGCTCTCTGCTTAAAAGCATTCTTGAAAGTGAAGGATATAAGGTTAGTCCAGAAAATATAGAACTAGGTGTAATTTAACTAATTAAATTGTCCCTGAACTTTTCAAGAGCAGATTTCAGCTCTTTCTTTTCATTATCATCAAGAGCTGCACCGCTGTTTAATTTATCTTCTAGTTTTTTATTGTTTGCACTCATGAATCTAAACCATTCTGATTTAAATCTTTGAATGTCTTTATTTTCGACATTATCAAGAACACCTTCATTTGCTGCATAAATGATGGTGACTTGTTGTGCTACTGAAAGCGGGTTGTACTGTGGCTGCTTTAATACCTCGGTAAGTTTTTGACCGCGCTTAATCTGTTGCTGGGTTGCTGGATCAAGATCCGATGCAAACTGTGCAAATGCCTCCATTTCTCTAAACTGTGCCAAATCCAGTCTGAGTTTTCCTGCCACCATTTTCATGGCTTTTGTCTGGGCTGCACCGCCTACACGACTTACTGAAATACCGGCATTGATTGCAGGTCTTGTACCGGCATTAAATAAATCTGTTTCAAGAAATATCTGTCCGTCAGTAATAGAAATTACATTTGTAGGAATATATGCAGAAACATCACCTGCCTGAGTTTCAATAATTGGAAGAGCTGTCATTGAGCCGCCGCCAAGTTTATCGCTTAGTTTTGCAGCACGTTCTAGCAGTCTGCTATGCAGATAAAACACATCACCGGGATATGCTTCACGACCAGGCGGTCGACGAAGCAAAAGACTCATTGCTCTGTATGCCCATGAATGTTTTGTAAGATCATCATAAATAATTAAAACGTGTTTCCCTTTTTCCATAAACTCTTCGCCTATGGCTGCTCCTGCAAACGGTGCAATAAACTGCAGTGCTGGAGGATCAGTGGATGCTGCAGTGACAATTATGGTATATTCCATTGCTCCTGCATCTTCAAGTGTTTTTTTAATCTGAGCAACTGAACCTTGCCTTTGTCCGATGGCTACATAAATGCAGATAGGACGGTTTGGCTGATTTTTTTGATTTATGATAGTGTCAATTGCAATTGCAGTTTTTCCTGTCTGTCTGTCGCCTATAATTAATTCTCTTTGTCCGCGACCGATTGGAATCATGGAGTCAATTGCTGCAATTCCTGTTTGAAGTGGCTCACAAACCGATTGTCTTTTTATAATCCCAGGAGCTACTTTTTCTACTGGTCTGAATTTGTTTGATTTAAATTCACCTTTGCCGTCAAGCGGTTTTCCAATAGGACTTACAACACGACCGATTAATTCATCACCTACAGGAACCGATGCAATTCTTCCTGTAGTTTTTACTTGTGTTCCTTCTCTTACGTCTCTGGCATCGCCAAATAAAACTATACCGACACTGTCTTCTTCCAGGTTTAAAACCATTCCCACGGTTTTATCTTTATCATCAAATTCCACTAGTTCACTGGACATTGCTTTTTCAAGTCCATGAACTCTTGCAATTCCGTCACCGACTGATATTACACTTCCAACATTGCTTACAGTCAGTTTTTCCTGATACTGACTTATCTCTTCTTTTAATATGCTTACTATTTCATCTGTCTTAATTGCCATTTTTTCCCTCTCTTTGTCCTTTCATATATTTTTCTTACTGAAGTTTCTATTTCCCTTTGTTCTTTCGCCGTCTCGCCCCACCGCCGGTTCGTTCTATCCCAGTCTCTGTTTTAAATTTTCAAGTTTTCCTTTTATGCTTCCGTCATATATCAGATCGTTTACTTTTACTACCAGTCCACCGATTAAACCAGGTTCGATTTTTGTTTCTATTGTAACTTTTTCATTTTTACTTAAGATATTTTCTAATTTTTGCTTAAGCTTTTCAAGTGTTGTATTGTCAAGCTCACTAGCTGATGAAACCTCGGCAATTACTATGTTTTTTGACTTATTTACAAGTTTTATAAGATGATTTTGTATTTCAGGAAGCAAGTTAAACCTTTTATTATCCAGAAGAACAAAAAGCAGATTATAAACATTTTGACTTATCTTTTCTGAAAACAGTTTTTTTAGAAGTCCTTTTTTTTCTTCAGCTGAAATTGCCGGATTTTCAAAGATTTTTTTTGTGTCTTTAATTTCTTCAAATGCGTTATTAATTGTTTTAATTTCACTTAGAAAAGTTTCCTGCAGATTTACATCACCGTTTGTAAGCTCTATTAGTGCCTGCGCATAATTTTTTATTGTTTTTTTTGATGTTTGCATATTTGTGCGGGCGAGGTTACGTAACCTCGCTTTCAGTTTTTGCTGGGCGCTCCTAGCTCTGCTATAAAGTTTTCCATTAACTTATTTCCAATCTCCTTGTTTTTAACTATCTGATTTAAAGAATCCTCAGCAAGTTTAATAGCAGTTTGTGCGGCTGATCTTTTTATTTCCTGAATAGCCTCGTCTTGTTTTGCATTTATTTCTTTTTTAACTTTAATGTGCAATTGTTCAAGCTCAGCCTCAGTCTCATCTTCTGTTTGTTTTTTAATGGTGCCGGCAGTGTTTTTAGCTTCTTCTTTAATGGCTTGAATCTCTTTTTCAGCATTTTCTACTTTCTTTTTAATCTCTTCAAGTTCTTTTGTAGCTTTAATTCGAGTGTTTTTTGCTTCGTCCAGCTCTTTACTTATTTGTTTTTTTCTTTGATCAATGATTTTCGGCATAAATTTATTTCCCAGATAAATAAAAGCAAGAGCTAGAATTATAATATTTAGAAGATTTGAATTTACAAATATATCCCATGCCGTAGGAGCATGATGATGTGCTTCAGTATGTGCAGTGGTATTTTCAATGTGCTCTGACAAGTGTTTTCTCCCCGCTTCCCAGGACTTTATTTGTAATTAATTCTGTTAGTGCTTTTATTTTACTCTCCATTTGTTTCATGGCTTCGTTTTGTTCTTCTCTTATGAGCTTTATTGACTTATCTTTTTCTTTATTTAGCTCAGCCAGAAGTGCATTAATTTTTTCTTCTTTTTTCTTTTTGGCTTCGTTGATTCCATCTTCTATTAACCCCTGAGCTGTATGCCTGGCTGATTTCATCTGGGTTTTATAATTTTCAAGAAGTTTACTTGCAGCTTCAGATGAATTTTTTGCCTCTAAATATTCTCCTTCTATAAGATTTTTTCTTTTTTCAACAATTTCACCTACTGGTTTGTATAAAGTCAGATTTACAAGGTAAATAAATACCAGAAAACTAATGGCAAATAAAACAAGTGTGAAATTTAATTCAAGTAACATTTAATACCGCCTGGTGTAGGGGCGCAGTGTACTACGCCTGCAATTGTAAGAACAACAAAATTGCAATTAAAAATGCAAAAAGTCCAAGTGCTTCTGCAAGTGCTGCAAAAATAAGTGTATTTGCTAAAAGTCTTCCTGTAGCTTCAGGCTGACGTGCCATTCCTTCAAGTGCTTTGCTGGCTGCAAGACCGACACCTATTGCCGGGCCGCCAACTCCTGTTACTGCTAAACCTGCTCCAATAGCTAGTCCCATTTTTGCCAGATCTGAATTATTGGCTACTGCTGCTCCTGCTTCTGCAATTAAAACTGGATCCATTTATTTCCTCCGAATTCCTGTGTATAACATGATTTTTACCTTAAGGATTATAACAAATACAGAATGTCGAATGTCGAATGCAGAATTAATATTAATAAAGAAATGAAAATCAGGTTAAAAAATCTGCCTCTACAGATCTAAAACAAACATTAATTTAAATCTGCTCTGTTAATTCCAGGTGATGTTATTCCTCTAATTAAAATATTTTTATCTGATAATTTTGAAGCTTCATTTAAAACCCACATTTTTTCATTAACCATTTCACGGGTTGAATAAATAGTTATAACATCTCTTCCATTTTCATTTGTAGCTCTTAGTTTTGTGAATCCATTACTTTTTAAAAAAGCCATGGCATCCTGAAATCTTTCAGGAAGGATTATATAAATTATGGTTCTATTTATGCAGAAGTCAACTTTTTTATATGCTGGTCTTACAGTGGTCATGATTTTTACTCAGGTGGCTCGCTCATAATTCACTTCGCCACCTTTCCAGAGTGCACTAAATATCTGTTTCTTACCACAATATCCAGGTTTTGCCGAACAAGTCGAACAAAACCTTTCCTGATTAATTGTTATTGTGGTCATTTTATAGGTGGTGAGTAATTACTGGTCATATTAATTCTTAAACGGTTAATTAAATTAGAGGATTAATAATACATTGCACTATGTATAAAGAGAAAAAAATTAATTAATTTTTTATTAAAGCAAATTAATATGCAGTCTTTTGGATTAAAAATCCATTAGCTCCTGGTGTTAATCCATATCCTGCCCGAAGTTTTCCAGGTTGCCTCATACTATCTATTGCTTTTTCTAGGGTTCTTCGCATACTATTAGGTATGTATCCTCTACTTTGGAAAGTTAAATATGGTCCTTCGCCATCCGTAGCGACTTCTTTAAAAAGCACTTCAACTTCATAACCTGATCCTGTGCTAAATCCTGCAGCAGCTAACACTTGTCTTGCTTTAGCTGCTGGATCATCGGCAGCTGGTGTTGCAGAAGCAGAAGCTACTATAGGTGGAAATGCTGAAGAGCCAGTAGGTATACCAGGTGGTTGAGTTGCCATAGACATAAGTTAATTTCCTTTCTTTAAATATTTTGAAATTAGGTACAGTTTAATTTTTCCTTGAAATATTGTCAATAATATACATAATTAATTGGATTTAATCTTCATAAATCAGGTATTGCTTTTATTATTATGTAAACTTTGTACGAGTTCTATAATTAATAAACCAATGATTTTTAAGAAATTAATATTAAAGAATTTCATGTCTTATTTAAATGCCGAAGTTGATTTTTCAGGCATACATGTTTCATGTCTTACCGGCGTAAACGGTGCTGGAAAATCCACTCTTCTTGATGCCATTACATGGGCTCTTTGGGAAGAAGGAAGAGCAAAAACAGATGAATTAATAAAGCTGGGAAAAGATGAAATGTCCTGTGAGCTGGATTTTTTTATGGAGGATGAGCTTTACAGGGTTTACCGCTCACGTGTAAAAGGTTTTAAAAACTCACAAGGAAAATCAAATCTTGAGTTTCAAATTTTTAATTCCAAAGATAATAACTGGGTTTCACTGAGTAGGAGTTCCACCAGACAGACTCAGGAATTAATAACTAAAACTCTTAGAATGGACCATGCAACTTTTGTAAACAGTGTGTATCTCAGGCAGGGAAAAGCAGATGAGTTCACTGTAAAAAAACCAAATGAAAGAAAACAAATACTGGCAGATATTCTGGGACTTGAAGTTTATGACAGGCTTTGTGAGGCAGCAAGGGAAAAAACAAAAGAAATAGAACAAAACGTTTCATTTGAGCTGAATATCATTAATTCATTTAAGGAAAAAATTTTAAAAGAAGACAGCATAAAAGAATCTTTAAGTAGCATAAATGAAAAACTGAAACTTGAGGAGGATAAATTTAATCAAATTAAAAAAGAACTAAAGCAGAAAGAAAAAGAACTGAATGAAAAGAAAGAAAAAGAAAAGCAGATTCAAACACTTGAACAATCCCTCAGTAGCCATGAAAGCCTTATAAACACTTTAGGTGACCAGCTTAAGAATGCTCAGGCAAAAGAAGAAAAATATAAAAAATTATTAGATAACAGATCTCAGATAGAAAACGAATATAAAATATATATAGAAGCAAAAAAAGCCCTTGAGCTGCATGAAAGAGAAAAAGATCTCTATAATCAACTTTTACAAGAAAAGAACCTTCTTGAATTAGAGCTAAAAAGTGCAATTAATCAATCATTAAAAGACTCCCTGTCAAAAGTAGAAACAGAAGGATTAACACTAAAACATAAAAAAGAGTTACTTTTATCGGACTTAAAGAAGTTAGCTGAAAAAAAACAGGAAATGGCTAATAAAATTGAAACCCTTCTTTTGCACAATCATTCTGAACCATGTCCTCTCTGTAAGGGTGAAATAAAGGATAAACAAAAAGTAATAGAGTCATATAAATCAGAGTTAAAAAATTGTGAAACAGAAGAACAAGTTTTATCTACTTCTCTAAAGCTACAAGAAAAAGAACTTTTAGAAAAAAGGGGCAGGTTTAATGAAATACTTGAAATCTCAAAAGGGGAATTCCAGAGAGCAAAAGAACATGTTCTTACTCTTGAAAAGGAAAATGATCACCTGATTAAAAAAATTGTTGGAAAGCTAAATTCTGCTATAGCTAGTTTAGGAAATTCAAGCTATGACCAAAAGTTTTGTGATGATCTGAAAAGAAGTTTGGAAGAAAAAGAAAATATTATTTTTATCTATAGTTCACTCCAGGAAGCAGAAGCTGAATCTGAAAAATTAAAATATGAAATAAAAAATCTTAGCCTTAAGATAAATACAGGCAAGGAAGAACTTTTCAGGCTTTCAGAAATGATAAATGACAGCAAAAAACACACAGGGAATATATCTTTGCTGGTAAATGAGGTTGAAGAAATAAGAAAAAACGAATTAACTGCAGATACTATTTTAAATCAGACTAAAAAAGAAACAATAATTCTTGAAGAACAGCTTAAAGATATTGAAAATATTAAGTCTTCAGTAAGAGAAAAAGAAAATAAAATAGAATCCCTCACTAACGATAAAAAATACTTTGAAATACTTGAAAAGGCTTTCAGTAAAAATGGTATTCAGGTAGCTATTATAGAAACTATTGTTCCGGAAATTGAAAAAGAAGCAAACAGAATATTAGGCAGACTGACTGAAAATCAGATGCACGTTGGTTTAAAAACACAAAGAGAAAAAAAATCTTCTCTTGGACTCATAGAAACCCTGGATGTAATTATTTCTGACGGTGCAGGCTCACGAAACTATGAACTTTACAGCGGAGGCGAGGCTTTTAAAATTGATTTTTCAATTAGGCTTGCACTGTCCCGACTTCTGGCTAATCGTGCTGGAGCAAAACTTCAGTCACTAATCATAGATGAAGGTTTTGGATCGCAGGATAAAGCCGGAAGAGAAAGACTGGTAGAAGTAATAAAATCGATTCAGAATGAATTCGAATTAATTATTGTGGTTACTCATATTGATGAACTTAAAGAATCTTTCCCTGTGCAAATTCAGGTAGACAAGGATGATGAAGGTTCAAAAATCACTCTTTTAGCTTAGCTATTAACATTGCATATACGTCAGATAACATCATGAATAAAGCAGAAATAAAGTAAATCTCTTTGAAAATTTTGAAATAATGTGTAAAACCCTATGTATTTGTCTATAATTCAAATAAGGGTTTCAAAGATGAGCTCGAAATATTAAAAAACATATAGTGCCAACCTTGGACGAAACAACATATACAAAATTTATTAACCAGTTCATTGATAAATTTTCCAAACTGGATAGGCCGCAGGCAGAGCTTGAAAGAGTAAAAAAAGCCCTTGAATTTGCCTGCAAACTTCATCGCGGGCAGGAAAGAATCAGTAAAGAACCTTATATAACTCACCCTATTTCAGTAGCTGAAATATTAATTGATTTGAACTGCGATACTGATACTATTTGTGCCGGACTTTTACACGATACGCTTGAAGATACTGATATAGATGTTTTAAAACTTGAAGCTGAGTTTGGACCTAAAATAAGCCAGCTTGTTGAAGGAGTTACAAAACTTGGAAAACTAAATTTTATTTCTACTCAGGAGCACCAGGCAGAAAACTTCCGTAAAATGCTAATGGCTATAGCAGTTGATTTGAGGGTAGTTCTGGTAAAGATTGCAGATAGACTCCACAATATGAAAACCCTCGGGCATCTGCCGCCGGAAAAACAAAAAAGAATTGCAAAAGAAACACTGGATATTTTTGCTCCCCTTGCAAATAGATTTGGCTTAAACAAAGCTAAAAATGAACTTGAGGATTTATCATTTTTTTATCTTGATCCGGAAAAATTTAAAGAAGTTGAAGGACTGGTAATAGGTGACAGAGAATACAGCGAAAAGAAAATAAAGGAAATCATTGAAAAAATAAAAACTGAGCTGAGTAAATCTGAGATTCATGCTGAAATTTACGGTCGCCCGAAACATCTCTACAGCATCTACAAAAAAATGAAAAGACTTGATTCAAAGGAACTTTATGATTTACTTGGAATAAGAATTATTGTAGAAAGAGAAAGACAATGTTATGAAGTAATGGGAATAATTCATGATCTCTTCAGTCCTATTCCAGGGAAATTTAAAGACTATATTGCTATCCCGAAAACAAATCTATATCAGTCACTTCATACCGCAGTAGTAGGACCTCATGGAAGGCCGGTAGAAATTCAAATTAGAACTGAAGAAATGCATCAGATAGCAGAATATGGTATTGCAGCACACTGGAAATATAAGGAAACGGGTTCTCATAAAAAAGCAGACGATATTTATGATGAAAAACTTTCATGGATAAGGCAACTCATTGACTGGCAGAGAGAACTTAAAGATCCTGAAGAGTTTGTTGATGCTGTTAAACTTGATTTTTTTTCAGATGAAGTTTTTATTCTTACACCAAAAGGGGAAGTAATTGATCTGCCTCGTGATTCTACGCCAGTGGATTTTGCATATAAAATTCACACAGACGTAGGAAACAGATGCATTGGAGCAAAAGTAAACGGAAGAATAGTCCCACTTGACACAAAACTAAAAACAGGAGACATAATAGAAATCATTACCGGTAAAAATGCACATCCAAGCCTGGATTGGCTTAACTATGTGGTTACAAGCTCAGGTAAGAACAAAATCAGACAATGGTTTAAAAAACAACACAGAGATATTCATATTGATCAGGGCAAGAAACTTATTGAATCTGCTTTTGGAGAGGATAAGGCAGATCAAATCATGGCATCTGAAGAATTTCTTCAGGCAGTGCAAAAACTTAACAGACCAAGTAAAGAAGATCTTCTGGCATCGCTTGGATGCGGGGACATAACAATTTCACAGCTTAAAGGAAAGCTAAAAGATATCCTGCCGCAGGAAGAAGAAAATATTCAGATTGTACCTCCTAAAACAGAAGAAGAAATAGCAGCACTGGACGGAATGATGCATCATCTTGCTAAATGTTGTTCACCTCTGCCTGGTGAACAAATTGTAGGGATGGTTTCAAAAGGCAAAGGGATTATTGTTCACAGATATGATTGCCAGAATCTTGATACGGTGGAGGAAGACAGAATAATTCAAATTCAATGGCAAGGAAGTAAAGAAAAAGCTTACAGTGCAGCACTGGAAATTGAATGCATTGACAGGGTAGGAATCTCAAGAGATATTTTAAATAAGATTGCAGATGAAAAAATAAATGTACGTGATTTACGTGTGATTGCAAGAACATCAAATGACACCGCGGTTATAAAAATAGTTGTTGAGGTTATTGATCTTTATGATCTTAGAAAAATAATGGCAAGCATAGGAAGGGTAAGTGATGTACTGAATGTTTTTAGGTCAGGAGAATATAAACGAACTACTTTGTTTAAGAAAAAATCAATTGCAAATAAAGACAAAAACGGTAAGTCAAAAAAATCTTTAGAAGATGATTTTTAATTTATTTTTAAATACCAGGTAAATATCTGGATACACTTAAAGAACTTGGACAATCAAACGCGCTTGTTTTATAAGGTTTAGTATTAAAAGGGCAAATCTCACCCTCATGAAATTCACAGAAATATGTTACTTGTTTGTCATCTTTACTGTCTTCTGAACAGCAGCATTTACTAAAGGCAGCTCTTGGTCTACCGTCTGATGCTTCGTAATAGCCTGAACTCTCTGCAAAAGAGGGTTGTGTAAGACCGAAAAGCATAGTAAACAGCAAAAATGAAAATATGCTGAGCGGCCAATTCTGAATTGTAATTTGTCGTATGTGCATGCTAATTAAGTTTCTAAGCTAGCTTCATAAGGGTTATACCCACGCTTAATTAAGGGTTAACTAAATAAGAGGATGTATTATGCTTAAAATTAGTACTTAAACACTTTTTTTATAGTGATTTATATCACCAAAACAGTGGGTTTACTCACTTATATTAAATCCACAGGTACAACTATCACTTTCCTTTGTGGATATTTTAAAGTTAAAAGTTTTATCATCTTCAGTTACTTGTAAGCCTGGACATTTTTTATCACCTTTATTTGTCATGGGTTTGCAGGTGTATGTTTTAGATGCAACTTGTTTGCAGCAACAAATCTCGCTGCTTTTATTCATCGGCATTTTATTGTCTTTTGCACATGTAAGTGCAAATGCTGGAAATTGTATACTCAGCATGTTGGCCAATAAAACTAAATAAAATAATTTGGTTAACATATTTCTTTTATGTTTGTTTATAATCTTAGATTCTTAATTAGATTATGGAATCAGATATATTCTATAGCCTCATCAAAAGTATATGGTTAAGCACCTTTAACTAAAGGTTTTAGCAGCGATAAAAATTTCTTTACTGGCAATCCGACCACATTTGAATAATCACCAGAAATACCTTTTACAAATTTTTTCCCTATACCTTGTATTGCATAAGCTCCGGCTTTATCCATGGGCTCTTTTGTTTTTATGTAATCAAGAGCCTCCTTTTTTTTGATTTGTTTCATTTTTACAGCTGTTCTTTCATAGCCAACCACTGCTTTTTTCTTTTTAAGATCTAGTATTGCTATTCCGGTATAAACATCATGTTTTTTATTACTTAGAAAAGTTAATTTTGAAAGTGCATCTTTTTTATTTTTTGGTTTGTTTATAATTTTATTTTTACAGACAACAATTGTATCAAAACCAAGAATAATCTCATCACCGTTCAGTTTCCCCGGATTCGTTAAAATAGCAGAAGTTGCTTTTAGAATTGCTAGGATTTTTACTAAATCATTTTTTCTTTTATTTGTTAAGTTTTTTATAGCTGCAGTTTCATCCAGATTACTGTTAAGCACCTGGAATTTAATGCCTGCATCTTTTAGCAGCCTTTGTCTTCGCTTTGATTCTGAAGCCAGGATAATGTTTCTCATTTTGTTTTAGCTTAGTAAAGTAGTAAATTATTGTATTAGCAGAAAATATGAATGTGATACCATAATAGCTGATATTAATAAGAGGGTATAAGCAGCTTATGAAAATAAAAGTAGTTTTAGCTTTGATTTTATCTTTAGAACTGATATGTTCTGTTTTTAGCTTTGCTTTTGCAGAAGAAAATATCAAAAGCGAACCTGCCGAATCTGAAAAACCCAGTGATGTAAAAGTAGTTAATGAGAATTCTATAGAAGAAGAAATTGAAAACAAATGGACTGAAACCTTAAAATTAAAAGATTATTATTTATTGCCTGATTACCTTGAAGTAAGAGACAGGTTTAAAGACTATGCTGCAACAATAGCTAAAAACTATGAAGAGACCCCGGATGTATTTAGTTCTGCAGTAGTCCATGGTCTGATTTTAATTGATCGTGGAGAAATCTCAAGAGCAAGAAAAGTCTGGGAAAAAGCAGTGGAAGATTTTGCAGGTAATCCAACACCAAAGGTTTACAAAGCCTGGGTTGATGCACTTGAAGGAAATTATCTTCTTGCAAAAGATGCCTGGTATCCGGTTGCAAAAGAAAAAATAGAACTTGGAATAACTGGGTCCATGTCTGGAATATGGCTTCCTTACCATACTGATTCAATCCTTGGTCTTTATTTGATAAAGGATAATTTACCTGAAAAAGACAAACTAGAAGTAGAAAATGTAATTGATGAAATAGCTAAACACTTTGCAAGAAATCCAAAAATTGCCTCTATACTTATAACAAAGGATTATAAGGCTGGAAAAATTAAATCTGCTGCAGAAAAACTTGCAGTGGTTCTTGAAAGATATCCAGAGGAACCTGAACTTATAACTCTCCTTGGCATAGGGCAGCTGCTTTCCAGACATTATGAGGATGCATTGAATTTATTTGATAACTCAAATAAAATATTTCCTAATTCACCCACGACACATCTTATGAAAGCAAGAGTATTATTTGCTTTAAATAAAAAGAAAGAATCTGAATCTGAGTATGAGAAAGCTTTAAAAATTGAACCTGGATTACAGGATCCTGAAAATTATAAAAGCAATAAATTATTAGCTGAAAAAAGCTATATTGTTAAGCCAGCAAAAGCTGATAAAAAACGAAAAAAAGACGAATTTCACAAAAGCTAACATAAAGAATTTAAGGAACAACTGTATCCTCTTATCTTTTAGTCCGTCATAATTAAACGTTATGAAATCTGCAATACTATCTACTTCATTACAAGTTTTATTTCTTTTAATTTTTGCTTGTTTTAATTTGCCGGCAAATGCAATTTTACAGGAAAAACCTGCTGGAAGAATTATAAGTTTATCTGGTGATGTTACAGTTGCAAAAAACGGAACTCAGTCAAAAGCAAAACCATTTCAAGAACTTACTCCTGGCGATGTAATTACTACTGGAGTGAATTCAAGAGCAGCAATTTTATTAAGAGATGAAAGTTTAATTAAACTTAATTCAAATTCCCAAATTACAATTAAAAATGTAATCCCTTCAGTAAAGCCAGTTTTAGCAGGCCCACAAGAGAAAACTCAGATTAAAAATAATAACGGTGAAATATGGGTTAGAACTAAAAACAGACCCGGCGAAATGGAAATTGATACAAAATCAGGTTCTGCTGCAATTCGTGGAACTGAATTCATACTTTATTCAGATGATAATAAAACATTGCTTACTTTAATTAATGGATCTGCTGAGCTATCGAATTCTCTTGGCTCAGTCCTGGTTGCACAAAATGAACAAGGAGAATCTACACCTGACACTGCACCTGTAAAACGCGCTCTTACGGTTGAAGAAGCTGACAATGCAGTGCAATGGATATTTTATTTCCCTGAAAACTTAAAATATGATGTTAAAGATTCAAGCCTTGAAGTTCTTATAGAAAACTATAAAAACAATCCTGACAAAGATGAGCCAAAAGTTTTGCTTGGTGTAAAAAAGTTAATAAGCGGAAAATATGAAGAAGCACTTAAGCTTTTTGAAGAAGCAGAAAAGATTAACCCTGATTCTTCTGTAATTCATGTAATGAAAGCCAGAACACTTTTTGTTCTCCACAGACAAAAAGAAGCACTGGCTGAAATTGACAAAGCAATTAGCCTGGATCCAAGCTGGTATTTGCCAAGAGCTGAAAAAAGTAAGCTTCTCACGGCACAGGGGGAATTTACAAAAGCAGAAGATGAAGCAAAAGAAGCCATGAAACTTGATTCAAAAGCACCTGAATCATGGCTAAGTCTTGGTGAAATTCAATATGCAACAGGAAGAGTAAATGATGCTCTTAAAAATTTCGAAGAGGCAATTAACCTGGATCCAAATCTGGCGGAAGCACACATAGGTAAGGGTAAAACATTAATTAGTAAGTTTCATAACAGCGAAGCCATTGATGAGTTTTTAAGTGCAGTTTTACTGGAACCTAGCTTTGCAAGAGCACATTTGTATTTAGGACAGGCATACTACCAGAGTAACGAAACAAAAAAAGCAATAAGTGAGATTCAAGAAGCAAGAAAACTGGATCCAAATGATCCTTTGGTGTTAAATAGTTTGTCCATTATTTATGATGTGGCACATGAATATGGAATGGCACTTGAGCTGGATGAAGAAACGATTTCAATTACTCCAAATTTATTTGAATCCGGTGCAAGACAAAGTAGAAACCTTTCAGTAGCCAGTGGAAACCTTGGTATTGAACCGCTTAGATTTGGATTAAGTGACTGGGCATTTTTTCAGGCAAATAAAGCTCTTAGAGAAAACCCAATTGATGGAGCGAGCCATTTTACTCTGGGAAATATTTACAGCAGTAACCGGGTAGATCCTGTAATTCCAAAAGATGGAAGTTCAGGCGTATCTCAGGCACAGCTTAGCACTGGTCAAATCAGAACTCTAAGCGGTACTAATCTAACCGGCATAAATGCAAGAACTTCTACAAATGAATTTGATCTAGGATTAAATTATGCTTCTGATTCTGAAAGAACCATTGGCAGATTACTTACCCCGAGTGTTATTGGTTCACCTAACGGGAGGTACAGATTTTTCAGAGCACCGGAGCTTTATGTAACATCTGAAGGATTTTTTGGGCAGCAGCAAACTTCAGTCTTAAATGAAGGTTCCATTATGGCAAACGGATATCTTGGAACACCATGGAATATTTATGTGAATGGACAGTTTATGGGCGGTCTTGCAAGAAATGTATTTGGAGATTTGACAGGTAAGGGAAATAGATCTTTTGGAAAAGCAGATTTTGCTTTTAGTCCCTTAAAAACACTGGATGTAATTGGTTCATATACCAGAGCGGACGTTAACTTACGAATATTCGATAAAAATTTTCCTAAAGCCAGATCACTTTTTACTCCTGATTTAAATAATTTTGAGGTTGCGACAAACTGGCACCCAAACACTCATAACACAGTCCTCAGCAGATTTTACGGTCAAATAAGTTCATCGAGACTTGATTCCAGTACTCCTGAGCTGGGTAGTTCTAAAGTTTTTGCAGGAATATTTCCGAGAAATTATGGTTATCAGCTTAGACATCTTTTAAATCATAATAAACACAGATTTACCTGGGGTGGTGAATGGTTGAGGTCAAATAATCCCGCTCATGTAAACGTAAGCTTTTTTAGTATGGGACTTATACCGCCTGTTCAGACAATTGGATTTTTAAAAGAAAGAGGAAGATATGACGTTATAACAGGATATACTCAGGATCTTATAAGAGTTAACAAAAAAACAGATGTAGTTCTTGGATTCAGATATGATCAGATTTTCCAAAGAATAAGAGATAATTCTATAACCCAAACCATAACTGATTCTATGAGCAGCAGCGTAGAAGGATTTGAAAAAAGATTTACTGACAGAATTTCATTTAGCCCGCAGGCAGCAGTTGCATATAACATTGGTGAAAACTTTGTACTAAGACTTGGTTCACAACACAAAGCTTTTTATAATACTTTTCTTCCTGAGCTTGCACCTCAGGATGTAGCAGGACTGACTTTTGGGGATCAGGGAGAATTTTTTACACGAGGAACTGAAGGATGGGAGCATGCAGCTAGTTTTGAATATAGAATGCCAAGAATTGTTTCATGGCTTGAATCATTTGTAAAAGTTAAACCGTTTTACAGAAGAATGATGGTAAGAAATTTTGATAGCAGTGCAGATTACCAGGTTCAGAGAGTACGAAACTTGGGCTTTGAAACCAGCTATAATCAGCTCTTATTTAAACAGGTAGGATTTTTTGCAACATATGTTTATCAGCATATAAGAGATAGAACTCCATATAAGATTTTTGATGATGTATCCAGTACACTTGCAATTGTAAACGGTAAAATACCGACATTGCAGGTGCCAAACAGATTTAGATTTGGACTTACATGGCACAGCCCAAGTGGTTTTAGCTTGAATTTCATTAATACTTACATAGGATCAAAATTTGGATCTATCGGAGAGACAGATAAAATCAGAGGATATTTCTTAGGTGATGTAAGTGCCACATATGAATCCCCCAGAACGAAAAGTTATCTTGTAACTTTTGGTGTTAACAATATTTATGGAGCAGCCTTCAGGCAATCATTGCGTCAACGAGATCCGGGAGTTACCTTCTACGGTAATTTTGAGATGAGAGGTGTAATACCTCTAAGTAAATATTTCTGGAGATGACACGAAGTGTCACCCTGAACAAAGTGAAAGGTCTCGTAACGTTTTGAGATTCTTTGCTAACGCTCAGAATGACATCTATCTGTTAATATTTTTATATGCATTTAGATTATCGGTTCTTATTTCCAAATCTTATCTTATTTTTAGCCTATGTTTTAATAACCCTTGAAAAACTTCCTCGAGTGGTAATAGCACTTTTAGGTGCAAGCATTCTTCTTGTCTCTAAATCAATTACACAGGAAGAAGCCTTTCGCGCAATTGATTTTAACGTTATTTTTCTACTTGTTGGAATGATGATACTCGTAAATATTTTAAAAGAAACCGGTGGAGTCAGGTGGCTTGCAATATGGATAGCAAAAAAAGTAAACGGAAGCGGTGTTCTTTTAATGATATATTTTGCACTTCTTACTGCTTTTATTTCAGCATTCCTTGACAATGTAACCACTGTTTTACTTGTGGGTTCAGTAACTATTGCAATTGCAAAGGATTTAAAAATAAATCCGATTCCATATCTGGTTTCTCAGACAATTGCTTCAAATGTTGGAGGCACAGCCACGCTTATAGGTGATCCTCCAAATATAATGATAGGTTCTGCTGCTAAGCTTGATTTTAACCAGTTTATATTTCATCTTGCACCTGTAATTTTAATGATTCTGCCTGTTACAGTTTTTACACTTTATTTAATTTATAAAAACCAGCTTGAAATTCCAAAAGCTGCAAAAAAAGAACTTGTGGAAATGTCACTTAAGGGAGTAATTACTAATAAGAAACTTTTAAGCAAAACACTTATTATTCTTTTAGCAGTAATAATCATCTTCTTTTTTCATAAAGCACTAAATCTGGAAGCAGGCACGATTGCACTGGCTGGAGCATCTGTACTTTTAATTTTTGAAAACAAAAGACATATATGGGAAGATGTAGAATGGACTGCAATTTTCTTTTTTATAGGTTTGTTTATTATTGTAGGAGCAGTTGAAAAAGTCGGCACGATTAAATACCTGGCAGAACTTGTGTTTAATTTAAGCAAGGGTAATTTTGCAGTTACTACTTATGCAATTCTTTGGATATCAGGCTTTGCATCTGCAATTATTGACAACATTCCTTATACTGCAACTATGATCCCTCTTATAAAAGAGCTTGGTCATCATTATTCTGATTTAAATCCTCTTTGGTGGTCACTGGCTCTTGGTGCTTGTCTTGGCGGAAACGGCTCTCTCATCGGTGCCAGTGCAAATATTGTAAGTGCTGAAATGTCAGGCAAGCTTGGGTATCCAATTTCATTTTTAGAGTTTTTCAAAGCAGGATTTATTGTAATGATTGAATCACTTATAATTTGTACAGTATATATTTGGCTTAGATATTTGCATTAACCAAAATTGTCATTGCGAGGAGGACGAAGCCCGACGAAGCAATGACAAAATGTGAAGTTACTTGCTTACTAAATTAGTTAGATGTAACAGTTACTATTAATTAATTATTGTCCTATAGTTACAAGGCTACTACAGAGAGTACCATCAAGCGTACATAACTTAACCTGCAATCCTACCGCAGCTTGTGATGTAAATTGTGTTATAGCTACATTTGTACTTGACAAACACATCTTACCTACAGAAGCTCCAGCTACATGTAAAGAAGTACCATCTGCTGTTGTAAGCCTAACGCATTGATCAGAAGATGCAGGAGAAAAAGCTGACTTTGTAAAATTAATGCTTAAAGCAGCTCCTCCACTATAGCTAGTATTTATTACTTTAGTAACACTATTTAGATTAATGGTTCCAGTAATAGGTGTTGTTGTTGAAGTAACGGTAGCAGAATTACTACAATATCCAGTTGTGGTATTACATAGCCTTACTTGAATCCCGGACTGAAAACTAGAGGTAAAATAAGTATCTTTGCTATAAGAAATTGGTCCATTATTAAAAGCCAGGCATAACGATGGGTGCATATTATTATTATTGGTATCTTTTAACACTGCACAATTACTTCCACCAAGCGAGTTTGCATTAAAATCAATAGTTACAGTGCCTCCATTTATGCTTACGCTGTTCAATGTAATAGACTCTGCTTGTGTTACTGCTACAGTTGAGCTGCAATTGTTTGAATTATCTTGGTTGCATAACTTGACCTGTGTACCACTTACAAGAGAAGGAGTGAAATCAGATGTAGGGAAAACAGAATTGAAAGATCCAGTCCCGCATAAATTGCCTGGCTTGATTGTAGTATTGTTTGTATCTTTTACCAGCAAACATGCGTAAGGATCAACACTGTGGGATATCGTTACATTGCTACCACTAATGGTTACACTCGTAAGCGTAATTGTTGGGGGTGGAGTACAGCCAGATTCAGAGTAAGTTCCTCCAGATGGACATGAGCAAACATTTTGAGAATTATATGTTGCAGTGCCTGCACACTGGCAAGGGTTTGAGGAGCTGTAAACTTCATTTAGGGGACATACCCGACAACCTATTGCAGTATAAGAAATAGCAGAGCTTGGACATTTGCAATAACCATTTACATTGGTAGTTGTCCCGCCCAGGGACTGACAGGTGCATGGACTAGCGGAGCTAATATTTGGTCCTTCACCAGCTCCACAGGTACGCGTTGTTGATACCGGACAACCTCCTGAAGCATAGACTTGTCCATTTGTACATTGACATTGACCGTTAGAACCAACTGTTGCGCCGCTTGCACAAGTACAAGGATTTGATGAACTTGATACTTCACCTAGTGTACATGTATGAGTTGTTGTTGAACCACAACCTGTTGCTGTGTATGGAGGAGTATTGTTATTTGGACATTGACAAGTATTGCCAGTACCAAATGTTGCAGTACCTGCACATGTGCAAGGATTTGATGATGTGTTAGCTTCACCAACTGTACAGGTACGAGTTGTTGATCCTGGACAACCTCCTGAAGCATAGACTTGTCCATTTGTACATTGACATTGTCCGTTAGAACCAACCGTTGCACCAGTTGCACAAGTACAAGGATTAGATGAATTTGATACTTCACCTAGTGCACAAGTATGAGTTGTCGTTGAACCACAACCAGCTTGTGTAATAGCACAACTTCCGTCAGAACATTTATACGGGGTTGCTGGAGGACAGGAAGAGACAGGGCATGTTGCAAGCGTAACTGCACAAGTGTTATCAGAACATCTAATTGGTGTAGCTGGAGGACAGGAAATATTAGAACATCCTGCTTGTGTATATGCTTGCCCGTTTGTACATTGGCATAATCCATTTTGTAAGTTAAATACTCCACCAGGTGCACAAGTACATGGATTTGTTGCCGTTGGAACAATACCTGGTGAGCAATAATTTGATGTGGCTAAAGAATTACTGCAACCATTTTCTTTAGTATATGTTTGAGTTAAAGATGTGCAAGTACAAATATTATTGGAGTTTAAATAAGTTCCGCCTGAAGGATTACAGGTACAAGGATTAGTCGTTGTAGATGCTATTCCTGGTGAGCAATAGTATGTTGACGAAGAACATGTTCCAGATCCTGTTGGATAACTACCGTCAGTACATTTGCAAACTTGTCTTGTACTGCTATAAGCAGTGCCAGCAATGGCAGTGGGAACTAAGTTAGAAGGACATGTAGAAACACAAGTAGTGCCTAACTCATATGGTGTTGATGGTGGACAATTACATTGATTAGAAAATACTGGATCTTTGATATACGGCGGCGGGCATGTAAATGTTGATGTGCCGCATCCGGTGGCTGTATAAGGCTGTCCGTTTGAACATTGACAAGAAGATCCATTATTAGTTGAACCTGGGACACATTGGCATACAAGTGGTTGCGGTGTTTCTCCAGGGTTGCAATAACGAAGAATTGAACTGCATCCTAAAGCAGAATAAGCTATTGAGTATCCAGGAGGACATTGACATATGCCGGTGTCAGAAAGATATCCAGGTGATGCACAGGTGCAATTTTTTTCCGATGGTTTTTCACCGGCTTCACAATAACGAGAGTTTTGTTTTTTACAACCTTCAGGACCCAGGCTTGTTGCAATGCTTCCATCTAAATTACATCTGCATATACCGTTTGGATCTGCATATTGTCCAACTCCACATGTACCTATTGGCTTGCTGCCAAAACATCTTTGGCATTCAGGCGAGATAAACATACCTCCGGTAGTATCTCCAAACCCAGATGTGGCAGGTCTTGGGATATTACTTCCTGTTGAATCTCCAAAATTTAAGGAGCCGGATCCGCCTTGTGGTCTAGTAACTTGATTTAAATATTCTCTCACCATAGGAATATTTTTACAATAATCCGGACATTCAAATGATTCACATTTTCCGGATGGTCCGGGGAATTGCCCGGCTGGACAATTACAATTTCCTGATTCATCTTCAATAAATCCAGGCGGGCATTTCTTTTTACAAAATCCATTTGGATCTCTGACTAGTCCTGTTTCACATACAGGCAGACAAATAGATTTATTTGGATCTTTTTCATATTCTTCCGGACATATGTTTGCACAAACTGATGTTGCACCGTCAATTACAATGCCCCTATCGTCAAAATTATCAGGATCCTCACAAAGGCAAGATTTTATGTCAATAGGAACAGGTCCTTTATTGTTTCCTTGTAAAAGTTTAATGTCGTTTGGAAGTTCCTTATTTTCATTACAGCATTTATTTGAAAAATATTTTGACTGTGCATTACATTCAACTCTTCTTCCTGAATTAATATCACAGCCTATATGACAATCACAAACTGGACATGTTTCCGGCTCAGGATTTGATGGCGTATAGTTTAATTTTGTATTATTTGGATCAGACTTATAAGTTTCTTCACAAGCTCTGTGACATGAGATTACCTCACATTCTTTGGTTATATTTTCTTGAGAAGAAACAGAAGGTATACAATATTCTTGCCCATTGGAATCTGAGCCTGTAGTCCACTTGAAAGAGCTAAAGTTTTGACTGTTTTGACTAAAGCATTCTTCTTCTGAAATATCTAATCCTATTCTTGCACAATATAAATCTTTTCTAGGTCTTGCAATGCATGAAGGAATAACAGGCTTACATTTTGAACCTCTGCAGATTTGTTCTGTTTCTTCAGACAATGATTTATCTTCGTTATCACTGCAAAATTCTTTAGGATTAATACATCTTGGTGGTTTTATATTACTAAATTCTTCACAAACCAACGGAGGGCAAGGTAATTGCTTAATAGCACCGGATTTAAATTTACTTAAAACTTCTGCATAAACCTGACATGGTTTTGTTATATCTTCATTTTGTCTCGTAATTGCATTTTCACAATATCCTTTTCCTATATATAAGTTTGCATCTTCTGGTGATTCACTAATAATTTCTCTTATTAAATTAAATTCCGGAAAATTACATTGTGAGTTTTTAATATAATCTTTAAAATCTGCTCCAATTGAATAAAGAATATCTTCATTGTTTAAATCACATCTGTCATCAAATTGAAAAATATCACATCCTAAATCATCCGATGATTCAGATGTTTCAGTGCCTGATTCCAGTTCAGTTAATTGATTTTCTGCTACCTCTTTAGCAAGTGGTTTATATGCCAAGCCTATATTAGCCGTTAAACTTGTTGACTCACTTAAAATAAGAGGTTTATTAACTTTTAACGAATTACTTTCTGCATCATTATCTAAAGCTGTAATTGCATAGAGGTCTTTATCTGTTACAGCATGAACTATACCAGTGGTAACTGTTTCATTGTTTTCTTGCGTTGAATTATCCGTTGATTTTCCATTGAAAGATATAGATTTCAGTTTGAAGTTATTTCTTTTCTTATTTATGTCTTTAATGTTATTTAAATTATTTGCTCTAACCTCAGTCAGGAACGAGCCATTAGGACTTATAGCTACTGTCTTTTCTGAAATCAGGTTTCCATTTAGGTCTTCAACTGTAATAAAACCGTTATTCGAAGATTTTACTACCCCTACAATTAATATTGGAGTCTGATAATTAAATGTATCTGTGGTTGCATCAAGTTCATCTCCTATCAGCCTTAGTTTATAATCTCCGCTAGGAAGTGAGCTTGGTGAAATAGTTACTCCTGAAGGACTGGATACACTTGCAAAATTAACTACAAGAAATCTTCCGCTTAAACCTTTTATTCTTTTTCTTTGAATGCTTAGGGCATTTGCAGGGACAGTATATGTTTTTGTTGAATCTAATGAGGAAACAACGTTTATATTTAATCTTGCTGTTCCATATTTTCTGATTATGTATAAAAGTGGTTTTGGAAGCAATAACAAAACCTGGTTTATATTTGGATCAAGCACACTTCCAAATATATTTTTGTTGCCTTCATTATTAATTGCTGATAAGGTAATTCCTTCAGACGGATTTTTTTTCTTTAGTGCAAATGTACTGCATGGCATTGAAAAAACTAAAATCAATGCTAGAAAAATTGAAAAAATTATATTGGCTGATTTGTTCATATTTAAATCTTGATTAGATATAGATAACTACAGTGTGAATTCCCTCACCTTTTCAAAATAAAACAGGGCAGAGGGGTGTTTTGAAATATTCCAGCAATTCTGCCTTAAAGGAAAACATCAATATTTGGCATTGTAGGGATTCCCCTTACATCTAATTCCGATATTATTTTTAGTACTTAATAAACCCCAATCATTCTAAAAGTAAATTTTATAATTTTATTTTTTAGGCCGGTTTATTTCCAACATTATTCAGTGTTAGTTTTTATTAAAATTTAGGTTTAAGATGTTGATTAAATATATCCATTGGAAATGGAAAAGGATTTGAATCTTTTGGCTTATCTGTATTTTGTTCTTGTTTGGTGGCTGGAGGAGAAATCTCTTGTGGGCTTATATTATTGTTATTTTGATTTTCAATATTGTTATTGGTAGATTCGCCACCATCTATTGGTGAAACAGAAACAACAGATGAATCATTTTCTTGTGGTTGTACATTGATTGGTTCAGAAACTACAGGTGCAGGTTCTGAGACTAGATTATCAGTTTGATCTTTAGATTTATCTTTATCTTCTTTGTCTTCAGTCTGCTTATTTTCTGATTTGTCTCTATCATCTTTATCTTCATTGTGATTCTCTAATTTATCATTATCATCTTTATTGTCATCGTGATTCTCTGATCTATCATTGTCATCTTTATTGTCATCGTGATTCTCTGATTTATTATTATCATCTTTATTGTTTTCAGCTTGCTTACCTTCAGATTTATCTTTATTCTCATTGCTGTGAGGAGAAACTTTTACTGATGGAGTTGGGGAAATAATTGGAGTAGAAATTGTAGCAAGAGAAGGAGAAATGGCTGGAGAAAGAGAAGTGGCTGGAGAAGGAGAAGTGGTTGGAGAAGGAGAAATGGCTGGAGAAAGAGAAATGGCTGGAGAAGGAGAAGTGGTTGTTATAGGAATTGGAGTAGGTAATATAATATTTGAATCATTGGATTTATTATTGTCATTTTTCTTTGTGTTGATTCCAATATTTACTGTGATTCCTGTAACAATTTGACTATTGCCATTGCCAATAGTTTGTGGAGATACTGAAACAATATTAGTACTCATAGAAGAACTAATTGAAACTGGCTGTGCAGTAAATATTGTTACCGGTGGCTCAGTAAAATCATTTATTTCTTCGTCTATATTCTCCAGATCTAAAATTGCTGAGTCATCCTGAACATTAGAATCTATAGCTTCATCCTCATATTCCCATAATATTCCACTAAGAGTAGCCTGATATCTTCTCTTAGTTCTAAACTCAATTATTAACTCTCCGTCCTGATTTGTCGGAGGGGATTTTATTTTTAAATTCAAAAAATTACTGCTGTCAGGATTTCTGTTTTTAATATAAACAATGTTGCCTATGCTGCCATCTGCATATGAAAGTTTTATTCTTAATTGCTGTTCTGGACTGTTTCCTACCAAAGGACTGAAATAAAGTTTTACAGGTAACCATGATACGTAGTTTTTATCGTTAGCAAGAACAATTTTAACTTCCATAGTTTTTCCTCTGTTAAGTGAAGTTAAATAATTTTTATCTTTTCGCGATAACCATCCAGCCTCCTTTAAATCATTTAAATCGATTAAAGATGCTTTTTTAATAACACCGTCAAAACTAATAGATTTTACAAATGGCGGAAGTTTAATCCGGGAATTATTTAGAGAAGGAAACCAGTAATATTTATATTTTTCATTTTGGTGGCTGTTTATATCAAGGACATCATTACTGCTTTCTTCTATAAAGGCAGAGTTTTGATATATAGTTTTAGTTTCAACAAATGCTCTTGCCGGGCCTGTAAGTAAAGTTAATCCTATTGCATAAGCAAGCAGAACTAATAAAAAGCTAAAGAAAAAGCATGTTTTGCAGTTAAATTTATTCATAAAATGCAGTCCCCTGCTACCCCCTAGAGGCATAGTAATTAATTCTTATTTAGATAAAGAATCAGTTAAATCAAGGTCATAAAGCATTAAATAAACAAAGAGCTAACATTAAATTTTTTTAATATATGGGGTGACTTATTCTCAAGCTTTCATCTTATTAATCGTTTGTTGAATTTCACTTTGCGTTTTAAGACCGTAAATCGCATTTCCAGCTACTAATACATTTGCGCCTGCTGATCTCACTATGGGTGCAGTATTTGTATTTATTCCCCCGTCTACTTCAATATATTTTTCTGTTAGATTTGCGTCCTGGAACATTTTTTTTACTTCTGAAATTTTTGGTACTACAGAGCTGATAAAAGTCTGTCCGCCAAACCCGGGATTTACTGTCATTAAAAGCACAAGATCTACAATTTCCAGTACATATTTAAGTAAGTCTACTGGGGTGTGTGGATTAAAAGAAACTCCTGCTTTACATCCAAATTCTTTTATAAGAGCAAGGGTTCTTTGAAGATGTTTACATGCTTCTGCATGTACAGTAATTATGTCTGCCCCGGCACTTGCAAAATCTTTTATGTGTTTATCAGGATCTACTATCATTAAGTGGACATCAAGCGGGAGTTTTGTGATTTTTCTAATGCATTTAACTACCGGAGCACCGATGGTAATATTCGGTACAAAACTACCATCCATTACATCTACATGAATCCAGTCAGCACCTGCATCCTCAACTTTTTTAATTTCATTTTTAAGATCAGAAAAATCAGCAGAGAGTATTGACGGTGCAATTAAAATTTTAGAATTCAGCATAATAATATTTTACAACTTTCATGCCTTTACAGCGACAGCATCCCTTTATAGTCTATAATGTACAGCACCTATGTTATGGTGACTTATTTTTTTACTATTCGCTATCTGCTAAACGCTATCCGCTAGAATAATACTATGGACTTTTTTAAGAGAAATTTTAGACTGCTTATAATTATTGTTTCATTATTGGTTTCATTTTTTTCGTTCTTTTCTTTTTATTTAACTGGTACATATAAACATTTAAAAGAGATTGAAGTAGATGTAGAAAATGCAAGAAACGAGAAAGAGCTTCTTCTTACTCAAAAAGTTGTTGGTTTAAATGAAAAAATTGAAGACCCGGTTCAAAACCTTAAAAAAGAAAAAAATATCTCAGATGCTCAAATAAGAGAAATTGAAACTAAAATTAAACCAGCTCAAATTGTTTTTCAGAACTCGTATGTTACTGTTCTTACACAGTTAATGCTTGGATTAGATTTAGTAGGCGGTGCTCAGCTTACTTTTCAGGCAATTCCAGAAGGTGGCACTGAAATAAATCGCGATACTATTCTTGGGCTTATAAAAGTTTTTGAAAATCGTGTAAATGCATCCGGTACTGCAGAAGCTATTATTCAACAAGTGGGAAAGGACAGATTGTTGGTTGAAATTCCTGGAGCTGATCCTGAGGTTGTAAAAAGAAGACTTTTAAAAACAGCATTTCTTGAATTTAAAGAACCCGCAAAGCTTATAAATCCTAAGCCTGATGGAAAAATTGATTTAAGCATGGCAGATGAGTTTATCTGGATTTCGAGTGGAATTACAGGAAAAGATCTTAAAAAAGCTCAGGCAGTTACAGATGGAGCCGGCAACTGGTTAATTGCTTTTTCTTTAAAAGGTCCTGCTATAGAACAATTCGGAAAACTTACTGAGAGATTAATTGAAAAACCACTTGCTATCTTTCTGGACGGCAGACTTATTTCAAGCCCGACAGTACGCTCTGCAATAACAGGTGGAGAAGGCCAAATTGAAGGAAGATTTAGTGCAGAAGAAGCACAGGATCTTGCAGTTCAGTTAAATGCCGGTGCGCTTCCTATACCTGTAAAAATTATTCAGGAGAGATCTGTCGGTGCAACACTCGGTCAGGATTCAATAAATAAAAGCTTAAAAGCTGGTGTTTACGGTATATTGTTTGTAATTTTATTTATGCTTATTTTTTACAGACTGCCTGGAATAATTGCCAGTATTGCTCTTCTTTTATATACATTAATAACTATTGCGATTTTTGAAAATACAGTTACTCTTACTCTGGCTGGTGTTGCAGGCTTTATTCTAAGTATTGGAATGGCAGTTGATGCTAATATTCTTATTTTTGAAAGAACCAAAGAAGAATTAAAAGCTGGAAAAAGTTTCTTTAATGCAATCAATGCAGGATTTGATCGGGCATTCAGCAGTATTTTTGACAGTAATGTGAATACTTTAATTGCATGTCTTGTTCTTGTGGTCTTTGGGACAGGGCTTGTAAGAGGCTTTGCTATTTCACTAGCCATAGGCGTACTTGTAAGCATGTTCTCGGCAATTTTTGTCACTAAAACCTTGTTATCAGTTGCTACAAAAATCGCTGCTTTTAGACATCCTGTTTTATATGGGGTAAAAATTTAGAAGGCAAGGTTTGCAAACCTCGCTTTCATTACAAGATAAATAAATCTGGGAAGTGATTTTAAAACTCTTGGAATTCTTTCAGGTTCATTCATTACCCTGAATAACCATTCCATGTGCATATCTCTAATCCATTTTGGTGCTCTTTGTTTTTTACCTGACCATACATCAAGGCTCCCGCCAATTCCAATCATTATGCTTTTTGGAAATAACATTGAATATTTATTTATCCATAATTCTTGTTTTGGTGAACCAAGTGCAACAAATATTACATCAGGGTCATTTTTTGCCATGTCAGTTGCGATTGCTGACTCCTCTTCATTTTTAAAAAAACCATTTTTTGAATATGCAATTTTTAATAATGGATATTTTTCTTTCAGATTAGTTAATGTTTTGCTGATTACACTATCTGTACTGCCTAGAATTGCAACGCTTTTTCCTGATTTATTTACAAGCTCTAGAATCTTTTCAGCTAGCTCAATACCGGGTATTCTTTCTGCATTTTTAAAACCATTTAATTTTAAAGCCCACACGATACCTGTTCCGTCAGCAACTATAAAATCAGAATCTTTCAATACATTCTGAAACTCAATGTTTTTTATTGCATTTATTATCATCTCAGGATTAAGAGTAATTATTTTCAGTTGATTAGCATTTATAAGTGCTGATTTTATAGTTGACGAAATTTCTTCTTTACTTAAAACATCTACAGGCAGATTTAATAATTTTGTTCTCATAAATTTTATCGAATGAATCTACTTAACAATTCAAGATTTCTTTTTTGAAGCTGTTGAGCTTTACCAGCAGCTTCTTTAGCTTTTGCAGATGAATGTTGCAGATTTTGCCAGAAATAACTCCATGGTTGTTCCAAATCATCTTTTAAAGCAATGCCAACCTGTGACGTAAAATCAAGAAGTGATTTAACTTTCTGATCGTAAATAATTCCAAAAACAGGTTTACCGTTTGCAATTGGAACAAGCAATGAATGATACCTCATGCCTACCATTACGTCGCATCTGGCTAATATTCCTGCCTGTTCAGAAATATGTAGCTTATTAAAGTAATCGAGTAAAATTATCCTGTTTGTTCCAGGGACTTTTTTCATAAGCAGATCATAGAGCTCATAAAGCACATGTAAATCTTCAGATGGCATTGAAGGTATAAGTAGAATTTGCCAGTCCTTAAGATCATTCATAACTTTAGATATTTTTTCCGCTAGATTAGTGATATGGTGCATTTTTAAATGCTTATCAATTCTCATTGAGATTCCTAGGATGGGAAGATTCCAGTTTACGTTTGGAATTTTGTTTTTAAAGTTATTGCTTGGAATGATGGACCAGACAGGATCACACGTAACAAAAATGTTCTCTTTATATGGCAGAAAATCAACAGATGCCTCATCTCGCACTATAATTGCTGAAGCAGCGCTGACTGCAAACTTAAACAATGAAATTGAAATATTGCCTTTAAAAGGACCTATTCCTGCGCCGTACAATAGAATTGATTTCTGAAAAATACCTGCAAGAAAAAGCTGGAAAAAGTAATACAAGAAACTTATAAAGCTTGTTTTATCCTGAAATAGCCCGCCTGTAAAAATTAGAATATCATTCTTTAAAATCCCTCTAACAATATGAGAAATATTCCATCTGTTTAATGTTCTTACCCCATAATTAAATGTGGTATGTCCGGTATTATTTGAAATTACGGTTATATTTTCTTTGGGTATGCCCAGATCGTTTAGATCCTTAAGGGTTACATAAAGAAGTGCTTCATCCCCAAAATTATCAAAACCAAAATATCCGCTTATAAGTATCTTTTTCATGTTTAACTTTAGGTAAGACCCTACTTCTTTGTATTCTTAATAATTTTGAGCTTTAGTCAGATAACTGTTTGATTTTAAGCTTTTTCGGGCAAATTTATCAAGAGAGCCCTATATTTTATTAATAAAACCAATAAATGTACAGGTTCTTTTATCTTTTATATTTTTTGGGCCTAAATAAAAGGTTTTATGGAAACTAAAACACAACAAATTCTTACAGCGCCTGTACTTACAGGAGAACTTTCGGAATTTAATCTAGTTCATATATTACAGCTTTTAAATGACTGTAATGCTGACGGTATTTTACAGGTAAAAAAAGGTGCGCTTTACGGCGTAATGTATTTTGAACACGGTCAAATTATTGATGCTCATGTCCTAACATATGACGGTGAAGATGCAATTTACGAAATATTCCTTTGGCTTAGCGGTAAATTTGCATTTTATTCTTTAAATGTCCAAAGACCAAAATCAATTAAAAGACCAACAGAAGATTTAATTTTAACAGGGGCTCGTTATGATGAACGGTGGAGAAAACTTTGTACACTGGGTATTAATTCAAACACTATTTTAAAAGCAAAATCGGATGAAGAAATTACAAGGATGATTGCTGAAGAAGAAGAAGGAATCATTCATCTGGCTCAGGCAGATCAGGAATTTTTGCATGCAGCAGATGGAACTAAAACCTTAGGTGAAATTGCTAACCAGCTTGGTTACAACAGACGAAAATTAGTTACAATTCTTTCGTTCTTACTTACAAATAATTTTCTTGATATTATTGCCACTGATCATGGAAGTCCATTTAATGAAAGTACTCAGGTATTTATGCCTGAGTTGGATTAGATATTTATAAAAAGTAAAATGACTATCCCAAGTGCTACACAAATAGCCTGAAAAATAAAAAATCTGTTAACTATCATTGTTTCTTTCCATCCTATTAATTCAAAATGATGATGTAAAGGAGTCATCTTAAATATTCTTATGTCTTTTCCAAGAAATCTTTTAGAAAATTGGCAGCTTGCTACCTGAAGAATGACTGACAATGCTTCTAGTATTGGTATGGTTGCAAACAATATCAGGTATAACTCAGAACGACTAACTATAGCCATAGATCCAATTGCTCCACCAATTGCAAGACTTCCAGTATCGCCCATAAAGATTTTTGCAGGATGTTTATTAAAGTATAAAAATCCAAGTAATGACCCGCAAAAAATAAGAGAAAGATAAACTAACTCAGGTTTTCCTGTCTGAAAAAATAAAACTATAAACCCTAAAAAACTTAATAAGCTAACTTTAGTTAAAAGACCATCCAGACCATCTGTAAGATTGTATGAGTTGCTTGCTCCACTAATAATGAAAAATACCCAAATTAAATAAAATAGACCTGCTCCTTCCTTATACTTGAGATAAATTATTAAACTTACTAAGAGTTGTATTAACAACTTCAACCAGCCTGATATTCCTTTATTATGTTTTTTTAAAACTTTTAATATGTCATCAAAAAAACCAAGAAACATCATTATGGCAGTGGTAAAAAGCACTGTTTTTAGATCCTGGGTCAGAATAAGTTTTTTGTAAAGAATGAGAGACAAAACTACTATAAAGGAAGGAATTAGAAATATTAAACTGCCAATAGTTGGGGTTTTAGCCTTAGATGTAAGATGACTTTTTGGTCCTTCTTCCCTGATAGTTTGTTTTGCATTTATTGATTTGAGGAGTTTTATTAAGGGATTTCCTATAGCTAAAGAAAATATCAGTGAAATAATAAAAAGAAGGAAATAAATCATTTCATAATAGCTGTCCAAGCAAGCTAGTAATTAACTGTAGTGCAATAAAACCTAGAATCGGGGCAATATCAATTCCATTTATAGGCGGGATTATTCTTCTAAATGGTTCAAGAAAAGGTATAAATAACTTATCTAAAAATCTATAGAAGCCTGAAAATCTTACATCAGGGATCCAGGAAAGCAATACCCAGATGAACATAAGGAAAGTATATCCCTGGACCAATGTTATTAAAATCATTATTATTGAAGGCATAACTCTATATTATATAAAAATCAAGGTACTATAAACACCTTCAGCCAAGATAGTCTTAAACTATCTTGGCTGAAGCTAAATCAAGCAGCGATTTTTGTTATCTTTTCTTCTTTTTTGATTTTTTAGCTGCTTTTTTCTTCGTTTTTTTCTTTGCCATTATTTTCTCCTTTCTTTCTAAGTTTTATCTAAGTTGATAAGTTTCTCTTGATCTCCAAGAAAATTTAAATTTTTTTACTCTTTGTGAAAGTAATCTGGCCAGAAGTTGACCAGTGAGAATAGATGTGGGAACTATACCCAAAGGTGCATTGTGACTACGCTTTTCGAGTGCATCAATCTTATTTTTGAACAGTTCTTTTTTAAACATTTTACTTTATTATTTTTTTTAGCTTCTTGAATTTATTTACTGCGTGTTGCAATTTATTTTTTGTTTTGCAAACATCACACTTATGTATACCCGACCTTAATAGCAAAATAACGTTTTTTTTAAAATTAGTCAATCGTTCTTTTAAATTTTATATCAGTAATTTTATTTTCAATGAACTCGATCAGAAAAACTACAGATCAAAGAAGCGGAAGAAATAAAAATGTTGCACCAAAAAACTTTCTTGATACATTTAAGCTTAATAATCTGCTTCAAATCCTTTTTTTAGAAGATTGATGGCTGAATTCAGGCTTATGGACCCTTTGTACAGTGACTTACCGAGAATTACTCCGACAATATTTTGATAGTTTTTCCTCATATTTAAGAGAGAAACAATGTCTTCAAGGCTGGAAATCCCACCTGAAACAATAATTTTTGATCTAAAAGTACCTGCAACCTCAGCTACCGAAGTAATATTTGGTCCGCTTAATGTGCCATCTTTTGAAATATCCGTGTAAATTATTTGCCTTACCTCACTTAGTTCTTCCCCCAGCATATTAATGCTTATGTCTGTAGTTTCACGCCATCCAGATATGGCTACCTTGTTATTTTTGAGATCCAGACCAATAATCAGCTCATCATTATATTTTTTAAGGGTTTCCGCAAGAAAATTTCTGTCATCAAAGGCTTTTGTCCCCAAAATAATGAAT